>WLWD01001060.1_pt1 | contig 20995 bp, 17 predicted proteins | sample 6712731 | NCBI WGS metagenome assembly WLWD01 (sample SAMN12718690, study PRJNA576275) | sponge metagenome | isolation source: marine sponge | host: Mycale hentscheli | place: New Zealand: South Island, Marlborough, Capsize Point | collected 2014-11-01
TACCAACAATCAGATTTCCGGTAGGTCATGAATATATTCATATCTGCGTTGTTTTAAGAACTAACTTTTAGACGATCATATCTTATTTTCTTCATTTCCAATTCCAATTCTAATCATATCAGAGCTAGAGTGACCGTTTTCCAGTCTAGATTATATTCCACTGCACACAAAAAAAATCCCCTCCAAACCAACCACGCATGGGATCACAAGTGACCTTGTGGGGCTTCTTTGAATAGTCAGGTTAATGAGGTTTCTACTTGAGGTTGTTACTGGAGACTGGAAGCTGGTTCCCTTAATTTCATTTAGGTAAGAGTGTTAATTAATAAATGAAGCAACATATCAATTATTGCAAGAATAAATGCTACTTATTTTGTTCCCTGAAATATGACCCTACAAAATATACAAGTTTCAATGGATTTTCACATTGACCAGCTCCAGAAGCAGTGCAGAATCTGTGCCAACAGGCTCTGTAAAGTCAAAGGAAAGAAACAGCCAGTTCACTCTTGTACAAATCACAAAGAGGACCTTCTCACATTTGTGGGAGTGCACATCGATGATGAGTTGACTTCACCCTCTAAGTTCTGCAATTCTTGTTACTTGAGAATTGGTAGGGAAGCCAAAATGAGTGGTTTTCCAACTCCATCCATTAAACCAATGATGGATTGGACACCTCATCAAGAAAACTGCACAGTAAGAGAAATAATCATAATAATAATTAAAATTACAATATAATAATTAAAATTATAATATAATAATAATAGTAAATGTTTCCATAAAATAATGTGAATAAATAAATGAGTAATAATTTTTATCTTATCGGACTCACAAATGGACTAAAAAATGTTTTTTCCAAGAATTAAAAAAAAAATTGATTGATGTTTTTTTTTTGTGTGTGTGTGTGTGGTGTGCTGTGTGAAAAAAAAGGTATGTGTACGTTTTGAACAGGTGGCAAAAGGAGGTGGACAGCACAAAAAAGATCCAAAAGGAAGAGGTAGACCTAGTGGAGAGACACCAAGGAGTGTGATAGGCTACATAATGTCCATTGATACCACTGCCATGCCAAGTCAAGATTCCAATCCTACTTGTTTCAATCCTTCCTCTCATACAGACACACTTACCTGCTGTATTGTCTTGGTCTGCTGAATAGTTCAGCTTTCTTGCGATAATCTTATTTGTGCTAACTGCTGCTGTGAATCAATGCGTCAGTCTCATTCCCTGGATTGTCCTTGATGTAATACCCACACCCTAAGCCAGTCCACAATTAGCACACCTTCTGCCACCGTTACGCAAGAGCATGGAACCTCTTTGTGGTGGTTCCTTTGTAATGTGATTAAAATTTGGCGCCATTACGCGGCTTCTAATTCTCCTTATTGTGGTTAGTTGGTTGATCGACTTGATAAGCTGTGACTGATTAAATCTTAGCTGAACTTTAATTATAAGTGATTAACTGCACGTATTGTGTATGTATTGTTGTGACACTGCTGAACAGATACCTCCAAAACGCTTTTTTTTTATGCTGGCTGTAATGAAAGGGCTGCAGAGTAGATATTAAGTGTCTTCTTTCAGTACTAATAAGTGTGGTGTTGGAGAAAGTCTAGCTTGTGGAACTGATGTCACCAAAACTGCATCAATAAGCTTAAAAAAATAAAATAAAATAGTGGAAGTCAAGTAGTTTCCTGCAAAAGAAAGTTTGCCATAAGGTACTCTTACAGAGTCTAGAAATGATGATTGGAGGGTCTGGGACTTGAACCTTATGAATTTCATTCCCTTCGCCATGAATCCTAGGGAATAATACTTTAACTTGTATAGCTTATGGTCCAGTATCAGTAAGGCACATACCATGGGGGGAAAACCACGGCGCGTTAAAAAAAAAGACCTCTCAACCTAACAATCAGATATTGAGATCCAGGTCAAAAAATGTTAAGATTTGCTACACAAATAATACACTGATATTTCTATAAAGGCTCTTGTGTGTAATGTCACTGGAAGGTACTAAAATAAAGCTTACTGAGTCTGTGAATGAAATATTCAAAATTAAGTCTTATGAATGTCCAGCCCACTAGCTAAGCATGAACTAGTAGCTAGTGCTCTTCCAGCACAATAAAATATCATTTTGTGTGAATTTGGGTAATGTAGAAAACCAGCTGGATTGAGTAGATATAACTAAATGTTGAGAAATGGTGGGTGTAATTCCACCACAAGAGAATGGTTGGTTCTAAACACTGAAGGACCAGCTCTGGGTTTGTTTCCATGAGCAGTAGAATATAAGAGGAATCGTGGGAAATTTGGGCAGGGCTTCGCCTGGCACTACACAGTAACTAACAGCGAACTCAAACACTGGCACACGTATGGCAGGGAGGAGCTGCTAGTGTGCTGTAGAGCATAATGAAGCAACCAACAGGTAAAGGGTAAATCATATACAGGAATGATGAGATAATGAAGCAACCAACAGGTAAAGGGTAAATCATATACAGGAATGATGAGATAATGAAGCAACCAACAGGTAAAGGGTAAATCATATACAGGAATGATGAGAGCATAATGAAGCAGCCAACAGGTAAAGGGTAAATCATATACAGGAATGATGAGAGCATAATGAAGCAGCCAACAGGTAAAGGGTAAATCATATACAGGAATGATGAGAGCATAATGAAGCAGCCAACAGGTAAAGGGTAAATCATATACAGGAATGATGAGATACAGATAATAGTCAGTTTAGATCAGGGGAGGAGTTTTAGCAATGAAAACCACAGAGTTACTTGTTAGTTTGCACGCGGTGGCTTGGATGCTTGGATTGACTGATGTGACTCTGTTGGAGGAGGGACTATGGCAGTAGCTGGTGGGAGTGAGTGTTGATCAATCCCAAACAAGATAGAATATTGAGAATTGGGTCATATTGAAAAGACTCTGTGTATGCAGGCCCAAAACCACACACACCACTAATTATACACACACCCTTTACTCCACCAGCCACACCCATCATACAATCAATGTTCAGTAGCATTGTTGTAGCTCGTTTTATATAGCTATTGATCTCTTTAAAGAGTTGAATTTTGTAATGAAGTTATAGCTAGCAGGACTCCATTAATTTTGTAAGAACTGACATAAGGATGGATAATGCCCAAGTCCTTCAGTCAAAGAAAAAAACTTTTTCAACATTATTTTCTGAACCATTGTCACACTGAACCACTGAAAAATGTAGCTAAATGTTCACTTCTTTGACAAAAAAAAATGGCTCCAATACTTGACCCTGGTTTGACCCTTGACATAGCTCACTGTCAAATCCTTCATGACTGTCCAAGAAACATGTTACTGGCATGACCACTAGCTAGTTGGCTCTAACCAATGACATCAATTGCAATGCACCTGGAATCTGGTAAAGTCTCGCACATACTACCCAATATGCCTCATAGATTCGTGTTTATATAGCTAGATATTTAAATGTGACAGGTACAATTTATCTCAACTTAGTGCTAAAATACTGGAGGGTAAAGCCTTCGACGCGCAGAGAAACTGGCAGTTGAACTGGGCTGTATTCAGCAAAGCAATTGAACTAGAAATCGAGAAACATAAATTGAATTGCCACTTCATACAACACATCATACGCAATTAAATCGCACTTTTTAACGGCGACTAATGAAGTTTTACGTAGAGTTCTTTTTAGCTTTCAGAGCGTCTCACAGCCTGTCATGTTGGAATCCTTGGCTACTCTACTCGATGTAGCGGTAAACTTTCAGCCAGAGGTAAGCTGTAGATTGCATGCAATAGTCTCAAAGCTACGCCGTTTTTTTAGCTAAAGAAAGAATTTTTCCGATGACTTACTTCTGGAGCCTATATCTCAATTTTTGCACGAAATGCCCCCTTTTGTCAGAGCCTGTCACAAATTTTTAATAATAACGCATACTAAAGTGCAAGCCTGAATTGGCTTGCCTGAGAAAATATATGTCAGGGATGAGTCACATATTGTGCCATTCTTGTAGTGTCTGCTTCTGTTAAACATGTGAAAGCAATTTTGTAAGCATCAATGAGTTTCAACGACTAATATAGCAATACATATTCCAAAATGTAACAGTATTATAAAATAATGATGAATATCTAGTCTTGATGTCAGAATGGGTTAAAAAAATAGATGGGCTATTCACATGTATTTCAAGACTGTGTTTGTGTCTTCTTCAGTCTCTAACGTGGTTGTGGAACTGTCACGACTAAAACAAACACAACAAAGAATATAATTAATCAAAATCGAGTGTCAGTGGTGAACCAGTATAAGTGATTAAATACTAGTACTAAACTCATGTCATGCAAGCATGTTTTGTTTCAGTTCAGAAAAATGATAACATTTTGCCTATTTCTTCTTTGTATACAAGATGAGCTTACATACGGGTACTAAAAGTAGTCACTCTGAATTAATTGTTAAGTGAATGACATACACTGACAAGTTTTTTTTTTCTGTGCTGTCTAATACAAGTACTCAAAACATTCAACTTTCCTTTGAAAAAATTTCTAATTGATGCATTTTTACAATCAAGTTTCTGAAGACAACTAGTAACCATGTAATGTAATCAAGAATGTAATGATGAAGATTGAATGTTGAGATTTATGCAAGCTATTGCCTATTGAAGGGATAAATATCACTAAAAACAAAGTGATGTAATCATAATTTGACGATAAGCTTTTCTGTTACTACTTCCCATGAATTTATAACTTAACCTTATAAAATGATTTAAATCCTTGGATCTCCTGTATGAAACATAAGTAGTTCATTAACTTTCTTCACCTCTGGACCTTAATGAATACTAGATATGGTGACATCCTGAACCTACTCAAACTCCCAAACTGTGAATATTGATACGAAATCTCCCACTCTTACCATCCTAGAATGAGAGGGAGTCACAAGTTAGTTTAGTGACACCCTTCCCATGAATTTATAACTTAACAAAATGATTCAAATCCTTGCTAAAGTTGTCCTTAGGGTTGAGGGTGACTTTGGCAAGAAGTGAAAAAAAAAAAAAGCTGTTATTTTTATTATTTCACCCAAGAATGAATAAATACCCTTTTTATCATTGTGCTCGCTTACCTTTTCCCTCTCAGTTGCCTCTTCATTCCCTTTCCTAAAGAATTGTAGACAATACATTACTAACACATAAAACAACACATTAATTGACATACTTGGATAGTAGGTCCTCATTTGATCCCTTCCACAGCAGTAAAGACAGAGGAGTAAAATGATAAGAAGCAATAAACAGAGAAGGAAGAGCACCACACAAAGAATCACAACCCATATTATGAAAGTGCGATTTGTAATGGGTGCCATGGAGATATTCTCTGGGACGATAGTGTGAGAAGTTGTGCAGTTTCTTCCTAGACCATTCACAGCACACACAACTACTCCGAATGTAGAGTTGATTCTGTCTACAGTCAGTATAAGCTGCTTGGTGTCCTGGCTAACATTGAAAATCATTTCATCAAACTGTGGCATGTCAAGGTCAACAATACATGGGGTTTTAGAGCAGGATTTGACGATGACTTGGAAGATCTCTGGTTGGTTTGGAAGAGAAGAAAGTTGTGTCCACATCACAGTGAGCTTATCTATCCCAGTGAAGCTAATACTATCAATAACTGGTACTAGAGGAATACCTTCAAACAGGAGAAAAACATAGAAGTGAACATAGCCACCAAATACTATTCATCATTTTTTCGTGTGACTAATTCCAATGATCATATTTGATTTCTTTTATTAACTCAAGTGCAAGTAAAAGTGATCAATACAGGGCTTATCTAGAAAAATAGTATTTGGGGGAGGGGGGAGGGGAGGCTTGGCCAAGTCTACCACCACCCTTTATAAGTTACAAGGCAGTGAGTTCAGCCTGATGGCAAACTACACACAACATGCAAATATTAGTGAGGATGCTAGGAATTTTGGGGAGAAGCTTCTTCCCCTGCCCTCCCATTAGACCGAGCCCTGCAATACATATTATTCATTTAATTTAGTGGTGGTAGCAACCTACTTGACTCATCCAGAATATTGATGGTGACATTTCCTTGAACATTAATTCGATTATTAGTATTATTGACAATTGAACCACCAGGTACGAGATGCACAGTGAAGCTGGTTGTTGGCTGGAAACCCTGGCGGAACATGGTCCTGATGGTTTGACTATGCACTGCAGTAATACCAACTACTTCATTGACCCTTAGGTAGTCTGTTCCTTCTGTGAAAAGAACAAGACAACAAGAATTATTAAATGTATATTCTCTTTTCACAGGCATTTCAAACAATACAGAATTAAAAGTGAGAATATGTCTAATAAATATAAGAAGGCTGAGAAAAATTGTGAAGCAGATATAATGACTAATATATGACTTAATCCAATACTTTTTTTTAACTCTATCTTAGCCTTTTGAATTGCGAGGTGACTGATATGCATTTTGCACACATTATTATGGTGATGACATGGAGTGTGAATAATTACAATTGCTTATTGTCTGAACTCTATCTTCCCTTACCTACTGCCGACCCATCTTCTGTTACTATCTGGACATAATCTGAGCTCATTCCAGTTGATACTACAGGATCTAAGCCACTTATTAGAGTAACCGATTCTCCCTCCGTGACATTGATAACTGAGCTAGCATTCAAGAAAGTGTAATCGAGAACTGCAAAAACATTAACAACAAAAGCATCATACAATTACATAGCTAGCTCTAGATGATTATTATGCTCAATATTTTATTATTAAACCAGTAAAGTGTGTGGCTAGTCTAAAATTATCCATGAACACAAAGTATTATTGTTCATCTAGATAGAGGGCAGGAATATTGAAGTACTTACAAGCGTACCTTCATTATCTAATATCATCACAGTTACCGTACGTATCCCCTGACTGCTACTTAGAAACAGTCCAGGAACTCTTGCTGTGAGGGTGATGGAAATATTCTCATCTGGCTCAGTAGTTATGTCATCAACAATGTTAATTGATATATTCACACTCGACATATTTGGAAAGATGGTGAAAGATCCACCAAGTGTGAAGTCTATGCCCTCCATCACTGAGGGAAGGAATGGAATGGCAATTAGCATAGAGTTCATGAAATGTGATACATTCCTTACAATTTCCTCCTTGCAGAGATGTTGCTATGGTTGTGGTTAGTTCCGATGGCTCCAATCTCTCCGCTGTCATGATGACCTGGGAACTATTACCCTCAGGGAACTTGAGGGATAACGAAGAATTCACTATTTCTCCATTGTAAGTCCAGCGTAGTACTGTAGAGGGACAGTTATTTTGAGTCAATTAGATCATAGGTAAAATGCTAAATACACTGTAATAAATATTATTAGAGATGCCATCTCTAAATAGATACTTGAATACCACAAATGCCCATATTATTGTTATTACTAATTATATTTGTCCACATATAGCTAGTGTTTTTAGCATCAAGTCATACTGTAAACTTACACAGTCTTTTTTCATACTGAGTGTATTTAGAGTACAAAAAGTTGTGGCTATATACTGGCTTTCCTAAAAGCAAGCTTCAAAGTTCTGGCTTACTTTAGGCTGTTGACTTTACTGTCTTCAAAGCTAATGATCTATATTTGCCAAGACAGTGTTTGCTGACTTAATGTTGGTATGATATGACACTAGACATTGTCTTTGATCATAACTTAGAGTGTATGCTAACCAGAAAAGTTTAGATAGAAATTCCCGTAAACAAGGAAGCTAATTGTATGTTTATAATAATATAATCTGTTGTTGCTTTGGAATTCTTACACTAGTTTAAATTTCATAGGAAGTTACCTACTTTGAACAATGATCCAGCCATTCTCGGCTGAAATAATTATAATAATAGCAAATTTTCTCGTTACCTGACATTTCAACTTCTTGCCGAAGTTGGCCCCTGAAGAGGACTTCGGCAAGGTGTGGAAACGTCAGGTTATTTAGTTAACATGATACAGTCCATAAGCCAGCAGTCCAAATTAGTACATTTAATGCAGATACAGGATGTGCCCTGAAAGCCACATTCCATTGTGACCACACTTAACCACAAACTTCCTTGTTTTATTTAGAGGCATAAAGCAAAATTGTGAGGCTATTATGATTTAGTATTAAGTGTATCAAAAAGAGTAACTCTTCTTCTTTCAGATAGTATAAGTTTGGTTTCTGTGGGACATTCCTGATGGTAGTAATAGAAGTGTTTAATGAGGTCCTCCAAAGTAACTCTAAAATAGTCGGTGTAGTAACTTTGGGCAGAATTTTTTTTGCCCACGCAAACTACTATGATATTTATACCATTCTATAGCACAATAAATTCTCTATAACATATTCTAAAAAAAAAAGTTACTATCACTGAACTTAACAGCTACACTCAATCAAACCTGACCAATAGAGGTGTGAAAATTATTCATTTGCAGTAGCATCACACACACAACTATTGCATCACACACAACTATTGAATGAGATTACTTACAAAACTAGTAGCTTGGTGGGCTTTAGAAAGAAGTGTAGAGATGAGTTTTAGGAAGAAGTGTGGGAGAGAGACCTGCTGCTGTTTGTGCTCATGCAAACTTTATGGAAAGAAGCACACTCATACAGAAAGATTTAATGAAGAACTGCAAAGTTTCCTCTTGGACAACTCTGGACTTGAGAAAATATTAAATGAGCAGTGTGTGTGCCGGGCATGTGAAGCAAGTATGAAGGAGTGCATGAACAAACGGGATAATGGTGAGGTATTTAAACCAAGATGGCAAGTTCAGATTGATTTGTGTTGTGTTCCATCTTGCACAGCCATGGCAAGCATTCACAAACATCCCTTCAGTTGGACGGATATATGTAGTTCAATTGAAAATGAAAGCATTTATAGTGATTCTCTACAGAAACCACTTTGTTCTACTCACTATCAGTTGGTGTACCGCTTTGTAAATGCTAGCAAGGTTGATACAATGGTCTGTAAAATATGTGGGAACAAGCGTAGGCACAAGTATGGTTCTTCAGCTTCTGCAAAGGAATTTGTATTGTGTCCAAATCCCTTGTTTGTAGAGTCTTTTCTACATAATACTATTGGATTAGAAACACATATAAATAATGGTGACTTGCTCTGCTTTAACTGTTATAAGTATGTTAATAGTATACTGAATTCTGAAGAATGTACACTCTCAAATGAGACAATATTAGAAGAATTGAATATGAAAGAAGTCCAATATATGAAATTAATTCTAGAATTTGTGCCATCTGATACGGAGTCCAAACTGCAGTTAGCCTTACTAAGAACTGCATTACATGTGTGTGGCATAGTCAAATCAGATCAAGCTTTTCTTTTTCCTGATGTGTACAGAACGTTCCTCGAGTTTTTACCTAGTGATATTGGAGAGCAGGTCACTACAAAGAGTAGAGTATTGACATTTTTGGGGAATGAATTTGGCCAACTACTTACCTCATTCTGTTGCAACAATAGAATTGGAACAATATTCCACCGAACTAAGGCTAATCTTCATGTTCTATTGTCCAATGCAGTAACTAAGGCTAATCTTCATGTTCTATTGTCCAATGCAGTAGGGAAGCGTTTTACCGAAAAAGTGAATCAACCAAATTCTAACACAAAACTTAATGAAAGTGTACAAATAGTAGTCAGACACATGCTGCATGAAAAGCCAGATCTCAGTCGGGCGCTCATATTAGATGTCAATTCATTCATAGATGAAGTCCGCACAATAGCACCTGAACTTTGGGATCATGTCACGGTTCTAACACAGTCTGTGAATGAACGTAAGGGTAGGAAAGCAGCTACTTCATGTGACACTCATGCTTCCCATTTAAAGCGAGTACGCAGAGCATACTTGCTATCTTTAATACTGTTCATCACCAATAGTGAATGTAATTTTCCTTTTCATGTACTTCTAGCTGATGCTGTTGAAGCTAGTGGAGGATCAACAGAACTGATTACCATACTGAACAGACTGGGAATAGTTGCTTCTATAGATACATTGAAGCGTGTAATCCTGTCAGTTTCTCAGGATCGTGTAAGCCAAGGTATTCAGACTCTTTTAGTTCCAGATGTATTTACAGTGGCATCAGTAGACAACGTTGACTTTTTGCAAAGTCATGCAGCTGTGTACTCAGGTAGCCAACATCGCAGTTGCCATTTCACTAGCATACAGCTGGTTCAGCCACTTCCAGTTACCTCACAGTCAATCCCCCCACAGTCAGTTCCTCATCATGATAGCTCTAGCTCTCCCTCTTCAAGACGAAGGCTCTTTGACATCAGTAATCAGTCCATTAGAGCACCCCTTTTATCTACCAATCCTACAAGGAAACAATGCACTTTGCTAGGGTGCAAACGTCCAGAACGTCATAGTCCGATATGTTCTCCACAGAGCAGCACTAGATCACCTCAGTGTAAAAAGGCTAGAGCGCGTACATTCCCTGAAAGTAATAAGATGACTGGAAGAACAGATTCAGAAGTAATGATAACACTTGAAAAGCCAGCATCAAGTAGAAACAGACGTTCCGCTATTTCTGGAGTCACTTTCACTTCTTTTCTAGAGAACTCCTCAGAGAAGCAGGTAGCAGAAAAGATAAAGAAGCTATTGTTTAACTACAATTTCCTCAAAGAAGCATGTAGTTCATCTAACAACAGAGTAGTCGATGCCAAAACCTTTTCTGGGATGTCATCGTTTAGTAGCATGCCACAAAGTCAACCTTCAAATATAGTGTACTTGCCTATTGTTGATATGCATGCGGATACTACAGAGGCAATGGTGGCTGTTGTGTCAAAGCTTTACAAAGAGTATGGGATTGGGGTGACTTCTGAACACCTAGTTGTAGTTGGTGACCAGAAAACATATGCGCATCTCCAAGAGGTAAAAAATGCTTACGGTTCTGATCTAAATTGGCTCATTCCTTTTATTGGAGACTGGCACTTACTTCACAATTTTCACTCAGTTTTGATGAAAATATACTATGAAGCCGGATTGAAGGATCTTGCACAGTGTTCCGGATTTAGAGGTGAAACCATTAAGTCTTTAAAGAACTGTACCAACTTCAACAGAACGCATGCTTTCTTTCTCCAGTCTATGGAAGCTTTTTATAGGCACTTTTTGCAAGAGTTTTCCTCTAGTTGCAAAGAAGATTACAATGACTTGCTGTCTTCTGCCTGTGCCCGTATCACTGAGTGTGACAAAAATTGTCATCAGCAAGATTCAAATGATCCATTAAAAGCTTTTCTAGATAGGTTTGACTCAGAAAATCCTGAATTTTTTGAACGCTTTTCCGAGTGGTTAGCTTTTAGAGCTTCAGCAGATTCCAATTGGAAGTTTTGGGTAAACTTTGTGTTTCGGGATGCTTTTTCGTATTTCTCTTTGTTTTATTCCATCAGAAATGGCATATGGGATCTTCGGCTCTATGCCATAAAGCAAATTGGGCCTTTGTTTGCAGCTTTTGATCGGCCTCACTACCAAAAATTAATTCCTTGTCATTTGCATGAAGTGCTTCTGATGCCACAAGAAATAGTAGCACATTTTGAGAAAGGCGCCTTTGTTTGTAATGTTTCAGGTAACTCCTTCCACTCAGTTGCCCTGGATGAGGCACATGAAATGCTAGTGAATAAAGATCTCAAAACTACAGTTGTGAGGCCTACAAAGGAATACATTGATCGGATTATTCATTACTACCCTGTAAGAGCACAAGCTCTTAAGACACTCAAACAGCAAGTACTTCTTGATGGATTAGAACACACAAAAGTTTCCATTTTTGACACATCCCCACATGCTGTTAAAGTTGAAGAGAATGTAAAAGCTATGATGACAAAATTGAAGGCTGTTTACCTGCTTACTGCAGGTACAACAAACCCTCTTCAATCATTGTCTGGTCAGGTTGCCAAATCTGAAGAAGAAAAAGATCTTCTTTTCTTTTGGGATATCGGTCAAAAACAGTTTGAGAGCAGGATAAAATATTTCCAATTGAGAGAACCATCAGCTCAAGTTCCCCAAAGAAAAGTCAAGTTGCTTACATACCTAGCCTCCAAACCCACAAAGAAAAAGATAAAGATGATTGAACGGGAGAAGAAGTTGGTTAACAAATGTGTTCGTCTGTCACTTGCTTGGAATTCCAAAGTGGATAGAGATCATCAACAAAAGGGTGGCCAGTACTTGGAATTGCCACGAGCAATCAGTGACCCCCATGGTAGACCAAATAAAGGTGCAAAGAGTTATGCTGCAAAATGGCTCGAGAAACGTTACAAAAATGTAATTACAAGCCATTTGCCCAGTGGATGGATTCCTGAAGTTGTAGTGTTGGAAGGTATGTTTTTAATTAATACTTCTCCTCTAAGCACGCATTCATCCATGATGGAGTATTCTGTGTTTCTATTTCGGCGTTTTGTTTGCCCCCATTTTATTGTGGGTAGTTCTGAAGTTCATTTAGTGTTTGACAACCCTGGAAAGCAACTAAATTTTCCAAAGTTATTGGAGAGGCAGAGAAGAGACACTGTGTGTTCACTCTCACCCGATCATCAGCACATATTTTTTACAGATTCATGTACTCCTCCTTCCAACTGGCGTGAAGTTCTTTCTTGCAGAGAATGTAAGAGAAACCTGGTTTTGTTTCTTGGAAATTTCTTTAAGCATGCCACTGGTGGCATGTTGAGAGGGCAGCAGAAGGTTGTCTTGGCAGGCTGCTTTCATGGAGATGCTGAAAATGAAGCTTGGGCAGTAACCACCACTAGCAAGGAGTCAATTATTAATCTCAAATCTGATGCTGAAGAAGCCGATACAAGGGTTTGGCTCCATGCACTAAGGAGTAGAGGTACTCGAAAGCTAGTTTGTTCTCCAGACACTGATGTCTTCCACATTGGTTTACCCCTCATTGACTCTTCAGTGCATGTGATTGTACAACTCAATACCTACACTAGTTTAGAATATAAATACCTTGATATGGATCAATTGTCTGCTGCTCTCACTGGCGATCCTGATCTAGCTGCAATTCCAGCTGAAGCTAGACCAAAATTCATGCAGTCACTCTTTGTTTGTACTGGGAGTGACTTTACCTCCTTTTTTTCAGGATTAGGCAAAGCAACATTTATGCGCTTTGCCTACCAGCACAATACATTTATCAATGCCAACAGTGAGCAATTTCCTGGATCTCTGGTCCACACTACAGCTGACACTAAGGAAAAGGGGTTTCTGGCCTTTATTAGGCTTGTTGGAACAGCCTATTACAGTAAGCACAGGACTTGCTTTCCCTTTGAGTCTCCAAGAGCCTTTCTTAACTCATTTGGATCTGGCATTGACTCCAGGATGCAACACAAAGCGTGGCTTGAATGTATTTGCAATGCTATTTGGGAACGTACTGAGTTTGAGGATGAACTGCCACCATCTGTTGAAGCACTGTGGAGGCATTGGCTCCGAACATGCTGGGTGTCTGACTATTGGAGTAAAGCTATAGAGAACTGCTGCAATGTGTTGGATGTCACATGCTTTGGATGGAAAGTAAATGATGGTTCCTTGGAAATTGATTGGGAAGATCAATCAAACATTGCCAAAGTTCGCGACAGAGTCAAACTTCTACTCCGTGGTTGCTCCTGCAAGAAGGGATGTGACACAAGAAGATGCTCTTGCCTCAAAGATGGAAAGAAGTGTGGTCCTGGTTGTAGATGCTGCAATTGTCAAAATAGTCCTGCTGTCCATGATGCTGAAACTCATGATATTGAGGAAGAAGAGGAGGAAGACAATGAAGCATCGAGGCAGACATGTCAAAATGTTATGGTCATTGATGAGGAGGATAGATATTCAACTGATCAAGAGTCAGACATGAATTCTTTAGCCACAGATGACTCAGATATTGAATCTGTATGACATTGTTTTCATAATACTACTCACCCACTATGCCTATGAGATACTCCATTATTTATTCTGATTTTTATCCTCATAAGCATTCATGCAGTGAAATCAATTGTTAATGATAATTTCACACCTCAATTGGTCGGGTTTGATTGAGTGTAGCTGTTAAGTTCAGTGATAGTAACTTTTTTTTTTAGAATATGTTATAGAGAATTTATTGTGCTATAGAATGGTATAAATATCATAGTACTTTGCGTGGGCAAAAAAAATTCTGCCCAAAGTTACTACACCGACTATTTTAGAGTTACTTTGGAGGACCTCATTAAACAGTTCTATTACTACCATCAGGAATGTCCCACAGAAACCAAACTTATACTATCTGAAAGAAGAAGAGTTACTCTTTCCAGACAGTATGAGAGTTAAGCTCTATAGTGTTCAGAATCCACTTTATACCTGGCAACAACAAAAGGATGTTTGTGGTTAAAAATGTGTACCATGGAATGTTCTTCATTTAGCACTTCCTGTATCTGCATTGAATGGACTGCTGGCTTATGGACTGACACTCTCTATTCAGAAAGCTAGTGACATTAAATGAGATTCTCTACAACTCTGCGATGATCCTATGGAAGTGGAGAGGTAACTCTTTGGCCTTCATTGAGACAATCCCTGAATCCTTATAGACCTCGTTATCAAGGATTCATCATATAGAGCAGGTCTATCTTTGCGTATCTGTACCAGCAATCACAGATTCTACTTCGCCCACAGAGAGGATCATTGCAACAGCCAAGTTTTTTTAATATCCTGGGCTTATTCTCACCAGTGAGTGACAGCAAATTAGATGTTACTTCAACGCCTCTGGATCCTCAAGTTAGACTAGGACTCTCCAGAGCCAGAGGATGTGGCCAATTCATGCAGAGAATAGATTGGTAACCTCCATCATATTTCTTCTCATCCTGTCAGTCATCACCTCTCATCACTACTGGAACTTGTCACTGCCTATATGCTCACCAAGTTACTTTTGGTTACATCTCAGACTTGAAGATTCCATCATCTAACATCTTTGCATGTCCATAGTTCTGTCCTGGATAGCTAAGTCACCTACTCAGCTAAAGACATTAATGAGTAATGAGTCAGTTACATCCAAGATGATCCAAAGATAACCCTGCTGATATTGCTAGCAGAAGTTCTACTCCTCAGAATCTCGTAACTTCATCGCTCTGGTGGGAAGCCAGTATGCCTCAAGGAACCTCAATTAAATTGTCCTGTATTACAAGTATTAACACCTCCAGACTTGCCAGAGATCCGAGCCACTGTTGCACTTGTTCAGCCAACCCCACCAGAGAACTCACTGTGGACTTGTTTCTCATCCATCGACTGCCTCGTCAGAGTAATTGCATGAATTCATCATTTCTCCAAGAACTGTTGCATCACAAGGAAAGAAAGTCGTCTAAAAGACTGTCTCTCAGCTATCAAGAGATAGTCAAAGTGTACCTCCTACACCAATCTCAAGAGTTCACCTTCTCTGATGCACTTGAACTTATCAGGTCTGGGAAATCTTTGCCCTGAAACATCCGTTAGCAAATTAGATCTCCGTTTATCACTTCTTTATGTGGTAAATAGAGTCAGAGATGAGAAGTCACCATCTCGTCCCAAGGAACTTCTCTTTCTCAGCCTGAAATCAACACTAACATAGCTTCTACTCCGAACACACAACTATAAACATAAACACTGAGGACTCTCTACGCTGGTCATAGTCTGTCAGCATGCATGCGCTCATCCTACCTGCCCCAGTGTATGGGACTTCTGCCATCTTTGAGAACTATACCTTCTCCGCCATTTGAAAAGACAGGGATAGATTTGCTGGCCCATTCACTACATGCCAGGGAAACCCCAGGAAGCCAGTGAAAATCAACAAACACTTCATCCTATTTGTCTACTGGCAATGGCACCAATTCCATTGGAGCGAGGAATGAGATGAAGGAGTTGTCAGAATTACTCACTTCACAGAATACACAGGAAGGCAACTCACACCTATCAACCACTTCTAAGATACAGTGGCATCTGTCCCCTCCCAGAACTCCACACTTTGGTGAAAATTAATAGACTAAACAAAAAAAAAAAAAGGGATTTTAAATATTGAATTTTCTTTTCACAGCTGTAATTATTGTAGAAGTAAGATGAAGACAACACAAGTTGTAGTGATGGTACTGATTCAACCTTCCATGCCATTTCTGCATTCTCTAAAATAGTTTTTTTGTGACCACCTACCACCACTAAATATGTCACCATTACACCTCCCACTCCACTCCCCTTTATCACACCTATCATCACCTGAAATTTATTAAGCAGACGACCCCTACTGTCCCTGTTTTTCCCTTGTTAAAGGTGGTCATACACTCATAGAAATTTATATATACATAATTATATAATATACTGCACACTATATTTTTGTGAGACTGGGAAATTTAACAGATAAATTAAAAAGTATTGGTATATGACCATTCTACTATAATATTGTGAAAACAAGTTGTTTAGCAACCTCCCATATAAAATGTTTGAGTGATCTTTGTGTATACTAATCGATTTTACTTATGACTTTAGTTCAAATTTATAAGATACTTGCAAATTTTTAATTTAAAGTGTAAGTGGCATGTATGGTCATTTGTTTGGGGTATATTATTTCGTGTTTATTAGCTGTTTGGTCATTATCCCATGTTCACCTCTGCAGTTCTCAAATATGTCTCAGTAATTCATGTCATCTATTTACACTTTATTTTACATTCCTTTTAGTAAAGAACAGTTGTGTGTTCTGCTCTTTCTGTTCACTCTGTCTTTGATCAACTCACAAGCTAAATTAAAGCTTAACTGTTTAATAAGCTTGGGCAACTATAGCTAAATCGGTTACAGGCGGGCCCTCAACCACGACAACCTCCACATACCTAGGACTCGAGTGACATGACAACTCAAGTGGCAGTGAACACATTCTACCACAATGCCCATGCATAGGCAGTAGCTTTGTTGCTGTTGTTGTTGTTGTTGTTGTAGTTGTTGTTGTTGCTGCTGCTGCTGTTTTCAATTTATAATTTCATACATTGTAATGAGGGAACACTGGGTTGATAAAATGTTTTCTTCTTTTAAAGCACCTGTCAGTTCTGTCATATTGTTTATATGTATACCATGGACATGGGTAATGCTCAAATATATATTACTGCAAAATATCATGGGAGCTATACTAATGTTTGGTAACAAAAAGAATCATTATTATTTCCAATTGATTCATTAAACTATAATTAAATTGATAAAATGATGCAGTTGTCCACATTTATTAACAGTGTACATTTCCTTAAACTTATTTACTTCATAGCTACTTGGTATAAAATATTATTTATTTATTTGAAGATGAAATCTTCACTGTATCTACTTTCCGTTGTTTCTTCAGTTCTACTCTCATTAGAATTTGTTTCACACAGGGATGCATAGTCTCTTATCATCTGACTCTGACTAGAATGGGAGGGAATTTGATTTGTCAGTATATTACTTCCTTGTACTTGCTTTTGAGTTTTCAAAATCTCACAAAAGTTGAAGCATCCATTCTGTTGACTACCTCTTTTATCCACAATTGCAGCATCAGATAACTTAGTAACATGATTTATATCCACCTTGTCTTCTTCATCATAAATTTTTATTTCAGAAGATCCTTCTGCTGGTGCTTGAGCAGTATTAGGTAAGACATTTTTCAGACACACATCAGAACCTCCACATTCTAAATTCCTTGCAGTACTCCATGGCAATCCAATATTGTGTGAATATGAACTATGGTAACATTGTGAATTAGATAGTGAGGCATAGTATGATGTACTTGATTTGTCTTCAATAACTGTTAATGCTGCTGATTTCATGGCGTCTTTCGGTTTTGTAGTTGTAATGGTGACTGGAGTCTTTGCAATTCCAGGTTTATCTGAGGTTTTTCTGTCAACTGAAGTCAGATGAGACAAAGTAATACCTTTAAATAGTACATTCCTAATAGACTTATTGTATTCTAAACTGAAATAAATTGTATACATTTCAGCAAAAAAGCTGACTCACTCTTGTGGTATATTATTTAGAGGGAACTATACTATTTCAGGGCCTACGGGACCCTAAATATGGTAGTTCACAGCTGCACAGTGTCTAACTAATTTAGAACATAGCTGGTGTAGTTTTGTATTGCGACAGAGGAATTTTAAATCCCTTAGATCCTTCAGGGAAGAACTCTATATGAGTGTCCCCACTTTCAGGGCAGGGCTTCTATATATAAAGTTCCTCCAATTGTGTTGTTAGGAATGGTGCTATGTTCAAAATTTGTAAGGTGATGCGCTTCACTATCGATGGCATTGTTAGGAGGAGTTGCTATGTTCTAAATTAGTTAGGCACATGTGCTGCATAGGCTGTAGTTCTGAGCCAGTCCCTAACTAACATAGCAACAGTTCCTAACAACACAATTGGAGGGGCTCTATAATATATAGAAGCCCTGCCCTGAGGGCAGTGACACTACATAATCCCTCCCTAAAGGACCTAATGGATTTAGAGTCTCCCTGTCACAATATTATAAGAAACTACACCAGATCCTAAATATACGTGTGTGTGTGTATATATATATATATATATAATCGGTACCAATAAAGTGTGTATTGAAATACCACACCACAGCAGTGCAAAACTAAAATAATTATCTGATTGGTCAGGGCTATCTATTTGCGATCTGGCCGCACTTTATCCACAGGCAATACCACAGCTAAATTCCAGGTCAATGCCCGTTTACTATGGAAAGAAAAGTGTGAATCATGGCAGAATTGAAGTAGAATTGATTTCTTTGACATCAAAATACTGCAACTTTATAATAAGTTTATGTCTTTTAATCTTTGGCCATAGTATTAATTAACATACGATAGGACATAGCATGGAAACTGTCCAAAATTCAATTTGTCATAGGCGTACATGTACCCTTTTCTACTAATGCCCCTGCATGTGCTAAGAAATTCCGAGGCAATCTTTAGTAACAATATTGTGGGTTATTTGTTGAATGCAATAGAAATGTTCTTTAGAAAAGAAAGTGCTAGTGAGATTAAAAAGGGCTCAAAAAGCTGCCGAAACAGCAGAAGAAACATGTGAGGAGACAAAAATATGAAAGAATCATGGCTTGAAGAAAAGCTACTAAAGCTGCTACTTTACTGCAAAGCAGGTAAGATAAGTAATATTTATATCAGAACCACATTAGCTTACTATATAGCTCTTCTTTTAGCCTAGCCCCTTAAATTGCTTCATTGACTTCAATGGGAACAATTTTCTAATTTAATTTCTTATTTAAATAACTCTATCATTTTCTTTAGGCTATTAATATCAGCAGATGTCAGCATACACATATAAGTGAAATTTAAATTATATATGTCAAAATATCGCATATACTTTAAGCTTAGCTGGAGATAAAAGCATCATAGGTACAAGGTATACTTAATTAGTCCGCAATTTTGTAGTGGACTTTTTGCAAAAAAAATTTTGAAGCTATAATCACACACTTTTCCAGTGAGTACTTGCAGAGAAGCATTCAGTAAATATAATGCAAGCTCTCGGTTAGCTACAGATAGTAAAATTCAGTAACTTAAATTCATAGCTATTTTAGAAGAGACACTTAATTATTCATACTATGATCTTCTTGAAAAACTTCTTTGGCCATAAAATCCTGAAATCTTCGAGCATAGAAGATTGGGTTTTGTACAGACAATGTAGACTATAGAATTAAATAATAAGATAAAGACGGTAACATCTACATCAATCTGACCTACTCTGTCAGCAATCATAGTCTTAATTCCATGTTCAAGCTTCTTTTTAAGATTATAATTCTGCAAGACATCAATAATGCCCAAATAGCATATGACTCTATCACCATGGATATAACCAGGAATATATCCTTGTCTGTAAAAAAACAAAAACATTTTTACTGAGATAGTTTGCTAATGGTTTTATCCAACATACGGGTAATGCTGCTGATGAGTGCCACGAGATGGTATATCTTCTGCAGACACCATAAAGAATTTCTTGCTGGCTTTAATGTGTGAAGGAACAGGAACTAATGAAGTGGCTATAAGACCAGTGTCAATCCATGAAGAATCCTATGAGCAAAATTAACTTTAACACTTAATGATTCAAAAGCACGATAATAAACTTTCAAATACCCTAGACTGAAGTGTTTCTGTATTGACCTCCTCTCTGATAGCTTGATCAATGTTGTGCACTCCCAGCAGCAGACTGTAGTCCATAATACCAAAACTCTCCAGGACCTTGCAGTCTTTCTCAATACAATGCAGCAGAGTAGCATAATGATCTGGGGATACCATCACACCCTAGAACATATTTTACATGTATGTTATGCCTACAAAACCGGGGCAGATCTAGGATTTTTAAAAGGGGCTTTTCTTATGATGGGTAAAATATAGCTACTTTTGGGGGAAATGTTCTCGAAATACTAAAAATAAAACTGACTTATATTATTGTAAAATTCCTGACTCAGCATTTTATTGAGGCGGTTTAGAAGACTGCAATTACCAATTACTAGAGACAGTGAAAACCACAGTGGGGGGGGGGGGGGGGGGGGGGGGGGGGGGGGGGGGGGGGGGCATGTTGCTCTTATATTTTTTCCACTTAACAGTACGAAATAAAGTAGCCAATACTACACCTTACCTTTCCATGCTTCTCAATAAAGTCCAGATCTTTGTATGTTGGGTTCTCCTTTTTCAGCTCCTCGGTGTCTGCCTTCCTCTTGTAAGTAGACCCTTTCAAGTCAAATTTCTCATGATAGACAACACCGGAAGGAAGTAGATTGTTCATGACAACAATACGAATGTTAATTCTGCCACACTTCACAGAAAAAACAAACAATAAAGACAAGAGAAAGTGTAAAGAATAGGGGGTACACAGTATATATTTACTCTGCATTTATGTCTCACTAAAGAGATGAAAAAGGATATAAAGTGGTAGAGATGTGTATCTACTTACCCTGTAAGTATAAAGTCCAAAGAACTTGGGCAACAAGGTCTGTTTGTTTTGTGTCATGTTCTACTTTTTCACCACAAAATAAATTGACAGATAGAAGTATAATAAAATTTAGAGTACCTTACCAAATAATAA
>WLWD01001015.1_pt1 | contig 20990 bp, 9 predicted proteins | sample 6712731 | NCBI WGS metagenome assembly WLWD01 (sample SAMN12718690, study PRJNA576275) | sponge metagenome | isolation source: marine sponge | host: Mycale hentscheli | place: New Zealand: South Island, Marlborough, Capsize Point | collected 2014-11-01
CCCCATCTTATCTTTAATTCTCTTTATAATTCTTTTTCTTTATCTTTCTCTGACATATAGGGGTGAGCATTGTCATTCCAGCAGAGCAGACTTGGTTGTCAGACTGAGCTATACACAGGCCAATCAACACCAATTAATATTAATCATCACACATACACAAACAAGTTCTGTTCACAGGTCAACACCAATTAATATTAATCATCACACACACAAACAAGTTCTGGGTATGTATCAACCATCTCTTCTGAGTTTTATTCATTCACCACTAGAAGGCCCAACAAGCCGAAATATTATGGTTTAAACTTAACTTTTATCTCTTGAAGGGATCACACTTGGGGTAGCCTAGTAGCAGTACTCTTCGAGAGAATGAATGACAGAATGACTGACTGACAGGATGACTACTATAACCCCTCAGGCGCATGCGCACTGAGGGTTAACAATGACAATAATGGATCCCACGAGACATTGTAGCTACAATCAGGATAGTAGACAATTTTTAGTATTTCGCTATGTGTAAAATCCCCTATAGCAAATTAAAGTTATCTTTGCAATGCTGATGCTACAAGAACTACTTACTAAAATATATATACCTAGATAATTGTTAATTAAAGGATATACTAGTTTCCATAGCTATAGTATTTTTGCTCAATTAGCTCACCATATCTAACTGCAATACTGCCTGCCTTGGCTGCAATTAACTGGATATCTCTCTTCATATATTTATTAACACAGGCAGGCCACTTTTATGCTACAATCTAACCACATCTGTTGAGAGACACTATACTGGTAAGTGTACAAAGTCCTAGGTACAGCCTCCTTTATCAAGTATTCCACTAATTGCATTGGTCAAATCTGTTTAAACATGAGGAGGTACCTAATTAGTAGGGTTTGAATTAGCAGACATTGAAGGTAACCACTTAGAAGACCATAGAAGCCTTGGTTTTGCTATTTGAGTGTGTGCATGTATGTTTGTGTGTGCGAGAAAGTAGACATTGTAAATCTAGTCACTGTAATGTTTTAACCATGTTACTAATTGAAATGAGGGGTGATTAAAAAATTTGAACAGCAGGTGCAGATCCAGCACTAATTACAGAGAGGAGCCCATATGAACTTAGAAATTTATAACAATATAATATAGGTAAATGATACTGAATGAAGGACAAAAGTTAGCATGCAGTTGTCATATGAACATAACTGCCAGTATTGGAAAGCCTTATCAATCATGTACACCATACAATGTCTACTTTCTCGCACACACAAACATACACACACAGTCACATTGCCCAACCGAGGCTTCCATGGTCTTCTAAGTAGTTATAGCCAGAACTAGTCAAAACACCAGTGCTTTCAGTGTCTGCTAATTCAAACCCTACCAATCAGGAGCTTGCCAATGTTTCAAAAGATTTGACTAATGCGATTAATGGAGTCACTTGATAAAGGCAGTTGCAGCTAGGACTTTGTACACCCATCAGAATAATGTCTCTCAACAGATATGGTTAGATTAGCATAGAAATCTGCCTCTGCTAATAAAGATTTCACTGAAGAGAGATAGGTAATATTTTGTAGCCATGGCAGGTATTGCTGTTAGGCATGGTGGGTTAATTGAGCAAATTACTATAGCTATGCACTCAGTTCATGAAACTAGTATTATTCTTTAATTCACAATTTTCATTATAATTTTAGCAGGTAGCTTTTGTAGCATCAGCACTGCAGAGATTACTCTAAGTTGCTTTAGAGGACTTTACACAAAAGTTAATTACTACAAATGGTCCACTTAGCTAAGCTTTAAAATCTGCAATGCTCCACACAAGCACACACACACATATATATACTGTATAAGAGAGAGAGAAAATCCAAGTAATATTTTAAGGGCTGCTATGGAATTCTCATTTGAAATATCACTAGTACACTAGCCTATAAACTATGATGTATGCGAAACCTAAATCTTGAGCATGGCCAATAATAACCAGAAAAGCAATTGTATGGATATTCTGAAGAACAAGCTACAATTTGCTACTATCAGAGACTACTTTGTTGTAGTCATATTTACATGATAGTCTTTAACATTCATTGATGGCACATCATTGTTTTATTTTAATGTCGGTGTGTTGAACATGCTGCATTTATTTTGGAATGTTGTTTCTTTGATTATATCCAAGAATGTTTGCCACAGTTTGGTACTGTTGTTTACTAGTGTGTTCATTTAGCTATTAATTTTCAGGGAATGGGTTTGGTGAAACGCAACAGAGCAACATGTACAGAGTCTTGAGGGAAGCTGCACTAGAATAATAGGATTATTTGCAGAGTCAGCTGAACAGGTGCCCTATTGCACATGATCAGACCCATTCTATGCAAAGTGGTAGGTAAAGGGTCTGCCTATGCCAAACAAAGTCATGGCCAGAAGAATCCCCTGGCCAAGCCCCTACCAATCACATTGGAGCTTATCTAATGGAGTTAAATTATTTTTACTTCACATAGGAAGTGGGACACTTCTTCTAGCTTTGCTGTTGCTTCTGGCTTGACTGTGTTACCTGCCATCCTATCCCCCATACACACTCCTTTGTGATTGGGGCCCTCCATCCTCATTCTGCCTCATTAATCTTACCATATAAATCTTGACTTTGTAACTACTCCTTACCCACTCTCCCCACTTCATTTATCAGGTTTCTGGGTGCCAGGGTCTGGGGCTTCAGGTAGCTCTATGCCTACATGGTGTTGCTAACCTTTACCTTGTCCCTCACCTGGTTTGTATGCTTAGCTGAGTCAGGGTAGGCGCTTATTACGTGTCTCATCAGTATGACTAATGCTTGGTCAACATTGCTGCTTAGGCTGCTACTGCTGTTCTTTGGTTAGCATGATACCGCTCTTAGGCATTACTCAAGCGCCCGCTTCCCTTCCTCAACTGCACCGACTTTCCCTGGCCCCAGCCTCGCTGCCACCTGAACTATTTACCAGGTCAATTATGCCGGATAACCGCCATTTAAACCTCGTTCATTTAACGGGTGTGCCCGTAATTATGTGTTTGTAGGGGTCAGAGGTCATAAGGGTAATAAAGGGCGTGGGCGGGTGTTTGTCTGGGGTGTTTATTTTGGGTAGTGCTTGTGTGTGTGGCAAAGTTGCGGTGCTAGGTAAACCTTAATTGTATGTACAGATCTAGTTATTGCGGTTATGACCTCCAGCGCAATAGAAAGAAGTGACTTATCTGCCGAACGAGATTTTTGTAGTGAGGAAGAGGAATGCTACGAACCCGTCCTTTTAATGGAAGACAATGTCTGCTACCGGTCCAAAATCGGGGCTAACCGTTTACAATACTCTCGAGGAAATGAAGTACGTTAAAATTTAATAAGTATGGCAAGTTACGATTAACTCTTTGGCAAGTTTAGGGATTATTACAATTGCTTTAATAATTACTGAACTTACTTGATGATGTTGCACCAAGTCTTATCTGAAGTACAGCTAATTCCTTTTAAGAAGTAATATTTTATAAGGCAAGCTAAAATTACTACCAATGGAACAGTATATGGCAAAGTAAATTTCTATTGATTAAAGCAAAACTGATCCTAAAAAAATGGAAGTCACAAGTAATAACTTTTAACTGTTCTATTCTCAATTATAGTTAATGCAACCCATCTAAATTACATTGAAAATACGAGCATGGCACATCCCTCTAGAATAGTTGCTAATATAGCTATCTTATAGCTAGCTAAATTGTGATTAATTCTACTGAATATAATTACATGCATGCATTTCTGGTAGGATAATATTAAATTCTAATTTCACTTATTATAGGGTTTTGACCCACTTCACCATCAGGCCAGCAGCATACCAGTAGAAACGAGACCACCACGCCCCTCTCCTGTTCCTCTTATACTGGCTGTGGTTGTGGCTGTGGTAATGGGTCTTCAGTGCTTCATCCCAGCAATAATTTGTGTAGTACCAGGATTAGCTCTGGCTATAGAGGTATGTTTTCATGGTGGCAAATTTTTATTCATTTAGCCATATTCCCATGAAGGTTATTTAGAAAACATTTTCAATAGATGGTTATACATTCTGTAGCTACAAACTTTATTTTTTTTATTTTTATTTTTTTACTAATTTCAGACAGCAAACGTAACAGCAAGGCTAGCTCAGTAATTATTGGGTAAACTAGTAAGTAGAACATTGCTAATATGAATTTTATGTTGAACCCTCTCCATAAATTGCTTGATCCAAGTTAATACGGCATAACTATAACAGCATGGAAATAAATTACACTATAAAATGGAAGGGTTACAGTAACATACTTGCAAGAGTGTAAAGGTTGCATTGTAGTAGTAACACTGAGGAGTTTGAGTTCTATGAGTGTTAAAGTTCAAGTGTGATAGTGAAACTAACACAAGGTCTCATGAGTATTCATGTAAAATGGCCCATTAGTTCTATGTAAACCATTGCTTTCTTTATTGTTCCACAAGTTACTTAGGAACATGCGAGACCGTGATTGGTTAGATATATTCATTGGCGAGCGAGCGTAGCGAGCGAGACACTTACAGGGATAACACAATTGAAAATCGGGGATGTTTGTTTATTTGTATATATGTTTGGACGTATATATGTCATTTTGTACTTTGACCCTCGCATTTTTGTGTTAGTTATGTGGTCGACCCCGTCCCAAATTGCACTAAACAGAATCCTCTGGTTTATAGATCAGTACCCGTATCACCCTAGAAATTGAATTGTTTACCGTTTTGAATTACTTTGCGGGTGCAGTTAAAACTAGAAAACTTAAGGGACTTCCATTTCTATTCCAGTTAGTGGCGGTGGTAAGTCAATGCGCTCTTTGTCATGGTTATAAGCCGTGCGCAACAGTATTTACTTGAAAATACATTGTCCACTAGACTACCGCGAAGGTAAGTCTATGTAGGTGCATGTCCAGTTGTGTCAAAGCATTGTGTGTTACAACCACTACTTAGCTAAACAATATCACAAAGAAAACTTTTAAATAACGTGTATTGTTGTTTTTCCCTTCAATTCAAGCAGTTGCAGAGAGTTGTTACTATGGCACTGAAATCCCTTTACCGTGTATGCGAAATTTAAACTGGACCTTATTTTCAGTAGCTTCAGTGTTAGAAGTCAAAATCATTCATATAAAAATAGTATAGTCTTTAGGCTCGCTCACCATTTGTGCTCAAGCACATCACTAGTTTTAGATACTTTTAAACTGGCTATAAAAACTGTATTATTAGAAATTTGTAGCCTCTTATAAGTGCTTAGCACATGCAGTCATCATTAGTCGCCATTGTCATTGTTGTTACTGACACACAAGCATATTTATATATAGATTATTCATGTTAATCAGACTATAGTCATCACCTATGTTGAAATCAACTAAGAGAGATTTTGTTTACAAGTTTGCATTTACTATGTAATAGTTAGAGCATAAGGGCTTGGGTACTGGTGGATTTAGTGCACTGAAGCCCAAGGGACCAGTACCTAAGAGAGCATGCTCTAACTATTTTAGATCCCGTTTACCCATGCCTGCCCAGTTTCCACTAGCAACTTTGTTTATCAGCATTTTGTATCTTCTGTGTTTCTGGCCCAAAATAAAAATTCAATTAAAATTCAATTGAAGCACACCAGCAAGTTTACTTTAGCATTGTAGCTGCCAGCTGTTATCTCCAGATCTAACTCTACGTGGGCTGTTCTGCAGTAAGCAGTAAAGCAGCTAGCTATGGTAAATTCCTGTGGTATGAGCGGCAGCAGGAGAGTTATATGATAGGGCTGGTCCCATATAGGGATATGAGAGAGTAGTGGACCCTCACATACCGGCCTCACATACCCGACCCTCTCCCTGCTAAAACTAAAACTCAAAAATAGCAATACCCCACTTACCAAGTTAGTACACCTAGTAACAATATAGCAATGGGATCTAATGTATTTAAAGTAATAAAATCTGCTTCTTGAATAGATGAGACAATAGTAAATCAAGGGAAATAATTATTAAAGGATGTTAGAATAATAGCAAATTTTCTCGATCTAACAGCCAGTATTATGTTAGTTAAGACTTAACCCAACATTTCGACTTCTTGCCCAAGTCCTATTCAGGGGTCAACTGAGGTCGAGATTCTGTGGTGATATTATAGTAAACAAAATATAAATAACAAATAAACAGTAAGATAACTGGAGGGTACGCGTACTGTTTATTATAAATTATCATTAAAAGGAAGTTAGATTAATTATTCACTTCTACTTCTTTGTTTAGTTATATCAGTTTCCCTTTGCTCCTTCCTGAGCCATCCCAGCTATTCTTATCTTCCTCCTCTACTCTCTTCAATTATTTCTTCTTGAGTCATGGAGTTCCTTCTCTTCCTTTGTCTATTTCTCCTGCTTCTATGTCTCTCTCACCTTTCATCATTGATTGTAGACTTAAACATTTTTGCTTTTGAAAGTTGGCGTTGTTGAATAACTGCCTTTAGTGTTATGATAAGCATGCATGTTGAATCTCCACATTGTGCAATCTGAACATCTCTAAGTGTGTTATGCAGCACAGATATAGCACTTTGTGCAGTGTTGTACAGTATTGTGGCAACATGACTTAGAATGCTTATTGCAGTGTTACTATAACACTTCAGTGTATTGTGTACTATTTTCCATTATATCCATAAGAACTACACATCTTGGTAGTGTGTGGCATCAAAGTTGGCGCTTTTTTGTCTTCATAACAATGTAATGTTTTTGTTCAATCTAGGGCTATAGCAGTGGCAAGTCCAGTACTGGCACATATTCAACGAAAGTAATAACTACAACTTCAGTGTTTTGCAGTATTACTGCCTTCATTTTCTATTTGTATACAGTCATAAGCTGCATCATTATTATTACAATATATGTTTCAAGATGAGTGATGAACAAACAATTAAAAATCTTTTCTCTTTTACTTATTCAGTTACTGTTTCTTTCTCTTGTGATATGCATTATAACATTTCTAATTCATAATTATGAAGCACTAGACTCTATTGAACTTTCCTCAGTGACTTTGGACCTTCCAATATGGATTTTGAATTGTCAAAGTCATAGAATGATGCAGACTCAATTGTATTTATTGCGTAACAAATAAATACTCGAAAAAGTTAGTTTTTTTTAACACATTGTTACCACAACTCATCTTCAGTAGTCGTAAACAATAATTAATTTTAAACCTTTATCTACTGTAAATGGGGATAAATAGTTTACAAACACATATAATGATAACAAAAAATAAAAAATAAATGTGCTCCCACAAAATCTCAGTTCTTTTTGACTGATATTTGTTTTATTAAGAACTAGCAAGCATGCCTTCACATAGTGGTGTTTGATGTACTAAATTAGGAATGCTGTATCGAAATACCGCTGGTTTAGTTACATTTTTCGTTGCTAACTGATGATGCTTTACCAATCTGGCTCTGTTAATATACACATAAATGTCATCGTTGTTATTGAAGACACCTTGCCAATCTTGTTCATTCACGAATACACATACTGTGTCCTTACTTTGTATTTTCTTAACCCTTTCAGGAATGCCCACACTATTGTCATTTTAACTGACACACATGTGTAATAATATACAGATTCAAACAATAATTACAGTATTTTACATATTGTACAATTTTAATAACTCAGTTTTGCACTGATTGCATTTGCTTTTTTTTAATGTATTTTGACATTGTTTGAAAGTGTCTTTATCATTAAGTCTGTTTTCTTTTCTATTTCCATTTTACAAGCAACTTCAGTGAATGAAATGAACTGCTAGATCGCCAGGTTTTGTTGTCATAGTAGCAATAAAATAGTTCTTCTAGTTTAGAGTATTATTTAAACTAGTTGTGTACTTCAGTTCTGTATAGTGAGGCAGCCAGAAATTATTTTACTAGTCACAAATTGTACAGAATTGTAGAGTTTATTTTTTATTATGAAATAATGAAAGATGGAATCAACTTACATTCATCTCATTTTTATAATAAAGCCATGATTTCTGTAATTGATCACAATATTTTCTTTATACACCGGTAACATTTTTAAGACATGTGTATTTGCTTAATGCAAGAGCCTGCTATGGTTATATTCAAATAACTTGACTATATTGACTTTATTCTTAGCTATGTAGCTTAACTAACTTTACAAATAATCTCAGACAAGAAGAATAATTTACTGGCTATTCTAACGGTATAGTTTAGTATTTAGTACGCAAACAGATGTTCTGCCTGATGAGTCTTCATCAGTGATGTTGTTATATTCTTTTGAATATGACATCATCAGACTAGTTATAGTTGTTCCCACCGTCTGTTGGCCGGATGTACAGAAACAAGATATGTTGGAACTGTAAGTTGGAATGCCTTTCTGTAATGAGTGTTAAACATTTGAAATATATTCCTCCCTTAGGTGTCTTCACAATATTAATATTAAGGTACCTGATCATAGCTGTATTTCAGCAAGCTCATTTGCTAGTAGTTATAGCAACTGGCCAAACTCACTACTTTTTATGGTTTTTACAGCTACCTTCCTCTGGTGTAGCTATACCCAACTGGGTTAGAACAGCTGCTGAAATATCAACTTTATACTGTGAGTTTACATTTCTAGTACAAACTACAGCAGTGAATATGTCTGGTTTAGAATATACCACTTATTACACTCATGTCAGAGTGATATGTAGGGGTGGATCTAGGATTTATTAAGGGGGGGGGGGGGCTCTTTTCAAGAAAGGGTGAAATATAGCTACTTATGGAAAATGTTGGCTATATTGTATTTCCCATAAGACTAAAATATTCATTCACACAATAATTAGCATTATGATGTGACTGTCCAGAACTGAAATGAATGAACTGCTAATATCAGTGAGGAAAAAAAATAATATTAAAACTAAGAACAAAACCATTTACAAAGGTATTTATGTCTAGAATAATAATGAAAAGGAGTGAATAGTAGGAGTTGGTAAATTATGCACATTTTTTTTTTATTGTGCTATATAAGCTACCAATGCTCATCATTATTACATTACTTGAAACCTGTTCACAGACAGAGTTTGAAGGTTACCTCAACTGCATTCACAACTATAAGAATCCCTATACACATGACTAATCTGAATCCTGATATGGCCATTGTTGATATGTGCATTGTTGATCTGCATCCTGTTGGGGAACAGTGCTGGATCTGAATGTATTTTAATTCTTTCAGAAAGCAATATTGGAATCTTCCAATAAAATTACAAACATAGAGGGTTTTAAGTAAACGCAAAGATTAATTAAAATAAGTCCCAAATCCAGTCTCTGGGAGACAACAATTAATCCAGTAATAAAAACAATTGTAATTTTTTCCCCAAAAACTAGCTATCTCATTATGCTCATAGTTACATTAATCATGCTAGCTTATGCTAGTATCTGTGAAATCACTTATTATGCTCGAAATTATGCCAGCATAATTTGCCAACCCTTAGTGAATAGGTACATTTAATCATGAAAAAAAAGAAAAAAAAAAAAAAAAAAAAAAGAAACTGATTCATGAGAAAAAATAAAAGAACAAAGACATTTTGATAATGATGAAAGCATTGTATAATCGTCGAATTCAACCATGAAGAAAAAAAATTGAATAATGCTGGACTAATTGCTCTGCTTTGGTATACTACGAACTTGGTCTGCCATATATATATATTTAGTTGCATTAATTATCCACATGAATTTCATTTTCATGAAAGAGCCGGTACATTCCAGACAAGTTTCAGTTTCTAATTCAATACCTGAATTGTATTAAAGTTTATTAGAGTTTACGCTTAATATATAGTTTGAAATATTGTGATTTGCTCTGGAAAAAGCTACAAATATGCTCAATTCCAATCAAATATTGTAATACGGGCAACCGTAGTAAATATCAGCAGGTAGATAATTTCTATTAATGTAGTTAGTTGAAACTAACACAGAAATCTTGTTACCCTCAAAGTGGTATCTTTTTTCAAGGCCTTGTCACTATTATTTAATGCTTAATTAAAGTAAGCCACTACCTCAATTGTGTTCTTATTATTTCATATCATTGTAATTATTATTATTATTAGGGATATAACATGAAAAAATCTGAGATGAACAAACACACATCAAAAGCTATTAATGGAGTGTCAGTATGCTGCAGTATAACTGCTCTAATATTCTACCTGTACTCTATTTTGTATTTTATTATCTATACATTCATAGCAGCAACTTTAAGAGTTTTGTAATAATATTTAGCAAAATTATACTTGTTCTCCTTTAACTAAAATTATGTAGCTACAGTTAAATCCAAATTTGTTTTTTGGTTTTGTTTTTGACAATTTTTTGCTTTTTTTGGAACCATGAAAACATTATTAATTGTATAATGTAAAGTTTAATGACTAATCATCAATACTGATAGTATCTTATTGGCTGTTAAAATTGTCAATAGTTCAAATGTAACACTATTATGAACACTTAGGAGTTAGTGATATCTATTACTAAGCTCTGCCAAATAAACCAATAGCTAATTGTACTTTAAAGTATATTACAATAATTCTGGAATAATTGAAGATTTTTACGGAAAGTATTGGTTCTAAGCACTTAGACAAAAAGATTTGTTGAAACAAGAAAATGAGGCTATTCAATTGGTTGGGATATTTTCCATTACAAGCATTTCAGTGCCCAAAATACATTTTGCTGAGCTGGCATTGCTGAGTTATCACATAGGCAGCTACTCCAAATAAGTCATGGTTAAAATCTCTGAAAACGGGTACTTTCAATTTGAATAATTAAATTTAAAATGGACCCTAGGACAATACTCTATTATTATGGTATAGTGTCCTTATATTGGGGTTTTATGTCTGACTTTAAGATTTAAATGACTACTGTAGCTAAATTGAGGCTAATAGTTAAATGTTAGGAACAATTATGGATAGTAAAATACGAGCATTCATATGAAACCTTGATGAAAATAGGATTGTTACTATTACATGATAGAGCCTGTTAAAAACATATTATGCTAGCATTTTTTCTGGAATAATAGATGAATCAGACAATAATTGTCAAATCATAGGGTAGAGTTTCTGATCACCTGGAAGGAGGTGTGGCATTTCTTACTTTATCAAACTAGCTACAAACCATGATACCAAAGCAGTGTGAAGCTTATATATATTTATGATTTTTTAGGTGGGCATTATAGTTACAGGGACTAGATTTTACTATCAAGTCAGAAGTAACTGGCAATGCAGATGGAATGTCTATAAAAGCTTGAAGAGCTCACTTGCCTGGGATTATGTAAATGTCCCAGGACAGAAAGGAAGAGATGCTGAACCTATAGTTATACTTACTTGTGCAGAGGTGGGACTAGCTAAAAATATTTGTATGCACATTTTATAGACTCCCACACACAATTAAACTTACGCAAGTAGTACACATTATATACGTTCCCCGAATCCTGGGGAAAGATACCAAATGGGTGCATTAGAGTAACCAGACCCTACCAAGAGGAGCGATTGGGTAAAGGGTCTTGCTCGCAAGACTAGCTATATATATATATATATATATTTTTTTTTTTTTACATATTTTGAACTATTCTGGAGAGCCTTACCTTTATAGCCAAGATGAATGCTGGAACTAGACAAACGAACATTGGTAAACAGCATTGTAGAGCCATGGTAACAGTCATGACAACTACCAAAATAAGTGTCATAGAAGTGTTTCGCCCAGTAGGTATGGAGTCACCAGACTGAAAGTCATGTTCGCTGTTGTTGTTTATCTATTCATGCAGTGATATGCATGCAAAATTATAAAATTGTATATTTTATCATCGCAACAGCATTGAGAAAAGAATTTAGTTAAGTACTGATATTATATTATTATGTAAAAAATTAATTTAGCCAAATACGATAGCGTTAGCTACAATAACTACAACTCAACATCTTTAGTTAATTGAATTATTTTTCTTTGCTCTTTCTGTTACCAATTCAGAAAAATCAACTCATCAATTTCAACTTCGCTATAAAAACTTAATTTCTTAAAATCCATGTAGCTAATCATCAATTATAGGTAACTAATGTTAAGTTGTCACAGAAACTTATAATCTTAATCTGTAGCTAGTTTGAAGTTTACATAAAACATTTTGATGCTTGTGAGCATTTTATTTCTAAAATACTTTCACTTGCTATAGTAGCTAGCTATAACCTATATTGCGGCTATTTTCGATAAAAATATATTTGCCCAAAAAACTTAGTTTAGTATATATCACTTAATGTTAGCATAACAATAATTCACTTTTAACAATTCTTTTTAATAACACCATTTCTACTACGAATTTAATGCTGAGATTTTAGATTTGTGTATCAAATTTTATGTTCTTGATTCATAATACTGAACTCTATTTAAAAAATATTTAGCAAAGATGACTTTAGCTGTTTTAGGAATTTAATGAGTTATAAATTTGGCCAACTAAACATACAATAATCTTGAAGCACTGCCAGACTAAAATACATTCACAATTATTATTGGCTGGCTGAAGCTGCACTAGCTATGAAAGAATTAGCTACAACTGGTATATCTGGATAGCTAAAGCATAGACAGTATGGTAATGAGCTTCTGGACTAGTGTTTTTTCTTATGTAGTCAGTAGCAAATAGTGGATATGAAAGATACAATGCTTGACAATGCATTGCACACAATAATATTATCACTAATTTAACTTAACTTATATAATAATTATGTTATCGTCCTCAAAATTCTGACAAACTAAAGTGATGGACGAGAAGCTAAACATAGGCTTTTATTAACTCACAGGAACATCTTCAAGCTGCATTGCTCCATAACAGTCATTCAATTCCATTTGAATAGCCGCTTCCTTATATCGGCAGGTTTCATAGCAAATATTTTTTTCCACCAATATCTCATTAGGAGTGGTTGACAGAATCTCATTAGTAACTTCTGAGTGCATAATAATGGAGCATATAGCTAGGTAATCTTTTACTAACTGTTGGCGCTAGCTACACTCGCACTGGACGGTTTTTACGGATCTGGTCGAGCTACGTTACAGTCTCGTAGCCACCCACACCGGAAGTAATAGAAACGCGTACAATTCCTTTCAAAAGGTCACCTCATTAAAATGATGCTTGCGCGTGGGCGTTCAATATTATATGTATTATACATATACACAATTTTGCTCGCTCCGCTTGCTGGCCAACAAACAAACATACCCGGTTTTCAATTGTGTTACCCCTGTAAGTGTCTCACTGGCTTCGCTCGCTCCCAACTAACACGGAAGGAGCTAATAAATTCGAAGTTACGCGGCCTCTTCTTGCGTGGAGCGCCAAGCGCTAACCGTAAAAGATTGAGAGGCGCGTAGCGGGTCTTGTAGTGGATCGCGCAATAGAAATGAAATGTCCGCTCGGTTTATTGCAGAAAGTTTCATGTGCTGTTGGATTTCTGGTCTTTTTATTGCTAACTAAATACAACTGGAATATCATCCACAAAGTTACCTTAAAGGACGTTCGAGTTCGTAGAGTTATATTATATCCTGAAGCTTCAGTCAGCTCTCTCAAGTTCAAGTTCTGGAATACAAGTACTTTTACAAGTTGGCAACCTGAAATTAGTAAGAACTGCACTAAATTACTCCGTGGAAATGTGGAGGAGATCAACCGGTTAAAACAAAACAATTCTACAGGTAGGCTTGCAGAACCAGATAATGTCTTACTTCAGAGAACCTCTGATTGCTCATGGGTAAGGAAATATTTCAATCAAAGCATGTATATTACTAAACTTGAAGAATCCTTCCCAATTGCCTATTCCTTCCTCATACATAACAGTGCTTCTCAGATTATTAGACTTATTAGGCTCCTATACAGACCACACAACCAGTATTGCATCGCTCCAGATCTAAAGTCTGGCCCTAAATTCATTGGCATATTCACAAACATCGCTCAATGCCTGGGGAATGTGCACTTGGTTTCGAAGGTGAGAGAAGTCCAGTGGGGCAACAAATCCATCATAGAATCACAAATGCAGTGCTACTCTGACCTGATGAAGGTGCGTAAGAAACAGCTGGAGCAATCCAAATGGAAATACGTCATTAACTTGTGTGGCAAAGAACTTCCCCTTGCTTCTACTCATGAAATCGTAGATCACTTGGTGAAACTTAAAGGATCATCTGTAATTAACAGCAGGAGTGTTCCCATTACAGAAAAGGGAACATATAGGCGACTGGGAGGAAAGACTATCCCTTACTCACTTCCTCTGGCCAAGAGCATGACATACATGTCCCTCTCTTACCAATTTATACACTTCCTTTTTACTAATTCGACTGCTACCCATCTTTATGACTTCTTTGTTAATAATTGTGAAATAGCAGAAGAACATTTTTATGCAACTGTATATCTGATTCCTGGCGTGTCTGGTGGACACGACCCCAGAGTGCACCGCTACCACTTCACAACAGATAATTATTTCTGGAGAACTAGTGATTGGGTTGAGAACAATGGAAAGCAGTGCGAAGGTGTCATTGTGCACAACATTTGCATCGTTGGAATCGGTGATATTGTCAGAATTCTGCAAGCCACAAACAATGGTACGAGTGCTCTATTTCAGAACAAGTACTTGATGGAGCACGATGCTGTGATTATGGACTGCATGGAAGAAAGAATTGTGGCAAAAAACAAAATGGAATATCATCATGATTGCAAAAGTTCAACAGTAGAGTAGAAGCACGCACTGCAACATCAATAATCAAAAAATCTCTTATACACATTTTATATTTTCTACACATAAGGCATTCACTTTGGAATATTCAACAGATATTTCTGGATTGTATTATAAATAGAACAAAACAATAAGGAGAGATGTGTGACTGTATTGGCATCATTTTTAGTTGTATTATTACCGACTGGTAGGGTTGTGTGTTGGTTTTTATTGCGTGTTCATGAACCATTCAATCACATTATGAATATGGTGTGATGCGCACACCTCATCGTTTGGGTGTGAAGTACACACCAAATTTAGTGTGAATTCACACCATAATCAGTATGAACTCATACTTACATTAATGCTGAATTATTTTAAGTTACATTGAAGTATTACATATCAACATTTTTTTCCAAAAAGAGATTGGTATAATCCCAGATCTCATTAATCAGACGACTAAAATATTAGTCAACTCTCTTATCTAGCACACAAGTGTACAAAACATTTATAAGGTAGATTACAATGATAATAGCATTGGTTTTTGCCTGCACATGAATATAATTAATGTTCGGTAAAGGGTCCATGCTATTCCATTGAGTGTGAATTTCACACTAAGTGCGTGTGCATTCACACTAGGAAGAAAGTGTGAAGGACACACTATGCATAGGTGGTGGGCATTCACACCACCAGTTTGTGTGAATTTGATGGGTTTTCACGCTATAATTTTTTCAGTGTATGCTAGTGCATGTAATAAAGTAATGGTTATCTTTATTCCCAATAATTTGTATTTATTAGGTGACAACATTATTTGCAGATAAAGTCAGTGAGGTGCATTTTGGGAAATTACTGTTCGTAAATTGAAAATGACAATATCCAATTGCTATAGGTTAGCTCAAAACATGTATTACAAAACAAGTGCAGATGCATTTATGTGATGTTTTTACTGGAAATACCACACCCACATGAAACTATTTGTTAGCATCTAACTAGAATGTAGTAGATACATTTCAATCTGTAATTTTGCACCTAACAGATAGTTATTTTTATAACATGTAGATTAAGTCAGTGTAGCAGTGGGTCCTCTATATTGTTTAGTCACTAAGTGGGATGACATACCTTCTTTATTTGTTTACCTTATCAAAATAACAGCAACATAAAATAATAAAATGATATATATGCGTATTCTTGGCCATTTTAACAGCTCAATTGTTATTAATGAACACTAAGGTTTACTTATACAGAGTCATGAGATAAGTTCAGGAATAATTCCTTATAAAGTAGGAAAATGTATAGCATGAAAACATGTTTTCTGATTATGTAGTATGAATAACTATTATGCCGAATTTGGGAATTTATATCATAATTAATTAGGCTATAAGGTTGTTGTGAAATCATAACTTAGATACTTCTTGGGAATTTACACAGGGTAAAAAGTGTCCATTTACAACCATAACGAAATCCGTAAATTGTCTTGGTAATTAGAGTTAACAAAAAATGTAAATTGCTGTAGAGGTTAATAAACTAGTTAATATCAACACATTATACACTAATTTACGATTTTGTTTTGGTTGTCAATGGACACTTTTCAGGCAGTGTTACTTCTCATAGTGAGCACAAACAATAGTTAACTGCTATATTTCCGTACTAATATTTTAATACTACATATACAATGTTGTACGCATGTTTATATAACCTGGAAAATGTAATAGCTTTCACAAAGTTAATTCTGAATTATTAAACAATTTTATTTAAATACTAGGGTAGAATGTTATTATATTCTCATTGTAAATTGTACTACCTATTGAATATAGAATCATGGTCTATATATGTAAACTCCAAAAGTGGGTCATGTGATTATTTAATCACTTATTCTCAAACTTATTTAGTGGTATGACTTGTCCATCAGTTTATAGTTGTGATGGGAGAGACCGCTCTTGCCACCAAATAAGTCCTCAGTCTACAGTGTCACACGCTATTAGGCTTGCTCAGTTTGAATTTCTCAGGATCTGAGCATTTGTATAGGACATGTTAGGAATTGTAGTATTTTTTAGGTAATTTTTATTACTATAATTTACTATAACTTTAAATATAATTGGGCCAGAGATGTACCCTTTCCCAGAGCCTGTCACTAACAGATTATTGAATGACTTAGTAAGTTGTATTAAATGTATTTAAAATACACAAGAGAAATTAAAATAGACTTTCAATCATTATTTTATCTAAAGTGTGAGTTGCTAATGGTTAAAACTATCATTATCATTTAAAAATATTCATCAATAATTCAAACCCTTCGTCCTATGAATCATTATTTGGTCTTGCCACAACCTGCACTTCTGATTCTTGAAGCTAAAAAGTAAGAGAAAACGTTCAGCTCGGTTAATTTGCTTACGAGCAAACCAAGAACCTGTACTGAAGGACTCGTTATACATCTGTTTATAATGCATTTTCGTCAACTATGTAACCCTTCTGCTGTATACCAACGGCGTAGCAGTTGTTGTAGATATAAAAATTATACGGAGCTCCATAAAACAACTAACATAAGCCCAGACAAACCAATATACAACATCACCTGAAGTATTTTTTGGGCCTATCCCCTCTGGACCATATCCAATCTGCCCTCTATAAATATAATGATGCTTACATTCCAGTTTGTGATTAGTGCTACTTTTTATCCTAATACCACAAACTAATCGAATTACGATAATTGTCCACTTCTTTAGACACCACGTTATTTCCCATGTCGCTGAAGCTTCCGTGGTCAACGTAGGTTATTATCTGCACAATTCGGGCGATTTTATAGTACCGCTTATTGTTGGTAACTCCGCCCCCAACTAGTCTCAAATGAAAACGTAGCTATAGACCACACCCAGTATCCCGGTAGAAAATATTCCCTACAGGTACGTATGACCGTTAGAGGTATAGGGTCTCATTTACTGGCCAGACCCGACCCGCGCGGACCAAATCAAACGCACTGAGCACACTTGAACTAGCCGTCTTCACAACCTAAAGATTTAAATGATATAAGCTTCTGGCATGGGGAGGAAGAGTACCAGTCGACAGAGTTCTTAATGCAAAGGATTCTCAGTAGCAGTAGCTACAAGGAGAAAATTCCACTGCAGTAGCTACTCAACACCACTGTCACTGATTCATTTTTTTTTTGTTGCTGAATTTTTTTATAAAATGATTGTTAATTATTTTTATCATTTATTTAATTCTTCTGTATTTAATATTGGCTTGATATAGAAGTTTAGCTTAATTTTTTTGAGACATTAAGCTCAAAATAACAGCTTTATAAGCATTCTAAAAAATATTTCTTATTATTGTTATTATACTCAAGCCCCTCTTGTCGATCTCTCTAAACATATTCTTTTTTAAACTCAAGAGCTCTATGTTATGTGCAAAATTTATGTGTTCACTTGATTTAATTGAATTTTTTGTATGCATAAAACAGCTGCTCTTTAAAATTGTGATAATAGCTACTTTAGATTGCTATGATTTTTACTTCTATTTTGTTGTGATCTCATGATTTCTAATGTGTGGAAGCCATACCTGGACCAAAAAAAAGTTAACTTGTACGAGTTGACACTTTCCTTCACCTCTACCCTCTATCTCCCAATTGCTTTTCTACTCTCCCGCTTGTGTAGAAGGCAAAGCCTTTGATGAATAGCTCGTTATTCCAGCTTTTCAATTACAGTTATAAAGACCTAGTAGAAGGGAAACCATTAGCTATTAAATAATGTTATACTATTTTGGGATACTCAGAAAAGTTTGGAAACAAGAAAAGTAACTCAGAATGTTAGCTAAAATCAAAAAAATGAAAAAACAAATAAACAAGAACAAAAACAAACAAATTGCAAAAACGAGAAAGAAACATATTTTCTTCATTCTAGGTCTCTAAGTCATGGCCAGTAAAGTAAGAATGGTCATACTATTTTTCATAAGCAAAATTACCTATTTTAGAATCGAAGCAGTTGCAGCTGGAATATGAGATTGCAAGAAGATTTACTACATCTTTACAGGATATGTTGATTAGGAAAGAAAACTAGAACACTGACTGAATTTTATTTAGTCAAAATGATTGTTTTTGTGATTTTACATTTGTGCTTTCAACATAAACAATTTGTATTAAGCCGTGAGAAACAGCTTGGAACACACAAGTGGACAACTGTGCATCACTTATCATTGTACACCACCAGAAAGAGTAAATGCACATTCTCTAAGAGGAATGGACATAGATAGTATTTGCAAACTAAATTAGATAAGTAACTCCATAGAATGCAATATGCCAGCCTATTGTTTCACAACACATAATTCCAAATTGCATGTGTGGTTTACTGGAATGAATAGTTTAACAAAATGGATGTGATATGACTTTTAGTAAAGCTCAACCTCTCCTTTACATTTTTTTTTAATTTGTGCAACATACATTTTCATGGCTGGTTAAATACACATAGCATTAAAGTTTAAGTTCTGAGCCCGCCTGAGCCCTTCCACACAATAAATCTTGGGGGTAAGTGGTCTCCTGGCCCACTTCAACTTCCACAATCCTTGATGAATAGCCAATTTTATTTTTTCTACACTTCTCGCACATTAAAAATATTGACATAATTACAACTCGTGTGGTCCTTTTGTCATTCTTGTTTGTTTGACCACATCCATCTCTCAATCAGTCTGGTCATCTTGTCTGTCTCCTATTTTCCGGAGTTTGTTGTCTATTCCTGCACATATATAGTAGAGTCAAGCAAATAATAATATAACAATAAATGTATACACTATGTTGGTAATAGTAAAAAAAAACACTAGCTGATATGAATTTAGTAAATTATTCATTTTTTAAACTTATAAAAGTTGTAATATATTCAGCTAATTACCACATTATTCATGGTATGAATTAAAATAAATTAATGTGAGTATCAGGATTTCTAATAACAACAATAATAACATGCAATTATACTCAGATTTACAGCTAATTTGATTATAGTCTGGTGGCTTAGTGAAATTACCGTTTTTTGGCGGACAAAAGGATCAAATTTTGCATGAATTTTTCTTTCAACTGCATAAATATTATTAGCCTAGGAGCCCCACCCAAAATTTTTAATTAAGCCCACTAATTAAAAATGGCCGCCAGAGCATTTATTGTTATTTATGCTTTAAATATTCTGTTTTTAGGAGCAATATTATTATGCAAGAATTATTGTATAGCTAGTTAACATGTTAAATTTCAAGTTTAAAACATAGATTGATAATAATTGAATATTTATGGCTGCATTAGCAATTACACAGTGGTGAGCAGCATACATTAACTTTGGCACAATTATATCTACTGTAATCTCCTTTGCAGGCACACTTAAAAAAACTTCTGGTATGCTAAGCCAGACCAGTTCTCAACACCGTGCAGCAGCAATTCTTGACCAAATTCACTTGGATTTGAAATTACTTGGTGGGGTTGAGTGCAAGAAGTCCATATTCCAGCCTGGTATTTACTTACTATGTTAATGTTTAGGCTCTTACAGCTAAACAATTCCTCTCTGGCCCCATCACTGAACTCAAACTGGTCTTATCCTATGGCACAACTGTTAATCTTTCTATCTTTTGAAAGTGATTGGAGCTGCAAGGTAATGCTGCTTGCTTCCAGAAAGTGATATTCATAACTGAGGTCTAATTTCTCCAGGGTTTGCACTATAAGAAACTGAAAAAGGCTGATTCCAGTTCCATAAAATGACTTTACTGCAGTTGTTGAGTTGGGGTTATGGTCAGAATTATCCAGAGCACCAACAGTGAATAATCTATCCGTAAGACAGGCCGGGGCCACAACTCCTTCTTTTTATTGTTCAGATACTGCTGCAGCTATCATACTTTCAATTTGTAAACTTTGTCATATGAAATACAAATTCACATGTGATAAGTTGTTCAATGAGTTTCTTGCTCCAAGCCAAGACCAATGTAAATGGGAAGAGGTGGCTCAAGATCAGAGGAATGCCTTGTTTCATGGTACAAGATTCAGAAGCTTTCTTATGTGCTAAAATGACTTGACCTACAGTAAGTCATGCCTGAGTTTCACATCGCCCTTTGTCTTTCAAATTAGTACCATTGAAAATTAAAGGAATATTATGATATATGAGGCTTGAAGGATGAGACTCCTGTAGGCAATTAAATGGAAAGGAACCATTGAACTTGAAAGGGCTGATCAATAATTATTGTAGCAGCCTTGGCTAAAATGGTAGCATCTTCAGAAAACGTCCCCTTCTGTAAAGCCTCCCTAAGCATATCTTGGACAGCCTTATTGAATGTGATTATGGTATTTCTGCCATCAAACTGTTCTTGG
>WLWD01004690.1_pt1 | contig 20988 bp, 10 predicted proteins | sample 6712731 | NCBI WGS metagenome assembly WLWD01 (sample SAMN12718690, study PRJNA576275) | sponge metagenome | isolation source: marine sponge | host: Mycale hentscheli | place: New Zealand: South Island, Marlborough, Capsize Point | collected 2014-11-01
AAACAGTACATAGCCTAACAAAGTAGCTACATTTTCATCAATGCCGTTGGAGGGACATTATAAACCCAAGGTGGGGTCACTATCTAATTGTGTAATTGTGTCTTTCTCTGGAAGGACCTGGGACCTGAGTGCTCAAGTAGAAAACTGCACCAGTTATAAAACTGTGCAGTGGTATGCACACTGGATATGCTGGCGCTTATGAGGGATTCTTCTTCAATTAATCATCAGCCATCATGTTATCCTTAACAGTTCCTAGCTTTCTAATTTTGCTTAATAATAATAATACAAGAAGTTAACTAAACAATTAGTTAAATGCATTTAATAGTTAACTAATAACATTTGGACCCTTCAGTAAACCATGAGTAAAACAAAGGTGTAAAAAAACAGACCTGTAAAACTACAGTAAAACATGGTACAATGTTTTACTTAAGGTTTCCTGTCAAGTAAAACTAAGTATGTTTTACTAAATGAGTAAACTATGCAGTAAATCTTTAGTGTAATAGTTTCCTCAATTTAGTAAAACAAGCACCTTCAAGCAGTGATAATAATAATATATCATGGCGATATACTGCACCCAGTTAAGAATTAAAATTATGGTATAGATAATTGTTTGTTTTTTTGTTTTTTTGTGGTAGATTGAAGTTGAATTTGAATTAATTCTAAGAAAAGAAAACCTCTTCTCCAATTTTAGTAACGAGTGGATTCATAAGTGGGTTCCCGCAATTTTGGAGTATTCCAGGAAAACAAAACGTAAAGAAGTAGTGAAACTTATGGATAAGTTTGTTGACGAAGGTGAGCATTTCTTTTGTCGTTCTTGTTGTGTTTTTTTTCTTTTATTCTTTTTTTTCTTCCTTTTTCTGAGAAGCTTGATATACAAGTGTGATATTATTGGTGGTACCTTATAATTGCATCTTGTTTTTGACCATGGAAGGTGTCATATGTTTGTATTATTTTAAAGACAATTTCTAACAGTGCAATATTGGACTCAATCATTTAATTAGTTTTTGTTGTCATTTTAGGTGAAAATTGTCAGAAGGTTGCTTTGAAGGCATTGTGTGCCCTATTTTGTTGCAAGAAAAATGACCCTGGCAAGAAAGCTAAAGGAGAGAATCCAATAGGCCTCATATTTAGTCAGCATTCTGTAAGTTTCTAGGAATGATAGCAATTAGTTAAAAGCTAGGTAGAAGAGAGGTTAAAAGTTTTGCTTGTTGTCTCCCCAACCCTCCCTCCCGTGTTTGGTTGAGCAGTATTATTGTATGAAAATGGTGGATTTTTTAATTGTGGCCCAATACAAGTTATCTTTTTTATAAACTACGACAGGGCCTGTTTCGTCTGGATGTCTTATGTAAAGTCACATCTTTTTATACGGAGATAAAATGAGTTTAAATAAATAAATAAAATGACCTGAATTAACCTTTTGGGACAGAGTGAGTTACTGGCACTTTAAGAGTTGTGGTCACCTTTGTGGTCCCAAGGCGCCTACGTAAGAATGGTTCTACTTATTTGAGAATTAATCCATGTCACATCGTAATATAGTTGAATATAATAGTTCATTTTTTGTGGTAGTTTTAGTTTGCCTCGTACATTTAAACATTTTCTATGAATTAAATTTGGATTCCAGAATGACAATTAATAATTGTAATTAATTTTAATAATTAATTTTAATGATTTATTCAGTAGTTAAAGTTCAGTAAAGTTATATGACACCAACATTTTATTGAAGACTCATTAATATTATAGATAACTGAAAATTCAGAAGATTTGGCTAAGGCAGATCGTACCAAAAATTCGCCATGGATAGCTGAACTATGTGACAATTATGAGTCTACTTTCTTCATCTTATTGGAACAGGATGTGCTTTGTTCCACATCAACATTCATCAAAGCTGTTTATTTGTGGTTTGCCTCCTATTACGTTTTTAATTTGGACTATGAAAAAAGTACAAGAGAAGTGTTCCTATTTTTCCAAGAATATTTGTTCTCGCAGCCAGAACAGGGAAGGAAATCAACCACATATTTATCAATTTGTTCGGATCTTCAGAGAATGGTTTAATTTTTTGTTATTTTTGTTGGACTGAGTCATCTTTGTTCTCCCATTTAAAACTTTTTTTCATGCATAAGACAATTGACTGAATCTTGTGAATAGTATAATTATTGGTGGAAGCTTCAATCTAATAACCTATCGATCATACTGTCATGAATATTTATATATTATTATAAGTTGATGTTAGGTAGTTTATTTAAGTTTTTTGTTTTTGTGTTTTCGACGTGCAAATGGTTTAATTTTAATTGTTATCAGGGTGTTTAGATGTGAACAGGACTAAAGAAGTCAAGTTCAGAATTGACCAAGCCAGGTGCTTCAACTTAGTGTTGACAGAGTTTTGGTTATAATTGTAAATTCTCGGCTTTGTGGGCCTTCAAGCAATACAAGACTGAAACAGTAATGGTGTACCAGCTACATATATATGCTGGTCTACAGATGACATAACAGGAAATTAAAAACAACAATAGACAAAGAATATGACAAAGGGATTGAGCCCTTTCAACAGTCTGGGTGTTTGCCTCCTGCGAAGGTGTTGATAGGTGGGTGGGTGAATGGGTGAACAAACCACAATACCTTGGAATAGATTGGAAGAGGTTTGAAATGATAGGTGGGTGGGTGAATGGGTGAACAGACCACAATGTAGGAATAGATTGGGAGAGGTTTGAAGTGGATTAAATAGATAAATAACAGATAATAATAAATAATAAATAATAAATAGGTAGATACATAAATAGGTAGATAAGTAGGTAAATAAATAATTAAGTAAGTAGGTAAATAGATAATGGGGAAATAAATAGGTAGGTAAATAATAAATAAATAATAAATAATTAAGCAGGAATATGGTGGGTAAATAATGACTAAATAAATAAATAATTAAGCAGGAAAATTAGTTTAGATGGAAAGCCAACAAAGATAGGTCACAGGAGCGTGGGCTCGCAGGCCGGAGAGGACACGCTCACAAAGGGGAGGGAACTGGGATTCCCCCCTCCAAGAATATTAGAAGTGATTGACAAAATGATGATAATAATTACATTAGTGCAATGAATAGATTATGTAATGGTTTATTCTTTTTAAAAGTGATGTCTAACTTACAGAAGTTTGAAATTATAGCCTAACTCAAGTTTTTATTTTTGCACATGTATATTTCCCACCTCAAGCCAAAAATCCTGTATTAATCCCTGGTTATAATGGCTGTTATATTACCAATTTATATTAGAAGTTGTCTATTTTATTTTATTTCAACAAATTTAATACTGTTCTTTTACCAAAGGTATTAGTTGTTTTAAGGGGTGTTGCTAATTTGAAGCTATCATTGGTATTTTAAAATTTTACATTAGTCATTTTGATGATCACAATTTCATTTTAACAAATTTTGGTTTGGTTATTTCAACAATAAGTATTTGTTATTTTGATGTTTTAACACTGAATATTTGTTATTTTGATAATCGCAATTCCAGTTTAACATGTTTTGGTTTGGTGATTTTAACAGTAAGTATTTGTTGTTTTGACGGCCATAATGTTAAGTTTAAATAATATATTAATTGCTGTTAATTTGAAGATAAGTATTCCAGTTCAACAGTTTTTGTTTGGTTATTATAACAGTAAATATTTGTTGTTTTGATAATCGCAATTCCAGTTTAACATGTTTTGGTTTGGTTAATTTAACAGTAAGTATTTGTTGTTTTGACGGTCATAATGTTAAGTTGAAATATTTATTGCTGTTAATTTGAAGATAATTATTGCTGTTAATTTAACATGTATATAAATGCTTTGTAATAAGAAAAAAAATTGTTACCTCAGTTGCAGTAGTTTTAACTATTTTTTTTTAGTTAAAGTAACTAAACGCTTTTTACAGTGTGGTAGCTTGAGCACTAGTGCTGCTCAATTGTCTTAAGGGAGTTCCACACAATTAGACAACACAGTGGAGAATTCGTCAGGTGTGAAGAGAACTATTACATGTGAAGACAACGTGGAAATTCCATGCAAGAAGAGAAAGAGGAGTATGAAGACTGAAGATGATCATACTCCTTTGCCTGACCCTTATCCATTGCCCAAATATTATCGTGCTGATATTGAAAAAGCCTTGGCAACAGGTAAAATGACAAAAGAAACGAGATCATCTTTCCTTTCAGCTGTAGCCTCTTCAATGCTGGTGTTCAAACGTTTCCCGACTCGTGATGATTGTGTGTGTGTTGCAAGGACAATTATAAACAAGTATCTATTCTTGTCATCTCCAGCAGGGACACCATATGTACGTCCTTATTCTTTTCGCACTATTAGTAGCGTATTCTGCAATATTTGAGATGCTATGCTATCAAAATTTGATAGTTTCAGTTTATTTCAAATTCTACTTAGTTTTAGCCAGTTCTACACTTTTCTACGTTTCTTGGAGTTGTCAACTATAACGTGCTATTGTTTTATATCTGAATGTAAAAGTTGGCAAAAGTCAGGTGAGTTGCGCAATCAATAGGTAGCATTTTACTCGGCTTTTTACCAATTCAGTTGGCTCCCAATAGAGTTTTTGGCTGACAACCTTTGGAATGTTGCATTCAAAGTGTTAAAAAAAAATGGGAAAAAAGAAAAGGAAGAAAAAAAAAATGGAAAAAACTAACAAAAAAACTAGCTTGACATTGCATTTCCCAATGGTAATATTCTCCCCTAATACAAAGATGAAAATTAAACATATATTATTGTGTGCATTTCTGTAGGTGAAGATGACGTCTCATTAAAGAGGCACATGCGTGTGCTTCAGGTTGAGTTTAAGAAAACAAATCGAAATCAGGCAGTTATTGAGGACCTCATGTCCCGAACTTTTCCGTTTCGAAGAAATGCAATAATGAAGGAATGTCATGATTTGGATACTATATTTGAAAGGTTTCCATTTCTTCAAGAAGGTGACCAGGTAGGTTTATTTTATGAAATCTTATTATTGACTTGTCATAAGCACATTACATGTATAGCTGATGGAGGATCTTGAACGGATCATTGGAGTAAAGGGGCTGACGAAGGAAGCACAATTAAAGTGGAAAATATTGCGCCAAGTATCATTTCTCAAGCTTGCACTTAGAAAGTAAGAGCAAGAGTGTTTCTGCAGCTCTTGAATTGTTTAAAGGTATGATTTTTTCTTTCTTTCTTTTTTATTCATTTATTATTATTATTATTATATTTATTTTTTATTTTTTTATTTTTAGTCCTTCTATTTTGTTGCTTAGATAACATGGAATTAGCTGCTATGATTGTCCTTCCTACCCTGCTCCCAGATGATAGCAGGTCCAGAGTGGATGTGAAGAAAGTGGCTTATGTGGCTAAGGTATGTAATGGGGTTAGTGTTTGCAGTTGTAGGATTTAGTACTAAGTACAGTAGATTATCTTATTCAACTTATTCAAACCTTACTTATCCAAACCCCTGATTATAATAATTATGATCAAAAAAATTTTGTAATATTTAGTAAACAAAATTTTTTGCACACTAAATGAGAAACTGACAGATTCTATTGAAAATATAGATATATTTTTTCCACATATCCAAATATTTTGATATCCTGGTCCCATGGAGTTCAGATATCCTGGTCCTATGGAGTTCAGATATCCTAGTCCCATGGAGTTCAGATATCCTGGTCCCATGGAGTTCTGATATCCTGGTCCCATGGAGTTCAGATGTCCTGGTCCCATGGAGTTCAGATATCCTGGTACCATGGAGTTCAGATATAAGCGAGTCTAATGGAGATTATAAATAGTCACGTCATGATCTGAACGCATGAAATCGTGTTTGAATAGCTGATTTCTTAATATATTTTGGGTGTGTTATCCACTAAATGTGATACTGCTGACTGAGATGGGGGGGGGGGGGTTGAAGCAGTATGTTTGCCGTATTACTTTTGAGTCTCCCTTCCCACTTTATATAATTAGCTTAACTGGTGTATACTAGTACAATTGGCCACACCCTACCCAAATTGAATTGTGTTGAGTATCTAAGCAGCAATAGAGGACACACAGTTATTTTACACATTTTATTTTTGTCTAACATTATGGTTTATCTTTCTTGTTTACCAACTAACCTTTTCATTATATGTGACCGTCTGCAGGAAAACCAGGCACAACGCTGCACCCTTCGAAATTTTTTTTGTTGCACTTACAGAGTTGTCGGCATCTAGATATTGAGCTCTCCAAGTTTTATCGTCGTAGCTTAAGTCGTTCCCGCTATAATAGACCTAACCGTTCCCTTCCGTCGGCTTGAAACAATACATTTTTAAGAAATTGATCGATCTTTTCTCGATATTTACGCACGCTGCGTTGTGCCCGGTTTTCCCGTAGACGGTCACATATTTTCTCTCCAGGGTTCCTCAGATGTCACAGCAGTAGTTTTGGACAATGACCATTTGGAGCCATACATTCTGGTTGTGGAGAGTGATGAAACTTATCTCGTGGTCGATAAACGTGTTGTCAGCCAAGTAGAAGTTATGGACATACCTTTTAATTTTTAATGGCAGCTTTTTTTTGTTTATAACATATAATTATTATCCGAAAGGGTGCTCCAATTTTTATACATTTTTGGAGATTATAGCATTGAACTATCCATCACAAAAAGCGTCACCTACTGTCAAATATTTTTTATCTAAAATGAAAGACCATGTTTAGTTTATAATCACTGTTCTTGTTCAGATGAATTTGAAAAAAAATATGTATGTTCATTAGGGGGATGATTCTTTATAGAGCACAACTAATACTACCCTGTTACTTACACTAGTTATGGTGTGTAATGCACACTTTTACTGGAGTGTTGGGTACACTGTTAATGGTGTGTTCAGCACACTCTTGGAACTAGCTAGTGTGTTGTGCACTCTGAAAATGGTGTGTGTATTGAGACCTGGCTCACACACTCTATTTGGTGTGATGTGCACACTCATTATAATGAGTGCATATTACCTTGGTTCATGTTTTGGTTGCTTTATTATTTTTGTGCTAATCAATAATTTCAACAGTAGAACAATTTTCGTTGCTGTTTGGTGTTTGTCTGGCGCAGTCGACCCAGTACTTTTTCATTATATGTGGGCGTGGGGGAGGTGGGGGGAAGGATAGGTCAGTGGGGATGGATAGGTCAGGTGAGAGCTCCATATCGGATTCAAACTGGAGATACCATAGCGGCGCTGAATCAGATCGCTGTATTTACAATTAGTGGCATTCCATTGAGATTGTACGCAAATTTAAAGTGAATGTACGACGCAGTGCAGGCCAATGTATTCTAGGGCAATGATCAGGACCAAAAACTACTGTACAGGAGGTTGGATGGCCTTCAGCTATGCCTAAGCAACATCAAGCTGGTTTAAATAAAGACATTTTTTACCTCCCTATTGTGCTATTGACGTCACGCATGTAGGTGAGTACCTGAAGCTCTCACCAGAAACTTTCGTCTGATTCTTTCCCCCCCACCCCCACGCCCCCACGCCCCCCCCGGACATATTATAATTATGAGTAAGGAACGCTAAACGCCATACTGACGTGGCGAGGGCTTGTAGGGAGAGGGGGGGGGGGTGGGGGGGGTGGGGGAGTACTAGTGATGGGAGAGGGGGTTTCTGTTCTTTTTAGTAGCATGTATATGCTTGGTTAGCAACTACAGATCTAACATGAGGATAATATTTGCTACCAGCTCAATCTTTTCAGGTATGACAATTAAAATAATGAGCTGCATGCGATTAGAACTAAATGAAAGCATAAAAGAAAAGATATATATAAATATCATGTATAAATAATAATGGGTGTCTAGCCCACTGTGTATCTGCACAACTTGTAGAACAGAAAATAATTGGACCAACAATTTTAGTCACACATAATATGATGACAACATGGCTCCTGCCTTCTGTTATTCATTCTTTTCTGTGGAATTTACCCCACAGACAGTAATACATTTTAAGGCAATTTATATAGCAATGATTTTAAATAAGTATTTCCCAATCGTAAATTTAACAATTCATAGTTGAAGCAAAAGCATGTATAACATATTCATTGTAATACTTAAACCACATAAAATGTGCAATGAATTTTCTCATAATATATTCATTGTTTACTTTGTGCAGTTGAGATATCAGCCACACCCTGCTAGTTCTTCAAAATCTTCATGTAACTTCAGGTTAGTGGTATCAATTGTGTTCTATTGGCAATCATAGTATATAGTGTCACACAATATGGCTGTTCATATTGCTAGCTTTAGCCAGTCATATGCTACTCACATATGACTGTTATTATTTTGTCAAAGAATACTTTTTGCATTAAATTTTGGTCCTTTGTTAGATTTACTTTGTAACACATATGTGATATTCTGTGAGTAATATGTAGTAGGGCAATTGAGGGCCACTTATGAGTAGCACACTTGCCCTCATGGTGGCTAGATAAAGTACCACCAAGTCAATTCCTGTTTTAGATCTATTCAAGTGTATTTTCTAACCCCTACTTGAGTTGTCCCTAATTAATATTTAAAGTGATAAGATTTAAATAAAATGAGTGATATGAAGGTGGTTTACAGTACATTGAGAATAGTCCACACCTGAAGGCCATAAACAACGGTATGTAATAATATGACCTATCAGTTCTGCTGTTAGAATTATACAATTATCTCATGTGAATGAGGTCCCTAATCTGTAATAGAGATCAATTTCAGTTCAAACTAATTATGAATTGATATTCAAAAGGTAGCTAACACAGGGCCTCTAACTAGGAGCAGATCCAGTATTAAAGACTGGCAGGAACCAATACTTTAATTGAAATTTTGTTTTCGATTACAATTACCAGACTGTAAGAAATGTAAGACTGCATAAAAGTTGCAAGGATATCTTTGCTGTCCTTGTTGTATCACTATATCTTATAGCCTATGCACAAACTGTACAACACTGGCCTTAATGTCTGCAGACGAAACATGAATACATTGCTTTGGTTGACTAGTGTGATATGGATATCAAGTTCAAATTCTATAAATAAAGGTATTTAAAATACATATTATAGTGCGGAATACAATTTTATTTTTCATATACTTGTTTGTAATGCAGTTTCAATATACCTTGAACCTCGTGAAGAGAAAATAGTTAGATATCTTGGAGAAGACTTAGCATTAACATGTATCCATTCAATTGCGGGCCCAATTGGATGGCTTGCTAATGGATCGTTGGCTAATAGTACAAATAATACTATAAATCCGTATATTCAAATTACAAGCATGCCTTTATTATCTGAGTTAAACATACATGACATGAATGAGATAGTGAATAACACTACATTTACATGTTTTATTATTACATCAACAAATTCTTCAGTGTCTTCAAACCAAGTGACTATATTATTACAAGGTAAACAAATAAATTTTGAGTTAATATTACTTTATTTAAATGCACATGAATATTGTTTAAGTAATTTTATAATTTAAAGTTTGTAGTGTTATTGGGATTGAATCCCAAAATGAACTTATACTTACATTAATGCTGAATTATTTTAAGTTACATTGATTCTAATATTACATATAAACATTATTTTCTAAAAAGAGATTAGTGTAATCCCTGGTCTTATTAATCAGGACCAAAAATCTTAGTCAACTCTCTTACCTAGCACACAAGTGTAAAACACATTAATAAGGTAGATTACAATGATAATAGCATTGGTTTTTGCGTGCACATGAATATAATTAATGTTCAGTAAAGGGTCCAACTATTCCCTTGAATGTGAATTTCACACTAGACAGAAAGTGTGAAAGACATACTATGCATAGATGGTGGCATTCACACCACCAGTTTGGTGTGAATTTGGTGGGTTTTTACGCTATAATTTTTACAGTATGATAATACACAATTGGTTAATTAGAGGGGATGACCGTACTTACACCTGAATCAAAATAAGTATATATTTTTGGACTTTATTACCATAACATTGTCTAATCTTTGTAACAAAATAAGAAGCACATGAAATTTTCCGATGTTTATACAAAATTTAAGGTACTCGGGTCACTGAAGCTATAACTTTCACAAAATCTTATTAGTAAAATTATGTACACGTCACATAACTCACTTTTGAAATTACATTAATGTACACAATAAGCTTGATCATCTTTGTTATATTATTATTCAGGAAAACTGGAGGAAGTCAGAAATTTAAAATATATGGTTAATGGTAATGTGGTGATAAGCTGGTCACCACCATTCACTCTTGATCAAGAAATATCATACAGGCTTGTCATATTAAACAAAACATCAGAACAACAAGATATTATTACTACAAATGAAACAATTTACGAGATTCAATCTACTACATTACGATTCATTACATGTGATGACTTAGATGTCACTGTTACACCAATAAATAGATTAGGTTGTGGATTTAATTGCACACTATTAATTCAATCTGAAGGTGATTATTAGTGAAGTAGCTATTGAAGGTAGCTATATAAGCCCTGTAGTATGATGTGTACTGATAGTGATAGTTTAGCAATTAAAGCATAATTTTTTGGCCCAATAACCAAATTTAATAAAGCTGAAAATTTAGTTAAGTACCTTAATTGTCATGTAATATACCTCCTTATATTTTCACTCAGCACTATAATTATTATTTAACCTTTCTAAATTTATAGCCTTATCTGAAATCGATGCTTCTACCCAATTTACATACAATCAAAGTGTCAATATTCTTATTGAAGCTGTAAGTTAAACCTATTAAATATTGACACGTAGTAATAAATAATATTAATTTTATATGTAGAACTCCTTTATCTGCTCAATTTCTAACATGACTGTCAAGAATATTAACCTCGGTACTATGTCTTCTTTCAAATTATTCAATAAAGTTAACCAGTATAAGTATATAGGCAATCCTCACTATGTGCTAACATTACAGCTGAAAGAGAGATATATTTATGAAGTGGAAATGACTATAAGTAACAACAAGAGCAGTATTGAAAGAAAGTTTAATATTAGTAAGTTGAAGAGAGCTAAGGACATGACAAAATTGTGATCAATGTATATCTGTATATCCCTCAATCATCCACCATTATTTATCTGTTTGTGTTTGTCAATATATTTCAATTTGTGTATTGGTTAGTAAGTCATATAGAAAATAAGAACAAAGTGATCAATGTAGATCAAATGATTTCCTGAGCTAGAAAATAATCAAATTTATAAACAGCACATCATTAAATCTTTTTTTATTTATTAAAAGTCCACTATGACAAGCTTATAATCACTTCTATATTGAAATTTATATTGTAATTTAGGTACACACCAAATTGATAATCTTCTGATCAGTGAACAGGATGGAAATCTCTATATAAATTTAAGTTATTCAAATTCCTCTATTGAATCTATCGGTGCTTTCATAATGTTATTGTACTGTCAAACTCCTCATTGTAATGTTTTCAATTACAATAATTCAATTTTTTTATCTACTTATGATGCGCAGAGTATCAAACTAAGCCATGAACACTATTATTCGGGAAATTATATAAGTTTCGCTTTTGATACATATCCCGATGGATTAATCAAGTCTTCAACTGGGTTAATTGATTCATCATATTCCATTTCTTCAACAACATTCAACTTAACTAAGGGATCATTAACAGGTAAGATTAATTCTATATTTACTAGTTTTTAATTGGTTGAAGATTCAACAATGGTTTAGCATGTTGTGAAAAATGTTAATTATTAGAATCTTAATTAAATAGAGTAACTCCTATAATTCCTATCTCAACTTGTAAAAATTAAAGGTAGAGCATTCTTATTTATTAATCAAATCGTGACACCAAATCTATTAAAGCATGTACTTACTTAAGTTCAGCTTTTTCAGTTCCACTAGTCTATGTATAAAATACACACATATACATTTATGTAGTGTTGCATGAGTTAGTGTACCTAGCTACCCTGAAATGTAAAGAGATACCCTCAGGTTAGTTAGAGGATCATGAACAATCTAACCCTTATCACACTCAGACATAACAACGAAAATGAGGCCCAGACGGAGTTTGTATAACCTGCAGGCACGACCACATTATACAAAAATAAACCACAACGAGACACAAAACTAAGTATAGAAAGATGTAACAACAAGTTTCTTCTCACAACAACAATAGCTTAACTAATGCATACATACATTCACAAATACCGCAGAATCTTGTTCTACATGTTATTTGAGATGGGTAGCCCCACATGATATAAGAAAAATATTGGACAACCAATCACTAGCTAAGAAAACTATTATTTTATGTAAAAGGGCTAACAACTAAAAGTGTATGTAGAGTATACTTATTTCTCACCCAAATAATGTGAAAAGACGTCGAGTCGAATGAACAATAAAGTAATATTGACACGTTAATTAATGATATTCATGATTTAAAAAAATGATATTCATGTTTTGTTTTTTTTTTCTTTTCCCTACCTACCGCCCCTACATCTCAGCCTAGTTCGCCCGAGCAACAACAAATTAATTTGGTGTGGCCTTATTACATGAGTCAGAGTGTGATATGGTGCAATATTTCATGAGCAGGCTAATTTAATTGCAAGAGCCAGAGGTGAGTGAAAATAAACCCTGAGAGTGAAATATCTTGCCATATCACTTTGACAATTGTAATAAGTGGTTTATTCCACACTAGATATCTTCATTACTGTAGTTAGTACTAGGGGAAGGGTAACACACTGGTAAAATTGGTTGTAGGGGCTAAAAGTTTGGCCCATTTGCTATAACTACAAGGGTAAGCTTGCAGTATAGTACAGCTTGAAATAATAACATTATTTCATGGGTCATGTACCTAAAGATATCATTGTGAAACTATCTAGGGTGGAATACATATATATATATATCTAATATAGAATATAGACCCACATTTTCTAATGGAAGATTAAAATTTATTATCTAGTGCTGAAACGAAATTCCCACCATGAATTGTGATACCAGCAGTGTGCAATTTAATAGTAAAACAAAGCATCTTTTGAAGTGACAGACTCATGGTCAAAAAAACTGTGAGCAGGTCTAGAAAAAGGGACCTTCTGGAGCAAAATTTTGAAATTTAGATAATAAGCTCCAGAAGTAAGTCATCCGAAAAATACTGTCATTTTTCAAATTTTGTTTTTTGCAGAATTAGTCTTATGACCCTTACTCTACGTCTATGCCAAATATCAAATGTCATAACAGCTAAAAAAGACCCCAAGCGTGTCATGAAAAGACAAGCTACCTTTGATTCTCTCTTCTCGAAACACAAAAAATGGGGAATGAGCAGGGTTTTAGCAGTAATTAAAAAATGGCATAATCTTTGAGACTATACATCCAGTAGAGTAGCCCAGACTTCCAATTAGACCTGCTGTAAGACACTTCAAAAGCTAAGAGGAACTCCACCAAAACTTCTTTAGTCGAAGCTAAAAAGCTGCTGCATGATTTAATTTCGTATGCGGAGTAAGCCTTTAAGTATACAGAAACATAAACTAGTGATGTGCTTGAGCATAAATGGCAAGCGAGCCTAAAACAATATTATTGCATAGTTACCAACCTGCTAACACTTGTTTCAGGGACACTCAAGACCACACCCTAAGCCACACCTATTCTGTAGACCACACCCATATGATAAGTTCAAAGTTCAGTAAAAAAAACCTCTTAGTTCAAGATAAGTAAATTGTTCCTATACTCATCAATTAAAATTGAATAAGGGTGTGACATCTGTGTAACTATTTTCGCATAGTAATGTGGAGCCAGGGCTTCTTTAACAATAGCTGTGCACATCGTCCTCCCACAAGAAAATTTTCGAGCAATTTTAGAGTCTGAGAACATTTTGGTGAAAAGCTTGTTGGCATTACTCGATTTTGCATTATCACACTGGCCAATTATACCATAAGTGGCAATTCAATTAGTGTTTTCTCCATTTCTGTTACACTTGCTTTGCTGAATACAGTCTAGTTCATCAACTGTGTGTGTCAAAGATTTTACGCTCCAGTATTTTAGCACTAAGAGGATGTGAATTATAGCTTACTATTGCTTAAAACTAAATTTTTTTGTGTTTGTGCCATAAGGTCCCTTTTCCTGGACACTGGTGTATTCCATTTTTGACTTGCTATAGAATACAAATTTCATGAAAATAGCCAGGTGCAATAACAATCAATTGGTTGCTGTTAAAGAGAGATACATTATGCTTCTCTGGAACTTTTTCCAAGTGGTTTTAGAGTGTACCTTGCTTTTTTACTCGGGGATGTTACTCTGGGTTGGTATATCTTTATAGGCAGTTTACATTTCACTACTAAACAGCCAAAATGTTTTTTCTAAAACATTTATTTGCCTAAATATCGATAATTATTTATTCACTGTTGTAGTATTATGAAAATTAGAATGAATATTATAATTATATGAGCTATCTGCATCATATAATTTCAAGTGGAATAATTTTACGGACGTAAAAAATCAGTACATAGTTGTTATTTAATACTGAAGTTACCTTGGTTAAAATACCATATTAATATAAAGTGGAACTTTACCACCTACTAATTATACTTTTCCAATAAAAGGGATTTTTAACTTTTTGAACTGTGATGTGAAAATTTACTTTCCTAATCAGTCAAAAAATGTAAAAACTACTTACTCAATAGCATTACACACTTCGAACACTATTATGATTGAACCTCCTCTCATTTGTCCCTAATAGAGCTAGATCATGCAAAAGAGGGTAAATAGTCCTAAGTTAACAAGCAACAACTTTGATGAGACAAAGTGGAGTGATTAATTATGTTTTAAAGTTACTACATTTTTAAAAGCTATCTGAAAATTTAAGTCACTCTATAACATATTATAATACAAATTCATTATTTTTTACAGAACCACATTCAAGAAGCAGAAATTGTAGTTTCCAATATAATAATGATACGTTATTATCTTGTTGTAATACAAAAGTAAATGAAAAGCAGCAAGTAGTTCAAATCAAATCTGACTTTGATGAAAATTCTTACCTAACCATAAGTGAATCTTCTTATTTAAATCAGAGTCTTTATGTTGACATTATTGACCCAATTAAAGTAGTTCTTGCTATTCCTATTGATGACAATTTCAACAATGAAGGAAGAGAACCACTGGGATTTGATTTAATTTCTCCAGACAAATACATTAGTAAGTGCTAAAGTAGTATCAATCATGTTATAATCCAATTATTATTTACAAGTAATATAGTTACTAAATTAAAGATACATTTTTTATGGTTATTTATAAGTTTAATAAATATGAAAAAAATTCTATTGACACCCATACTGTGATAATTATTTAAATGTAACATGCAAGTAAATTTTATTGAAATTTTTTTTTTATCTGAGTTTTAACAGTGGCTAAAAAATTCAGCAGATATGTAACAAATAAGTTTGCTTTTAGCAAAAAGCACGAAAATTAGGGAGTTTTTGGACCATTCCAAATTTCAAATTCCAAATTCCAAATTCCAAATTTAGTGAATTTCTGTAAGATCAGCTAAGATACAAAATAGTTGAAAGCAAACACCTACAATCTTAGCAACACTGATATATATACATATCTACATGTCTCAGACATAGATAGCTACTTGCAGGATAATAAATGTTTGAGTTATTGCATGCAATTGTTTTTCCATACAAGCCCTGGTGACAGCTAAACATTTTTAGTTCTGTATTTTTTATAACACAGTAAAAAAAAAAAAAAGAATACATCTAATAAATAATAGAAGGCTTGAAATCATAAAGTTTATAGCTAATGTTTCATAGCATTTCAATTGGGTCTTATTCATACATTTGGAAGGATCTCACAGTGTTTTATTAACCAATTTTTGACAAAGAGCACATAATGGCCACTAGTAATCTGTACTGTATACAGGCACAGATATTTAACCAAGCCTTTTTTTCTTATTTGTCAGCATTCTAGAGCACAGTTATACTTCAATAATTACTCATTATCAATGTTGGACATTGGACAGTGCAGATTAAACCCAGGACCATTTGCTATTATGCTTTTTTTAACAACGTACTTTTCAGTTAGATGGAAACTCTTGTGCAACACTTAGCAAAATGGAGCAAAACCCAATGAATCCCCCCCCCCCTCCCCCAACACTTAATAAAAGGTTGTCAAATCATCAAACCTTGGCATTTACATGCAATGCATTCCACACTTTTTTGTGATAACCTAATGGATCACATTTCACTTATAAAAATGTGTGTGTTTGCTGAACCTTAGAATATCTAACTGTAAGCAAAACTCTGATTGAGATTTGGTTGCAATAGATGTATCACAAGAATTACTTTAGCCAATATTAGCACAAGTTACAAATTAGTACGTTGCTAGCTACTATACAAAATATATCAGGCAAACAGATGAGGCCATAGTCAAACATTCCAAAATATGCATCTACATAAATCACATTATTTGATTAGCTTAGATGCGATACTTCCCCCAAAAAACTCTTATAAAAGAAAAGTTTTTGCACAAATGCCTGATGTGGAATGTCACTACAGTAAAACCTCCGAACAACAACCGGTCTTGGGGACAGATCGTCTGACCTTTGTCGATTAGTATGGGCTAAGCGGCTGTTCAATTTTGTAAGAATTGCCTCCATCAATTCACCTGTCATTCAAGAGTTTTTTTTGGCTATAATAAGCCACAGGTAGGATAGTCTTGTCAAATTGTTTTAAACATCTTGGATTTTCACTGTGCCAGATAACAACTGGTTTTTCTTTTTCTCCATTAGCTGTAACAAAAAAATGCCACTGCTCTTCTTCTCAAAAGAGGCAACTCCTCAGGAATTTAAAAATGAACAAGAACTGGACTCATAACTAATTATGTGTGACTTCTTATGTTTTTATTTTACCCTCTTTTACACACTACACACACTGTTTGTGTCTCCCTCTGTATCAATTTAGTCACAACTTTCATTTAATTACCATTCGTCACCTCATATTAAACTCTCCCATCAAATTTTTTACATCAAATAGCTCACTTTTACTCATCAGTTTTGTCAGTCTATGCAAGAAATTTGAAGTAAGTACTAGTGTTTACTCTCTTTAGACTTCTAAAATCTAACTCATAGCAACTCCTCTTGTAGTGTGGTCAAGCATGAAGTCATCACAACTCCTCTTTATCTGAAAATTATCCTAGTTAAACGTTTTTTTCCCCATATGGGTGAAGATAGAAAAGATATATATATAATTATTTAACCTTTTATTACAGAAAAATTCAAGAACTGCAGCTTAGACAGTGCAACTTCAGGTATAATATTATTAAATGTACATCACATAAAGTTATATCCATTACATTAATCAATTTTGAATCTTCATTTACCGAAATTTAAATCCAATGAATGTAGTGGTCACTCTTGCTTTATTCAACTACTCTGTATAGGGCAGCATAATTATATTTGTATTGAATGCAAAAAATATTAAAAATTGAAATAGCACAATACATATTAAGTAACTTACACTTAGTTGGATAATAATGAGCATTCAGGTGGATTGCTTAAAATAGCATCATATTGATAAGTTCTTACTGTTGTTGTTTTCTAAACTTTCTTGTCATTTATTGTATTTTCACGCAATTTCTGGTGTATAAACTACATATTAATAGTAAATATCAGTGATTTTAAGTTGGTCTCAGCAAACTTGTCAATGACACTCATACACAAATTAATATTTTTTATTTGATTAATCACTTCAAGTATCTCATTATTTTATGATTGCACCATTATTCTAATCAATACGTTTTACTAGTAAATGAGATATTTTTTATTAATTGTTGATATTCATTTTTGATATTGATATTACAATATCAATATTAACGTTCATATTGTAGACACACAACTAATAGCTGGACTAATCATTGGAATAGGACTTACTGTAACAGTACTATCCATTACATTTAGTGTGATAGTGATTATTTATTGCAAACCGAAAAGGTAAGGAAGTTATGTATAAAGTTAAGAGTAACAATATCATCACATAAATTGTTAGTAGGACAGTTCACCAATATTCTTATAATATCAAATCTATGGGGCTAGCTTTATTATTTATTCTTCATGGAAAAATACCAAAGAACTATTTTGCTTTATGCACATATAAGCCAAATTTGCTAAGTCATTTACTATAAATGTAGCTTATACAATGGCTTATTCAAACTGTACAATCAGATTACTCAATTCGTGGTGAATCTATTTCATACCCACATCCTAGGATGTGAATAAGTGAACCTCCCAATCATAATTAGTTTTTATAAGCTTAGTATAGCCTAAAGCCATAGTAGAAGTTTTAATACACATCTATGTGTTTAGGTCCTACGAAATTTACACACTATGGTTGGCCCTCAGTTGAGTAAATCCAATACCAACCTCAGCATCATAGTTTAACCTATACATAATTTTTGACAACTTTCACTGTGTACTCTTAGAACAATGACTTGTGATTTACCATTGTTAATTAGAGTCTGAGTAAAATTCTTATTACTGTATTTCAGTACCATAGTAACAACTTGCTGCAACTGTTTGAATTGAAGGAAAAACAAAAACAAAACAATACACGTTATTTAAACGTTTTCTTTGTGTTCGACACAACTGGACATACACCTACACAAGACTTACATTCGCGGTTAGTCTAGTAGACAATGCATTTTCAAGTAAATACTGTTGCATACGGTTTATAACCATGCCAAAGAGCGCATTGACTTACCACCACCACTAACTCGAATAGAAATGGAAGTCCCGCAAGTTTTCAAGTTTTAACTGGACCCGTAAAAGAATTCAAAACGGTAAACAATTCAATTTCTAGGGTAATACGGGTACTGATCGATAAACAGAAGATTCTGATTAGTGAAGTTTGGGACGGGGTCGACCACCGATCTAACACAAAAACGCGAGGGTCAAAGTACAAAAATGCCTTACGTACGTCCAAACATAAAACAAACAAACATCCCCGATTTTCAATTGCGTTACCCCTGTAAAACTAGTGATGTGCTTGAGCACAAATGGCGAGCGAGCCTAAAGACTATAATATTTTTATATGAATGATTTTGACTTCTAACACTAAAGCTACTGAAAATAAGGTCCAGTTTGTTTATTTAGCATACAGGGTAAAGGGATTTCAGTGCCATAGTAACAACTAACACTCTGCAACTGCTTGAATTGAAGGAAAAAACAACAACAACAAAACAATACACGTTATTTAAAAGTTTTCTTTGTGATATTCTTTAGCTAAGTAGTGGTTGTAACACACAATGCTTTGACACAACTGGACATGCACCTACACAGACTTACCTTCGCAGTAGTCTAGTGGACAATGTATTTTCAAGTAAATACTGTTGCGCACGGCTTATACCCATGACAAAGAGCGCATTGACTCAAAGTACAAAAATGCCTTACGTAAGTCCATACATATATACAAATAAATAAATAAATAAATAAACAAACATCCCCGATTTTCGATTGTGTTACCCCTGTAAGTGTCTCGATCGCTACGCTCGCTCGCCAACTAGTGATGTGTTTGAGCACAAATGGCGAGCGAGCCTAAAGCAGTTTTTTAATTTCGCATACACGGTAAAGTAATTTCAGTGCCATAGTAACAACTCTCTGCAACTGCTTCAATTAAAGGAAAAAACAACAACAAAACAATACACGTTATTTAAAAGTTTTCTTTGTGATATTCTTTAGCTAAGTAGGGGTTGTAACACACAATGCTTTGACACAACTGGACATGCACCTACACAGACTAACCTTGGCGGTAGTCTAGTGGACAATGTATTTTCAAGTAAATACTGTTGAGCACTGCTTATAACCATGACAAAGAGCGCATTGACTTACCACCGCCACTAACTCGAATAGAAATGGAAGTCCCTTAAGTTTTCAAGTTTTAACTGCACCCACAAAGAATTCAAAACGGTAAACAATTCAATTTCTAGGGTGATACGGGTACTGATCGATAAACCAGAGGATTCTGTTTAGTGCAATTTGGGACGGGGTCGACCACATAACTAACACATAAACGCGAGGGTCAAAGTACAAAATGACATACGTACGTCCAAACATATATATATATGTTATACTTTGAATACTGCAAAATATCACGAGTCTGTCGGATGTATTGGGGACGAGTGCCGCAGGCACGAGTGTTGAAGCCATGACTGAAATAATCTTCTTTGATTTGTATACTTTATTTATTTCATGTTATTTCACTTACTTTATTTCCTTTCCCTATCTTTATTTCTTTTCTGCCTTCAGTTTCCTCGTCGATGTCTTCGTCAGCGTTCTCGTCGTCAATTATCGCTCTTCATGACTTCGAGCTATTTATATCGCCCTTCATTACCTCGAACTATTCATCACGCATATCCCCTAACATATAAACAGTTGTCATAGTTCAAGTTTTTAGTTCTCGCTTGTCATTCTTAGTCATCTATTGTCTCACCCTTGTTTTACAGCCAAAGAACTCATCCAAGGTAGTCAAACAGTTTTTATATCACCGATATTACTTATATCATATTTAAACTGTCTATTTTTGGTTTCATCTTTTACTTGTAAGGACTACAGTCCTATTTCACTTAGTGCTCTCGGTGCCTTTGGCATATGTTCTTTATAATTCATAATTAAACATTTTAGTTATTTATTCAGTAAAGAACTGACTCAGAAGGTGACACCAGTGGTTGGGAGTTACGCCCCAGTTAATGAGAGTAGCATCAGCTCGCCCAGCAACTTGGTTGGGAAAGAGTATCTTGGTTTGGGTATTAGCCATTCCGCAACCTAACATTTTTTGGTCCTTCGAGCCGGATACTTCAACAAAGAACTGTCGTACTCATATTCGTTTTGGTATTTTCACTACTTGTGAATTTAAACTTGTTTCTTTCTATTTTTAGATGGAACTACTCAAACGCAAGCGTGGTGGTTTTACTGGAGCCATCACAAGGGTCTTTAACAAGGGTACACTTACCCAAGAAGAAGACTATTCTTCACTCAAC
>WLWD01000402.1_pt1 | contig 20973 bp, 20 predicted proteins | sample 6712731 | NCBI WGS metagenome assembly WLWD01 (sample SAMN12718690, study PRJNA576275) | sponge metagenome | isolation source: marine sponge | host: Mycale hentscheli | place: New Zealand: South Island, Marlborough, Capsize Point | collected 2014-11-01
CACACCTAACTAACCCCACCCCTACTATCCCACCCAACTTCATTCCACACCTAACAAACCCCACCCCTATCCTACGTACGACTCCATATCAGCCAGCTGCGAGGTGATGTGTGACAGCTGCTCCTGCACACGCGCCTTTGCGGCAATTCGTTTTTGAGTTGCAGTTGGAGGTCCAGGAGTTCTCCTTTGTCCCTCTTCAGAGTGCGGCGTTCCTGCCACTCCTGCTTCTGTTGCTGTAGGTGTGAAGTGTACATTAAAAATAATAGGTAAATGATGAACAAACAAGACACACATAATAGGAAAAGTATCATCAATTGCATAAACCACTCATCAACACAACTGAAATTGGTAAGGTGTGGCCAAAGATAGTTATCATTGAGGCTTACTTTCCCCAATGAATTAGCACTTGATTTCAAGTTGTCCACATCTTCTGCTAACTTCTTAGCCACCGATTTCAAATAAGCTCTGCAAAAAATATAAACCAATAGCAACCACATCCTCCATAATCAATACCTACAAATAACCTACAGTAGTATTCAAACCACACCCACTCACCACACCCACCTTGCATCCTTCTCTTCGGTGACCCACTGTATGATGTCAGCGATCTGTTTCTCCCACTGAGACAAGAGTTCCTTGTTCTGCCTCAACTCTGCCAGTTCAGAGTCCTGTTCCTTGTGTAGACTCTCCATCCTGTCTCTGTCACTCTTCACCTGCTCCAGTTCTAACCTCAATTGCTTGTTCTGTTCCAATAGCTGCTGCTTCTCCCGTTCAAACTTCTCTGTCTTCTCCTGGATTCCCTTGTCCACCTCCATGACTGAACGATTGCGGAATCGAGAGAGTTTGGCTTGGAGTTCATCGTTATAATACAAAAATAAAACATAGCAATTCATATGCCCATGATGTATGTATGTATATCTACGTATGTATATACTGTATCTATTGCTCATCTTAATACAATATAGAAGGCACTGAGTTCTGTTGGTATTTTAGTTGTACGTATTGGGGGGTAGAAGCATATCCAGACCTGCATCTTTGGGTCGGTTTTGGGACTGGCAAGTACTTCAGATATTTCTATATCAATGAAATTTATGAATATTTGGGTCAAAAGAAAAGTCAAGCACTTCCATTTTTCCATGCTTTCACAGGTAGCGATACTACATCTCAATTTCATGGCAGGGGTAAAAAGATAGCATGGGAATCATGGAAGTCTTACCCTGAAGTTACAAAAGCCTTTCTTTCTGTGACTACTCAGCCATTTTCTCCAGTGAGTATTACTTCTGAAGCTGTATATGTGTTGGAGAGATTTACGTGTATTTTATATGATAAGTCAACACCTCTAACTTTAGTGAACGAATTACATCAGGAGCTCTTTTGTAAAAGGGGAAAGTCAATGGAAAATATTCCTCCCACCCAGGTAGGTAAATAAAAACAACATAATAAAGTATAATTATGATTTCATTTCTTATTTTTCTTCAATTTGTAGTCTTCACTATACCAACATTCACTTCGAGCACTATATCAGGCAACTATTTGGGCCTGCAGTTTGTCAGAGCTATTGCAGAGGCCTTCACCACAAGGATATGGTTGGAATAAAATTGAAGAAAGAAGTGAAATAACTTGGAAGCCGATTTGGACTCTTCTTCCTCCAGAAGCAGCCAAAGCAAGCAGAGAGCTAATTAAGTGTGGTTGCAAAGCTATTCCACAATGTTAAAAACAAGTGTAGATGTCGGGGAGCTGGACTGTCTTGTACAGCCCTTTGTCAGTGTGGAGGAAACTGTGAACAATAACAATTTCACTGTTGATTCATATACTTAGCTATTACAAACTTGTACCATTATAAAGAAGACTATTATCACTGTATGCAATATAAAAACCAGTTATTGCAAAACTTATACTATATGTACGATATTAATTATTGTTGTCAACTTAATGATACATTATATGCATTCTTTAGTAACACAGTACCTTAAATAAAATTACTCTCTTATTTTTGAGAATAGATTTGTACCTACCGCAATCGTTCAATCTTTTACGCATATTGCAGTTAACCCTCACACTTTTCAAGTGCTGTAATTTCTGACAGAAAACAGGTATTACGTGGCACCCCTTCCAGAATTGATACACATATACTAATATATAACTGTGCAAAGTTTGCTGCTTTAGTCCGCTTTGTCACGATCTACTACAATTATGGTCATAAGCAAGCTGACTATATTCTCCAGCAAGCTTGGAAGATTCTGATGAGGATGAATATGTGCTGGATAAAAGCAGTCAGAGTATAAGGGTAACAAGTAGAAGTTTGAAGGGAAGAATTGGAAGAGTAAGGAAGGAAAGCAGTAAAGTGAATGAGAGGAGTAGAGGTGGTAAGGGGAGAAGCAGAAGTATGAGGGGGAGGAGCAGAAGTGGGAGTGGGAGGGGGAGGAGTAGAAGTATGAGGGGAGAAGAGGAGTAATTGCAAGGGTGGAAAGTAGTAGTGTTCGTAGAAAAAGCCATAGAAATTCAAGAAGAGGAAGAAGAGGTGCTGCTGATCTAGGACCTAGTGTAAGACAATATGCTTGTGAAATAAGTTTAGACCATGGCAGTAGTGATTCAGACAGTGAAACTTCCACCAACAGTAGTAATAGTAATTTGGAATCACAAACTTTGAAAGAAGTTAGAGGAAAATGGTGATGGAAAGAGCCAAATTCAATATTGTATGCCTATGACAAGAATCCAGGGCCTACTTCAACCAGTGTCACTAGTAATAGAAAACCACTGGAATTATTTGAACGTTTTTTTCCTCCAGAGGAGTTGGGCATTAGCGGTAGAAGAAACGAACCGCTATGCAAATACTGTTTGTGGCACAACACCCAAGTCTCGTCCCTGGAAGGACACTAATATTATTGAAATGAAGGCTTTTGTAGGCATGTTGATATGTTTTGGTGTGCTAAAATTGCCCCGTATAGAAATGTATTGGTCGGAGAAATAGTGACTCCTGGAATTTCTAATATTATGCCAGTGCGGCGTTTTGAGCAACTTTTTCGATGTTTTCATTTGGCTAATAATGCAAACCAGATTCCATATGGTCAACCAGGTCATGATAAACTTTTCAAGGTCCGTTCATTGTTGACATTATTGTGCCTCGTTTTGCTGCTGAATGTGTAATTCATAAGGAATGTACAGTTGATGAAGCTATGATTCCATTCAAAGGACGGCTTGGTATGAAGCAGTATATGAAAGACAAGCCAACTAAGTGGGGGATCAAAGTGTTTGTCTTGGCTGATGCTCATAATGGTTATGTAAAGAACATTCAGGTTTATACTGGAAAAAATGTGGAAAATTATGGGATATACTATAGGCTTATGTACTAAAGTAGTTCTAGATTTATTAGATGACATTGATTCACAGGTTTGCAACTTTATACTGATAATCATTATACCAGCCCAGTTCTTTTTCAACATTTATATGCAAAAAAAAACAAATAAATGCATGTGGAACATGTCGTCCTAACAGAAAAGGGTTTCCTTCTCAAATAATAACTAAACCCACAGTTTCCAATAGAGGCCAATGCGATCATAGGTCTAATGGTCCCCTTCTTGCATGTTCTTGGGTTGATAAGCGAGCCTTATATCTTATTAGTACTATTCATGTGGCTCAAGTACCTGGTGGGAGCACAGTTTTGAGGACAGAAAAAGATGGAAGTCGTATTGAACGTCAGTGTCCACCATGTGTTATAGATTATCAGAAATTTATGGGTGGAGTTGATAGAGGTGATCAGCTTGAGTCTTATTATAATATGGGTCGCAGGACTAAAAAGTGGTGGCGATGGGTGGTATTTTATCTTTTTGAGGTGTGTATTCTGAATGCATTTGTACTGGAAGGGTGAACTTCATGCTAACAAGGGAAGGAAAAAAAGAGACATTTTGAGTTTTCGGCTAGAGTTAGCTCATGAACTAATTAGAGGGTTTTGCTCACGTGAGAAAGCTGGTCGTTCTAGAAGTTAAGAGAGTGCACAATTGAGAAGGCTAAACAATACACTTCCACACTGGCCCCAAGTTACTCAGAAAAAGGGAAATTGTATTGTATGTTTGGAAAAGAGGAGAAGAAAGCGTCTTCCAACTGTTGGTCATAGGCATGAAACGAAGGTTATGTGCAAGTCTTGTGATGCATACTTATGTATTACTTCTGAGCGCAACTGTTTTCAGGATTACCATACTTTGGTTCACTTTGCTGTTTGACCTGACATAGATTTTTTTCACTATGTGCCTGTTTGTTCGTGTTTATGCCTGGCATGCAGATGTGTACAGTGTTGTTAGTAAACTCACTACGTGCATGTTTATCTGTGTTATGCCTGGCATGCAGATGTGCATTTCTATATGGTTTGAAAGTAAATAATTTTATTGTTCTATCAACTTGATACATTTTTCTCTATGCCAATAATTTGTTTGTCTGCCATCTTGATGACATTGATTATCATAGTACACTATTAGATTTCAATTCATGCTATGTTACACATTCTACTTTACTTTTTGACTGGCACAAGTATGTGTTTCTACTATTGCAGTAGTTACATAAAGGACTGAAAGCAAATCTTTCTTGTAAATTTGGTCTATTAATGTACATAATGAATTCTAGTGGCTATATGCTGAACATTCTGTACATTTTTGCCGAGCTTGCAGTCACACCTCCTTGGGGTGCTCGGTGGGCAACAGCAATAGCTGGCAGAGATGACTGCCCGTGTTTATAATAAATATATAGGTAAAAAACATATATTGTAAAAATAAGAAACATTCTCAAGGTATTTACAGGAAAAAATCTGGAATTTCCTGACTTCAGGAATTGTATAGGACAGTTGAGCGCATGGCCTGTACTTCACATTTTCTGTACCAGGTCAGATGATTTCTGACAGCAGGTCACATATCCTGCATCAGTACAGGTGAACTTTCCTGCACTTTTTCTATAATACCTTCTAGGTCCACCTGGAAGGTCCCTGGCCTGCATCAGTACAGGTGAACTTTCCTGCACTTTTTCTATAGTACCTTCTAGGTCCACCTGGAAGGTCCCTTGCCTGCACCAGTACAGGTGAGCTTTCCTGTACTTTTTCTAAGTACCTTCTAGGTCCACCTGGAAGGTTCCTGGCCTGCACCAGTACAGGTGAACTTTCCTGCACTTTTTCTATAGTACCTTCTAGGTCCACCTGGAAGGTTCCTGGCCTGCACCAGTACAGATGAAATTTCCTGCACTTTTTCTATAGTACCTTCTAGGTCCACCTGGAAGGTCCCTGGCCTGCACCAGTACAGGTGAGTTTTCCTGTACTTTTTCTAAGTACCTTCTAGGTCCACCTGGAAGGTTCCTGGCCTGCACCAGTACAGGTGAACTTTCCTGCACTTTTTCTATAGTACCTTCTAGGTTCACCTGGAAGGTTCCTGGCCTGCACCAGTACAGATGATATTTCCTGCACTTTTTCTATAGTACCTTCTAGGTCCACCTGGAAGGTCCCTGGCCTGCACCAGTACAGGTGAGCTTTCCTGTACTTTTTCTAAGTACCTTCTAGGTCCACCTGGAAGGTTCCTGGCCTGCACCAGTACAGGTGAACTTTCCTGCACTTTTTCTAAGTACCTTCTAGGTCCACCTGGAAGGTTTCTGCCCTGCACCAGTACAGATGAACTATCCTGTACTTTTTCTATGGTACTGTCTAGTCAACCTGGAAGGTTCCTGACCAGCATAAAATGAATGTTGCTGAATACCTTAATAGCTAGGTTCAACTCAAAGATTTCTGCCTGCATTGGTAACATTTCTTGAACTTATACTTTAAAATAGCTACTTAGATGCAGACTTCTAGTCTACACTACAATTTCCACGTGAATGGTACAATAACCATTGACTAAGCCCTATACTGTTCTCCTGGCCCGTAAAAAACTAACTTCATTTATGCAGGGTTTTGTAAGATGAGAATTAGTAGGGTTTGTAACAAAACTACTATTACTATAGCTAAAAACCCTTTACCAAAATTCATTACCTTGCCTGCAACTTCAAATACCCTTTACCCATTTTAAATCTCTTTAGACTTGACTGCTATATACCCTTTACCCATACTCTATTAGGGATTATGGCAACTAAAAAAAATACTTCTATGTTATAATTATCGCTTGAGTGAAAATATGCCCCTCCCCAAACACAAAAATTGTGTGTTGTTGTGTTTATTATTGTTCATAAATTCCTCTACAGCAAGCATAAAGCTCCCACTTTAAGTAACAAATTAAAAAAAAATCACGTGATTTTAATGGCACGTAATATACAAATTCCCAACTATGTGTGTTTATAACAAAACGAAAAAAAAATGACAACAAAGTAAACGATTCGTAAAGATTGAGGCTGGGAGAACAATTATAGGACACACAATCATAAGATAAGATTCCTTAGGAATACACGGTGGAACTGCCTTGTTGACAAGGTAGCTTACAAACCTTTCAAACCTGGCTGTAGACTCAATTGTTAAACACCTTGACAAGTCTGTACTGTTCTGCAACCACATTGAAAAAGTCTGCACCTTTTTGGCAACCACCTTGACAAAGTCTGTAACTTTCTACCAAACCCACCTTGATAAGGCTGCAACTTTCTTGGTAACTAATTTAATAATGTCTGGAACCTTTACATTAACCCACATTGACAACCATGAATAACCACATTGAAAATTTCTTTTTAATTTCATTTCGATATAAAATAAAAAAATTAATATCAATTTAACAATAAAAGGTAATGTTAAAATGAAATGAATTAAAACTTGAATTAAAATTTCAATTGTTTGTTTCCTTGAATGCTAACTTGGTCACTCCATCTACAATACACAAACAATGTCAATAACAACTGATGGCAAAACAGTACTTTAAAAGACAAAAAAATACAGTCCATTCTCACTCGTTCAAACCATCTAAAATTATTCATTTGAATTATAGAAAAGTTCAGATATGAAACACATAGAAGAATAAGTACAATAATATAAAAATAAATATAATTACTTTCACTCTGAATGTTGAGTAGTTCATATAAACGAGGATGCACCATAATGCACTTAGTTACACAAATCGTAACAAATTTCACCATTAAAATTTTAAATTATAAGTATTTATAAAAGCATAATGCATGGATCAACACCCAAAAAGATTCAAAAACTACACTTCAACTGTAATATAGCTACCAAAAAAACAAACAAACATGACTGGAAAAAATTAAAATGTCAGCAGTAGGCATTCTGTGCCAGTGGCTGCATCAGCTAGTTATGCTACCCTTTACCAAATCAATAAATTACCTTACCAAATACATGGTATCTCTTACTAATAAGGTATCTCTTACTAATAAGGTATCCCTTACCTAATCAGTGACACACTCAATCTTTAAACTAAATTCACAACATTTACCAATACTAGCCAACTCCTCAGAATGTAAATGCAGGATTAGCCACACCCACTAAATGAATATAAAACTTATGATCAAAAAGACAAATATCTCAATTGCTGCCCATTCAACACAAATTTTGTAATTATGGAATGATCTACTATTAAATATTATTGTGCTTTAACCCTTTCGTTCCCGAATTGTTTGGACGCGCGCGGAAAAATCTAATCTTCTACCGCGGAATAGTGCATTACCGTTTTATTTTTTTAACTCGATGCTGGCTGGGAAAACCCCATAGCAACCATATATCACTAAATAGACCAAGAGTTTGGGATTCCCCTCATTTTTTGATTGAGAAAATTGAATAATATTTAGGCCCCCTACTATTACTTAAAAAAAAAAAAAATTTCCCAAAAAAATTCCACTTTTCTCATCCATAATAAAAAATAAAAAAATAGAAATAATATTGTTTGATGTACTTTATACCAATATTTTATTAGTTCAACAATAAAATATGTTGTTTGTTGTGTTTGGTGGTGATTGTGATCATGTAGGAGACATCTATGAGTGTCCAATAGGAACATATGCCATCGGACGTCGAGCTCCACTACAAAACAATTTCATATACACAAAAACACAAACAACAAAGATATTTGTAATACAAACAACAAATTGTTCATGATCCTATATAATTGCAACTTTATGAAGTATTGTATGGGGTTTCATACAGGATTTTTGTTTGGGAGGGTGGGGGGGTGGGGCTCCGAGTGTACTTCGCCAGGTCCGTCATCTTCTCCTTCATCACTGGAAGACTCTGCTCCTGTTGCCTCATCTGAGTCCTCTTCACAATCCCTCTTCACAATCGGGTCGGTGACTGCATACACATCTGGTCCTAGTAGTACATTCTGGTAAAAAAAATTAAATTTTTTGAAAATTTGAAATTGATCAACAAACCACAACCCACTTTCAAATCTCAAAACTCAATGAAATATATATATATTATAGCTAAACAGCTTTCTCTATCTCAATATAGCTATAAATAAGTCCTTTCCACAACAGAAGCTTGCTAGTTTTCAAGAGAAAGACAAGAGAAAGACAAGCTTACATCGATCATCTTCTTGACTTCCATTGTCAGTGTCAGAGTTGACGGGGTCTGGTCCCCAACCCTGATACAGGGCCTCCTATAGCCCTAGATGTCGTCTCCCTCTTCTCCGCTTGATCCTGAGTCGCTAGAGTCAGTATCAAGCAAGTCTAAAACTTCCACAGCACTGTAACTGGTAGACGCCATTTTTCCAAATTGACTTTGAAAAAAATTTTTTTTTGCATAGTTACCTGGATCACACGACACGCTCACTTTTTTCCTATGATGTAATAAGCATTACCTAAGACTGTACGTAATGGGGAGGCCCCCAGTTGAACTGGCGATTTTATAAAAAAAAAAGAAGACAGTAAGTCTTGGTTGGCAAAGAAGCGGTTGTTTCAATGTGTTATGGAAGGCTACTGGGCTCAAGCAATTTTTCGCTGCTTCTACAAAGCTCTGGAGATAACTGGATCCATAAATGAAGCTGCTGTGAAGAAGGTAACTTTTTTTAAAATTCGACGGAGAACCGATGTTTTTTTTTTTTGCCGGGGAAGAAATAAACGCAACTGCTGTGAGGTACTGTCGAAGCAGCCCTGGCTGAAAGCTATTTTAGATGCTTCTCCAATGCATTGGGCACCTGTGTATGCAATCTGAAGGTTCTAGCTATAAAGTAACTATTTTTTTAAATTCGGAGAAGTCAATCGGTCTTCACCCGCTTTTAAGCGGGATTGGGAACGAAAGGGTTAAAAGTGCGAGAAACTGGAATCAGCTTGAATAGTTCATAGGGTAGACTTCAGGAAAAAATTAACTAGGAGAATCTCGGTTGGTTGGCAACTATATTCTATCTATCATATTTCCAGTTTATTCACTGTATGTTTTTCTCCTAAATAATGCTTCACTCTTTATATAAAATAAAATATACCCAACACAATCTATTTACCTTAATCACGTTATTCATAGTATACCCCTCTCGTTTTACCCAATCAATATTCTCACTTTAACCAATCCATACTCTCGCTTCACCCAATCCATACTCTCGCTTTACCCAATCCATACTCTCGCTTCACCCAATCCATACTCTCGCTTTACCCAATCCATACCCTCGCTTAAACCCAATCCAACCATCGCTTTAACACAATACATACCCTCTTTTCCCAATCATACCATCGCCTTTACCCAGTCCATACTCCGATTGAACCAATCCATACTCCGCTTTTTAACCAGCTCCATTATCTGCTTTACCCCAATCCTTTACTCCGCTTTGACAGAGGTCCACCACTCGCGCTTTACCCAATCAATACTGTCGCTTTCCCAGTCCATTTTACTCTAGTTATACCCAGTCCATTCTCTCGTCTTTACCCAGTCATACTCTAGCTTACCCAGTCCATACTCTCGCTTTACCCAGTCCATAATCTCGCTTTACCCAGTCCATACTCTCGCTTTACCCAGTCCATATTCTCGCTTTACCCAGTCCATAATCTCGCTTTACCCAGTCCATACTCTCGCTTTACCCAGTCCATACTCTCGCTTTACCCAGTCCATACTCTCGCTTTACCCAGTCCATAGTCTCGCTTTACCCAGTCCATACTCTCGCTTTACCCAATCCATACTCTCGCTTTACAGAGTCCACACTCTCGCTTTACCCAATCCATACTCTCGCTTTACCCAATCCATACTCTCGCTTTACCCAGTCCATACTCTCGCTTTACCCAATCCATACTCTCGCTTTACAGAGTCCACACTCTCGCTTTACCCAATCCATACTCTCGCTTTACAGAGTCCATACTCTCGCTTTACCCAATTACTCTCGCTTTACCCAATCATACTCTCACTTTACCCAGTCATACTCTTGCTTAACCCAATCCATACTCTCGCTTTACCCAGTCCATACTCTCGCTTTACCCAGTCCATACTCTCGCTTAACCCAATCCATACTCTCGCTTTACCCAGTCATTACTCTCGCTTTACCCAGTCCATACTCTCGCTTTACCCAATCCATAATCTCGCTTTACCCAATTCATACTCTCGCTTTACCCAATCCATACTCTCGCTTTACCCAATCCATACCCTCGCTTAACCCAATCCATACCCTCGCTTAACCCAATCCATACCCTCGCTTAACCCAATCCATACCCTCGCTTTGCCCAATCCATACCCTCGCTTTACCCAATCCATACTCTCGCTTTACCCAATCCATACTCTCGCTTTACCCAATCCTTACTCTCGCTTTACCAAGTCTTTTCTATCCGTTTCTGTATTCTATGTCATCATACTTGCGTATTTGAATTAAAACTTAAATCACTTGACGCTTCAGGAGGGTAGCTACCTAATCATTCTATCTGGGAGTTGTGATAACTGGAACTAGTGGCAGCAAGTACCAAGGCAGCCCGGTTCCTGTTCCTACATAATCAAGCAGCCCGGAGCATAGCCTCACAGTAGCGCTGAGGGTTCGCACCTTTGGTGCTTTATTATAATATGCAGTAATAATGCAAAAATCCTAAATTTTGAATTCATTTTGTGTACTTGCTATAATTTATATACAGGCTGTTTAAAGAAAAATAAAACAAAAAACGCATATAATATATAATATATATATATATATATGTATATATACTAATAATAGGAACTTTTCTCATTCTAACAGCACATGTTAATTAAAACTTAACCCAACGTTTCAACTTCTTGCCGAAGTCCGCTTCAGGGGTCAACTGAAGTTGAACTTTCCGTGGTGATATATTAAACACAATGTAAGCAGCAAGATTACTGGAGGGTATGCTTACTGTTTAATATATACTGAACGGTGATTTGCAGGCAGCACAACCAGCATCCTGGAAGCTCTAAACCCATGTCTCTGTTAAACTTGTTGTTGTCAGGTTGTTATGGACTCTTCACTCCATACCATATGAATATTGTGATGCATACACTTTACCTCACTGCTACAGTAGGAGTCAAAAAAAAGTTTCGAATTCCGTTCCGTAGTACGGACCTAAAACCGTAGTTTTTTAACCGTAGTTTTTATCGTTGCGTTCCGTACCGTTTTGACTAAACGGCCGACACCGTTTACTAAAACGGTAAAAAACGGTGAAGCATTTCCGTCGATTCACAGATATTTTCTAGCTAGAAACTCTTCTATAGCTATATAAGCAAGCTAAGGCCTTGTATCGACCATTAAACGCTATGGGGATAGTGCAAAAAAGCTCGTACAAAATTTTAACTTGCTTCAATAAAGCTGCAGACTGAAGTTCCGACGGGCACAGAGCTATAACGAGGTCCGCACTTCGTAGATCTTCTGTTAGCTACTGACGGACCTCCAGTAGTAAAAAATCTAAGCCGGAGAAGGCCCTAACAGCGAGAAAACGTCGATACTGTGCGGTGGTCGGACTAACAATTCTCCGCTAGACAACTTCGAATAGGACGGCTTCAATTTTTTTTAACCCGAAAAGCTCCGCCTCTGGAGCCTGTAAACAAAAAATCGGAACGTTTTATTGGATAAACGATTTTTTATATTTCTTTGAGCGAGACATACGGTGAACGAGAAAGATTAAAACGGTAACGCGGTCGAACGGAACGGCCGTTTTTTAACATACGGCGTACCGTTTTTTCCCCGTTTTTTAATTTTGCGACGGCCGTTCTACGGAACGGAATTCGAAACTTTTTTTTGCTCCTACTGTATGTAATTCACACTCTTATCTCTTATTTCTTTCTTTCTAATCCTATCTATGCATTGATCTATATATTCCCAGTTGTGTACATCTTGCCTAATTCATTGCATATAAACCCTTTACCTCACGCATGCATGAATGGATTGTGAACAGACTATATCATTGTCAGCCACTCCCCTCTCAGTTCAGATTTCCCACAATAAGTTACAACAAGACTTGAGAGTGTATGGGATTTCCCTAGTGGCAGTGACTTTGGAGGGAGGAAAGTGGCCAGAGCTGAGACACCTGCGCTGCTCTACTCCGTTCTACTCCTACCCGTGGGTCGAGGCTACTGAACTCAGGTGTCATCTGTATCTGTAGAGCTTCCTTGATCTTTAACTCGAGATTCTTACTGGCTCTGTCTACAACTCCTACCTCTTCCCCTTTAAGTCAATCTCCTCACTTCACTAAGACTAACTGCGACTCATAAGACCAGCACAGCCACACAACTTCTCGAGGGGTCCATGTTGTTATCCCAGATTTGGTAATGGTCATCAAAATTTAGAAAATATAACTTGATAGTGTTAAGCTAGCCAAATTTCCCATCGTTGCCACAACATCAATCACGAAACATAACACAAAGTGTAATGTTACGTGTGTGCATAGGCAACAAAAAAGCAGAGGATCAGTGCATGTACTTCATTATAAAAAATGTGAAACGTCACATAAGTAGGAAAATAAGTCAAGAGCACATTAACAGTATGGAAGAAGGGGAAAAGCCTCATGGAAAAGGTGGGCTATATAAAGAGTAAGAAAGAGAGTACTGTTAGCCATTGATACAGCTAAATTTTATTGCACAGGATATACAGCGTAAAGTCAGAGTATAGCTAGATACTGTCCTGAGTGGTCATTTTCAATCAAGAAGCACTTTGGCACATATGTACACATGAACATTATCAGATATATTTCTTGCACAAGAACAGCTACAAACCCTGAATATGTGTCACCTACAATCACTATTTGAATGTCAGACAACTTACAGTCATAAAATTCATATAAGTTTAACCACTCAAGCTACAGTATTATGAAATCATCAAAATAAAACTTGAGCTTTGATTTTATTACATGTATACCCTTATAAACGCTCACCTACATGATAACATAGGAACCCATGATAGTGTACGAGTGTGTATACATGTATGTATGTATGTATGTATGTATGTGTGTGTATGTATATACGTGTGTATGATATGTATGTATGTATGTATGTATGTATGTATGTATGTATGTATGTATGTATAGAGCTGGGCGATATACCGGTATTATCGTTGCACCGCGATAAAAAACTGATATTGCCTTTTTTTCAGAAAACTGTTGGGGTCGTTAAACAAATGCATGAACTTCATGCGCACGACAGATTAAAGGAACAGCCACTTCGCGGTTTGCAAACATGTCTGTAATGCGGTACTAGCAAAGTTTTTAAAGTAGCTAGCAGTGGTTGCAAGTTAAAATTCTGTCTAAAGAAAGCCAACATAGTCTTGCTCCACGGACTAACTTTGTCTGGATAAAATTTACTTTGTTAAATATTATTTATGAAATATCATATATCGCTCTAGCGCGATAATGCAGGTAAGTATCACATCGCCTGTGATTATCCAATATTGCCCAGCTCTGTGCATGTAAGTATGTATACATGTATGTATGCATGCATCTATGCATGTATGTATGCATGTATGCATGTATGTATGCATGTATGTATGTATGCATGTACACTCAATCCCCTCTTAACCAGGCACCGTGGGACCCGAGGGTTCTGTATCTCAGAAATGCCAGCTACAAGGGAAATTCGTAGTTTTCTCCAACATTATTCAATAAGTTTCAGGCTTTTTCCAAGCATTAAGTACAGTCCTCTTTCACTTGCAACCCTTAGTAGGCTTCTCTACAATTTTATGGAACCAGAAATAACCGGTTTGTGCTGACACAATTGGGTAATGGTGGTCAAATTAGCGAAATTGTGAGGCAAGAATTGATTAATTGAGTGGCTAACTTGTGCCCTGCCCTGTAAAAAGGCGTGCCTGTAATAGAGGTATTTGGATAAAATAGGATTGAGCGTACGTATGTATGTAATGTTTTAACAGTGCAGACCTGTGTATATGTGTATGTAGATACAAACTAGTGTACTATGTGTTTTCATAAGCACTCTGAATAAGTCCACAGTGAGTGCACCTTTGCTATTACAAATATATTATATATAAATTACTATATACACATACACACGCACACAATTTAGCGAGTGAGATATGGAGAAACTTAATATATTGAAGGGCCAAGTAGAAATAAATTGGCGGTTGAATCAGAATTCTACAGATCAGAAATATCTCATCAGGAGTGAATTTTAGCTCACTGGCCAAGGTTCGTAAGTACAAATCTTGCTGCTATTAAATACGTATGTAATGTATTAGCTAGTATGTGTCTCACTATCATCATCCCCTGCTCACTTTCTTTCAACAGTATCTTCGGCAGATTGTACAACATAAAGAGAGAGGGCCGAGTAAATGAATCGCTACTTTCTATATGTACCACAAATTACACGGCCGGCTGACCAAAATAGCATTTCTCCTCTCAAATTTAATATTGAGAGGACATCATGTCTGTTAAAATTTCACTTCTTATCAGAAGCCTGTATAGACATGTACTATTAAAAACAAATGGGTGCATTAATTTTTGAGTATTGTGTGTGTGTTATTTGTGTATCGATATACAGGATTTCAACGAATTGCTCGTAAAGTGACTAGAGCCCAAATTTTTCCATCGCACCCTATATATTTCAGGTTGTCTAACTGTACATTAAATGAAAATATGTATGAGTTAGTCACTAGAGTATGTATATATATAATTTACCTTGAATAAAAGGTAAAAAGCCTCTTTTCTTATTAGTGTAGGTTAAAAGTTATTCAGGAGTTCCTCACCTCTTATATTGAAGTCCAAGAGTAGCTATTAGCACACTCTTCACGGAGGAACACAGAGTCTTCTTTTAATGATACTTTTGGACATGTGTTGACCCTGTGGAGTTGGGTTTCACCTCCTACTTCACAACCCTACATACAGAGAGTCACAAGTAAAATTAGCTTAAATACAGTTCAATTAAACTCAATATCCTTAGATTGGAGTTTGTGCTCTGCATTATTACATTCCATAACACATTCATACATTAGATATTTTGTAGCCAGGCTACTTTAGTAGTGCATAAGTAGTTGTTCAAAATTTATACCTTCATCAGGGTATATTATCAAGAGTAAAATTTCAAGGTCTAACATTTTCAAAATTTCAGGGGGCAATCAGTGTTGAATCAGCAATTTCCGTAAAAATATGGATGAATCAGTAAGGTGGGAGGTTCTGTTCTATGGACACTCCACATATGTTAAATTCCCTTCACTAGTGTTCACCTGTCCCAAACTCCGTTCCAGTGATGAACTCCACTCTGAAGTCAAATCTCTTCTCTCTCTCTCCCCCCCCCTCCCCGCCCCCCCTCCCCCTCGACATGTCGAGACAGAGGGGCACAATTTAGGTAAATTGATAGACCAACCAGAATGACAACAGGGCACCAAGTACTGTCAACACTATTTCTCATACAGTACAGCTTAGTTAAAGAGACATCAACTGTTGTATATTATTGTATATATTAATTTTAAAAGAAAAATGGCTTATAGTTTTCATTAAAAATTCCTCACTAGCAAGTACAATACAGTTATGGTGCAACAATGAAGACCACAGAAATTTGATTCAGTAGCTAATGGGCTTATTAGAAACTGCAAAACAAAAATGAGAGAAGGGTACTAACATACTTGCCCTATGCTACTTGAGGCACTACTGAAGAAATACCAGTCTTTGAATTGACCAATACGGTTGTTCAGTTTTACACCGCTTTAGTCTAGTGCGGACAGCAACAGAGTACACTATAAGCTTACCAGTTGTGTTTTAACTCACCGGGATAAAAATCCATGAACGCCAGTAAGAGCAGACCAGAAGAGGAGATACACAGGCGTATTATCACTCTTGCTGTAGAGAACTTCTGTGGTATTAGCAACCCTTTACCATTTCTGATCTGGTGTTTTAAAATTAAACCCTTTACCAATTTCTAGTTTGAAACCTAGCACTATCGACCTTTTACCTCAGTAATCAGGAGTGTTAGAAGAGGTGGTGGTAAAGGGTATCAACACAATATGCGTGCCGTACACGCGGTGGTGGGCACAGTGAAGATTGAGCTAATTTCTGCCCTGTGTGATCTTACTAGACTGATTTACAGGCTGCGACAGCAAGTAGAGAGCGCGGTGTTGTTCAATTTTATTGAGTAAGTATGAAAACGCTAATTAGTGATATCTAGGTGATTCTTTAAGTGTTATTGGATCTGTGGATGTAGGATTGTAATTTGTACAAGTCATTGATCACCAATACTAGTGTTTGAAGTATTACCGTTGAGTTCATTACCTTGTTTCTTTGTTAATGCAGGAATGAACTAAAGAGGTTGCAGAGATGAACTTGAGATATTGCAGAGATGGAGCCAAAGTTCAGGAACTGTTGTCTGATGCATCATTTTTTTCATTTATTTGTACATGGTCATAATTATTTATTCATATTCTGGTAACAATGGATATTTTGAAGGTACAGGATTTGTGTAGAACAGGTTGCACAAAAAGTGCAGTTTAACTTCAGGATTGCTGCAGGAAAGGTGTGTGAAGAATAGTTGCTTTGTGTAGGAAAGGTGCATAAAAAGTGCAGTTTTTGAGTACAGGAAATCTAAAGGAAAGCTGCACATTTTCGCACAGACAGCTACCTAGAATGTACAGGAATAGTTCAGTTTTAATTCAGGAAATATGAAGGAAATGTGATATGATATATGCAGTACAAACCATATGGCATGTAAAGGAAATAGTGCAGTTTATGTCAAGGATATGTTCAGGAAATAGTGAAGGAAAGTACGCCCTATACAGTACCAGAAATGGTTACCACCAGCTCATCTGTCCTGAAGTTGGAAATGTGAAGGACATGTGATCTGTGAGATAGCTATACTTAACCTTTCCTATAGCAGGAAATTCCACTTTTCTTCCAGTGGTAGGTGCAAAGAGACCCAGAATATCAAAGACCGAAGCAGAGATAGACGCAACAACTCTCTTGGTAACTTTGGAGTCAGGCTTCGGCAGTTCTGGAATGGCAATGTGAAGTGAATCATTAGCAGTATCCCAATGAGCTCCCAGAGCCTTAGGTGACTCCTGGAGCTGGAGGGGTGTGGTTGCAACTTCCCGGAGGCAGGCAGGGGTGTGATCAAGAAACTCAGCTGAGTTCGACCTCCATTTCCTGAGTGTCATGCCAGCCTTGGAAAGGAGCTCACACAATTCATCTCGGATGTTGTCGGCGTCGTGTACGTTTGCTGCTCCCGCGACGAAGTCGTCGACGTAGAAAACCGTTTCGATTAGTCGTGCTGCTCGAGGGTAGGCCTCTCTGAACTTGTCTGCGATGAAGCGTAGTGTCTGGGTGGCCAGAAATGGTGAAGAAGCCACACCAAACGTCACTCGCTCCATGCGACAGTCCGAGATCTGGCCCTCGTTTCGTCGTAGTAGAAATCGGTGGTAGTCACGGAACACAGGATCCAGTCGAATCTCTCTGAACATTTTACTTATGTCAGCAGAGAGACCGACCGGATGTAGGCGGAACTGAAGTAACACATCTGCGAGTTGCGGATAAAGATTGGGTCCAATCAACAGGCAGTCATTTAATGAAGTACCAGTGGAAGTCTTTGCAGAGGCGTCGAACACCGGGCGTACTTTGGTGGTGGTCGACGAGTCTTTAAAGACTCCATGTACAGGCATGTAGTACACTGGTTGCTTGGTGTCAATCTCGTGAGCAGGGATGACGTGGGCATGGCCCAGTTCAAGATATTCATTGAGTGCAAGATTGAAGTCATTAAGTTTCCCTTTCGCTCTGAGAGACCGTTCATTGTGAAAGAAACGTGAGAGAGCTTGACGTTTTGAATTGCCGAGTGGCAGAGCATCCTTCCGGAATGGCAAAGTAACTTGAACTCGGCCGTCTTGAAGAGTCGTGGTTTCCTGGAAGTTGCTCAGTGCTTGTTTGTCAGGCTCGGACATGATGGTAGTCTCTGGGACCTTATCGAGAGCCCAGAGCTTCTGTAAATCATCCTTCAGAGTAGAGTCTGACTCTGCAATAGTAAGGATGGTGGGTGCAGCCTGTAGAGGTCCAACGGCGCTGTACCCAAACCTAGTGTGAATGAATCGAAATGGACCTTGAGTGATAACTTCTCCGCACAAATCCCAGGGGTATGCGCCCCCGAGAATAACATCAACACGCCCGCCGAGCGCGGAATCGCTCAGAGTCAAGCCTAATTCTGAGGCCCGACCCAGAACGAGATCCAGCTCAGCCGGGGGAGATGTATGCAGAGAGTGAGGGATGATTGAGAATGTGATGGGCGACGTGGCAAACGATGATGTGGTCGAGCAGAGTGAAGCATAGACCTTAAAGCGCGATCGCACCGTGCCCTTGCCAAAGCCTTTGAATAGCTTGTCCTGAGGGGACCTGGGCAATCGCAGGCTCGAGGCTAGCTCCTCTGACATGAAGCAGCTTCCACTCCCGTGGTCTAACAGCACTCTGGTTAGTTTGATGGTGTCTTCATGTTGTACCCTGGCTGTGACTGTGCAGGTAAAATAACCTGAGTCTGGGTTGGAAGTGGCTGCAGCTCCAGCTTCGGTAGAGTCCACAGCAGCAACAGTGGTCGGGGCTGCTTGAGGTGTGGAGGTGCCAGCAGACGGGTGTTGCTCTCGATGAAGCAATGAATGGTGGCGAAGATTGCAATGTCTGCAGCTGTGCTTGTTATTGCACTGCCGCACAGTGTGAGCCGGGGACAGGCAGTTCAGGCACAAGCATTTCTCGCGTGCTAACCTGTTCCTGGCTTCGGTGTCAAGAGCTGTAAATGACTGACACCTGCCCACCCAGTGTGCTTCACCGCATGAAGCACACTTGGGGGGCGTGGCTCCTCTGGCCTTGGCTGAGGTGCCAGCAGAGTGGGAGTGGCCCGAACCGGACGACGGAGGCGTGGTCGGCTTAGCAGGCGGGGCATTCGAGTTGTGTGGTTGGAGCCATAGCAATCGTTGTTTCACAAAAGTGAATAAGTCATCGAAGGTTGGGTTATCGAATTTCTCGAACAGCAGGTGCTCCCAATCCTCACCAAACTTGCCCGCGAGATGATGGCGCAGGAAGTGAGGAAGGAACAGCCGTAAGTCGTTCTTGAGAACGGAAGTGAGTAGTTTGCAACTGTCGAGAACAGACTCCTTGAAATGCTTGAGTTCAGAGATGGTTTGGACGTTCTGCGGTGGCACGGAAATCTTCTTCACCAGCAGAGGAATGACTAACTGTGGTCGTCCAAAGTTGTGACGTAGTTCGGCGAGAAGTTTCTCAACCGTGGCACCTGTCTTGAGCAGGTCTGCTACCTGAGACTTGCCTTCTTCTGGCAGGATAGCTTGTTGAATAACAGTGAATTTGTCGGCTCTGCTAAATCCTTCTGCTCTGTCAGCGAGGACAGACTTGAGGTTTGTTTCGAACGACTCCCACCTCAGCGGGTCGCCTTTAAACTTGGGCACGTCCAAGTGCAACGGAGCCGCACGAGGTCTGAAGTCTCGAGGCGGTGTTGGATCCGAAGACGAGGACTTGTCGGTAGAAGGTGGTAGGTTAGCCATCTTTTTGCGTAAGTCAGAAAACAATGTCTTGACTGTCGTGTATTGCGTCTGAAACTCAGTGTCGTCCCATAACGCCATGGCGTCATCATCAAGGATGGAGACGTCCTTGGAGACCTTAGAGTAGGCCTCCCGCTGGTAGCCAAGTGAGTCTCCCAGAGATAAGAGATCAGAGAGTTCGTCTTTGAGTCGTTTGGCATAACGGTATGCCCTTGAAGTAAGAGAGAGCTGCTCGGAGTCGAAGATCAGCTGTTCATGAATATCGTCGTGCTTGGCGCGTTCGGCGTCAGTAGTAGTGAGTGAAGGATCGGAAGCGAGCATGTCAATTTGCTCTTGAAGCTCATCGTGAAGGGTGATGAAACGTTTGATCTCTGTTGTGAGAGAATCAATAGCCTCCTTGATGACAGAGGCGGGGGGCTTCTCTGACTGATTTTGAAGTCGTTTGGCGAGTTTGGTGAGATGTCCCCGCTTGTAACCTCTCTGTGCTTTGAGCTTTCGAATTTCTTCGACCGCGCAGGCCTCGGACGTAGTAGATCGAGTAGTGATGGTTGACGAGGATTCTCGTGATGCCGAAGATGCTGTGTCGTCCTCCATGATGAGTGTTGAGGATGAGTAGTAGAAGTGAAGACGACTAGCAAACAAAACTTAGCAACCAAACGAACGATAATAGACAAATAGGTAGTAGTAGTAAGCTAGCAAGCTAATCTGAGCAAAGCTAACGAACAGAGAACTTCAAATAGAGCAGTAAGCTAGCTAGCTAATCTGAGCAAAGCCAACAAACTGACGAAACTGAAAGTAGTGAGCTAGCAAGCTAATCTGAGCAAGGCTAACAAACTGATAGTGAGCTAAATAGAACTTGATGGTAAGCTAGAAATAGAGTAGTAGACTGTTGACAAGCTTAGTAGACTTGTGAGCCGGGTCATTTCAGGGCTCGAAGGACCAAATGTTGGGGTGTGTCTCTCTGCCTAGTGACTAGTGTCAGCAAGTCGTGCGAGTGATGTCACTCGTTACGTCATTGACAGAGAATCACACCTTCTGATGTTAGTAACAAATGGCCTTCAGTTTGAAGGACCAGAGGGTTCCCTTGCCAGGCGCACTCTACACTGCGCAGCCGCTGGCCGTGAAGCTTGCA
>WLWD01002353.1_pt1 | contig 20967 bp, 4 predicted proteins | sample 6712731 | NCBI WGS metagenome assembly WLWD01 (sample SAMN12718690, study PRJNA576275) | sponge metagenome | isolation source: marine sponge | host: Mycale hentscheli | place: New Zealand: South Island, Marlborough, Capsize Point | collected 2014-11-01
CATTTCGGCTTCGAGAAGCTTCCATTAGTCGTGAGATTGTACAATTGTGAAAACTGTGATTGTACCATCTCACAACTGATGGAGGCTTCTTGAAACCGAAATGTTATGTTATAATTAAACATCATATAATTAAAACTTGACTTGATATTTTGGAGTTCTAAATATAAATTTCAACCTCATTGACCCTGGACTTCGGCAAGAAATAAACGTCGTTATAATAGAACATACATTGGCTGTCAAAATTGAGAAAACCTGATATTAAATATAAATTAACTTGTTATTAGCAACGCCTTGTTCTAGTTTTCACGCACACAAAAAAGAGCTTTTATACACATGCCTAATGAGTAATGCAATGACTGTGAGTGCCCTAACCACGCCAAAGCTCGGCTGTTGGGTCCTTGTTAGCGACCAGGCTGGCAGTAGAAATGAGTACCACATTTTTGTGGTTTTTGCAGGGTAATCGGCGCCCGCACGTTGCTATGTCCCAGCACCCTTAATTAGGATCAGGTTTTCCTTCAAATCCTATTTAGTTGGTCTGCAACAAATAGCAATTTAGTTTGAATAGTTACCAGGTACACAGAGCCATAGGAAGCAACTTTTAGTTGGTCAAGCCAGGAAGTGGGTGTGGCTATAGGGGAGGCATTCGCCTATTAAAAGTGAGTGTGGCTTAAATGTATTGACTAATCTCAATAATTATTGTGATCAATTAGCTATAGCATTATTGTAATTGTAGTTATAGTGGATGATGAATGATTAATATAAGAGAATACACAACAATATCATAATTATTATTAATATTTTGCATTATACTATTACGATGTTCTCTTTCCTTGTACTGTGCAGAATCATTAAATCCCTACATGCCGGTGGTGTGAAAAAATGATACTACATACTCTGATCAGTATTGTAGAAAAGCCTAACTGTCTTGTGATTTAGTAATTAGATTCATGAACACACACATTCTTATCAAAATGCCATATCAAGTTTAATCATATTCATGAAGCTGTGAATTTTTAAGAATATTTCAAGGGGGGGGGCGAGTGCCCCATGTCCCCCCCTAAATGAACACCTGCATGAAGGCCATGCACCTATACTGCAACAAAAAAAACAAACACACATATATACTTACATTCTCACACTATACATATAACACACTCCAAGATAACTGCTGACTTAGCAGAAATCACTTCACTTTGATGCTGACAAAAAATGGACACCCTGACCAATAAGACCGCCAAATATTAAAAATTATTCCAGGTGCTCCTGGAAACTTTATATATTTATTAATTTAAAAATATATTTTTTTTTCTACCACAGCATCCAATTTATTCTAGCAATAATGTACAATTTTTGGTGAGATTTATTAACTCCATAGGCATTGATGCTGTGGTACCTGGCTGGGGGTATGTGGAGCCCCTAGAGAGCTGTACGGCCAACTTTACACCAAGAGTTACCAACAAACTACAGAGTGAAGATATCTAGCATGGAATAAACTACTTATTACACTCTTCAAAGTGATATGGCTAGATATTTCACTCTCAGGCTTTATTTTCACTCACCTCTGGCTTAATGAAAATAATTAGCCTGCTAAGTGAAATATTTTGCAACTTATAGCACTGACTCATGTAATAAGTACTATATATGTTATAGTTATAAACCAAAATTGAGGTTTGTATGCGATTTATAAACTCCGAGACACGAGGGCGCAGCCCGAGTGGCGAGGATTTATAAATCGAAATACAAACCTAATGATTTTGGTTTATAACTATTTTATAGCCCAAACATAAACAACGAGCAAAGTATAGCGTTAGCTATCTTAGTAATTGTATTAAAGTACCCAAACTCTTCATTATTCCATTTTGTTTTGATCTGCCTTCCACCATAATTATGGTTGCTAAGAACTATATCAGACTTTTCACCGCTAATACATTTTCTTACGAGCATACCAGACTGTATCAGATTTATAGTTCTTAACGACAAGCGTGGTCGCTCGGGTAAAGGGCTATAAATATATTTATTTAACCTCTAGATATCTTCACAATGATATTTTGATATCACAAAGTGTTATCTCATGGTTGTATTGGGCAAGCTCATTACCAGAATAGTTACAGCTACCTTTACTCTAGTGGAGCCTACCCAGTCAGGTTAGAGCAGCTGCTATAATATCAGCTGGGGTTGTGGGGGAGCCCCTAGTGAGTTTTTGCCAACTTTAAAAAAAAGAAAAAAAAATATATTATATAATAATAATAATAATAAAAATATTCCAGTGAAGATATCTAGTGTGGAATAAACCACTTATTACACTCCTTGGTCAGAATGGTGTGGCTAGATATTTCACTCTCAGACTTTATTTTCACTCGCCTTTGGCTCCTGAAAATAAATTAGCCTGATAAAAAATTGAAAAAAAAATTAATGGCAATTTCATGTCATTTTTAACAATTAAAGTTAAAACAACAACAACAACAAGAGTTACTGAAATGATGATACATAGCTACAAACGTACTAGCTTAAAACGTGTTCATACTTGTGTTTCTATGTTCTGTTGTGTTTCCGTATTGCATTGTTTCCCCATATTCTGCTGTGTTGCAATTTTCTGCTGTGTTCCCATACTACATTGTGTTCCTATATTCTGCTGTGTTGTAATATTCTGCTGCATTCCCACATTCTGCTCTCTGCATAAAAAATAGTGATTGCCAGTCAGTCATGTACCACAAATGATGACTGAGCAAGCCAGGTAAAGCTATTTTCAAATAAGGACTAATTTTGTTGTATATTATCTCTAGTACATTTTTGTATAAGAATAGAACTAGAAAGTTAAATAAATAAAAACATATCTTAGTAATTTTGGAGTGTAAGACATTCTTTCGTGTCTGGCATATTCCTTGGAAACATTACCCAAATTAAATTAAGTGATTTCATGCCTTAGCACTCAAGGGAACCAAAACTATTGGGAGCTCTTCATACTGGTTTCATTGTGTTCCATTATTTCTTGCCGGAGATACCTTTCTTTTACCCTGCATATATACAAATGTCCCACTATGGACTCACTCAGTTAAGACTGTCAATGTGTAGTTTAGGAAGCCGACACCATGTACCCATACAAATAGTGTGAATTGTATGTATAATTTAATTTAACCCTTTCGACGCCGACTTCATTCAACACTTCGGGTGTCCTTTAGAATTCAAATTTGATTATTGAATTTCTGCCGGATACTTTTTAGTCTGAGTGTTTGAAGTCCGTAGGCAACAAAAAAATTTGAGCACTCGGCGTCCTGAAAATTCTCGGTCAAAAAATTTTCTAGATCTCCGCTTTCAGACAATTAAAAATAATATGTAACCTGCCCGTACGGGTTCAATTTAAAAAAAAAGGAAGTACAACACCTACTTTACGTATATAGACAATAATTGTATTTTCTTAATACGGAGAATGCGGACCTGTTCTCGCCCGCATATATGCAATTACGGCGTCGAAAGGGAGCGTGCTAAAATTTATAAGTAAAAAAATTAACTAATATTATTAATTCATGTACAAAATATGTAGTTATATTAAGCACATGTAGGTAGTACATATCCGGTGTATACCCCAGGGTTATGTCATAAATTTAGTTTAATCATACCCTACATACTTTGTGTACTTTTAAATTGATTCTGAGGTGTGAAAGGTCCGCAAACTTGTATTGATGTTGGAGTTCCTGGCATATTGCAGTGATCAATTGGAGTGACAGTTACATTGTAGTATGAAGTATTGTTCCAGTCTATTAGAATTTCCACACGGGTATCCTTCACTTCTGTGTAAGGTTCATTATCCAGCATTGCTTCATAGTGCTGCACAAGGTTAGTAAAGTTATTTGGCCAGCTCAACACCAGCCCATTTTCAAAGCTATTATAATCGATGGCAAGTTTTGGCAATGGATGTTTTCCTACCACCAAAAAATGCAAATATGAAATTAATAATATGTATTGTACATTGCAGTGGTATTTACCTTGGACAACAACCGTAAATGGGTCATTCCATTTCAGTTCAACCGCACTTTACAAGTGACCGACTCAGAATTCTACGAAATTCGGTACATATGTAGTGTATGGTAGGACATTCACCCATAAGAAAAAAAACCGACCCCTCTGGTGTGGCTTCTGAGTTATAGCCTATTAAAGTTTGAAAAATTCACAAAATTTGCTAAACCAACAGGTATTCGAGAAGCTATAACATCTTACTGGACAATTTTTAGGATACATTATTTATATGATCTTGTAGCCTGAGAAATTGTCTTTCACGTGATATGTTATATGGCTTCATTTGATCAAATTTTTAGATAAAGTCGTAATTTTCAAACATTGACCTCTGACCTTTCAAAAAACGCTGCTTCAATTTTTTTCTTTTTCACACATCACATTTCTAAGGCATTAAGCTACTGTTTCCCTGACTTTGGTTTTGGGATATAAATGGGCTTGTGAAATATAATTCCACAAACATTGTCATGTCTGACCAGTTTATCAATACTCCATTGAATTACCCATTGAATATCCATTAACACTCCATTGTGAATACCCACAAACACTAACAAGTCCAGTAGTTGCACTAACAGTCTCATCAGCTAGCTATTTCTAGTCTCACAAGTTAGGGAGAGATGGCTGAGTCTTGTTGCAACCCTTTTGATCTCCCAAGTCACAACTGGAGTACTCGAAGGAAGAATCTGAGGCTAGTCACAAAGTCAATGTGTGACAAAGCAGACATTTCCATGGGATCTAAGATATGTGACTCTTGCAGAAAGAAACTTGCAAGGCTTCCAGATCTTGAAACAGTTTTGAAGTCTTCTGTAAAGTGTGATTCTCCTCTAAAGGATGAACAGTACCTTGATGCTCCTGAAGCAATGGCTGCAATGAATAGATGCTTATCTGAGATTGGTGAAACACCTTTGCCTAAAAATGTAAGCCATCCAAAGCATGTTGAGGACAAAATTGAGAAACTCACTAAAACAATGAAGGAATTATTTATTGACGATACAACTGACATTGTGAAGACTGATGAAAGTGAAATTATTCTGCAATTAAAAGAGAAGTTCCAGACAACAACAAAGAGGAGCGAACAACTACAAATTCTCACTGTCTTACCTGGAAGTTGGACTAAAAAACGGATACAGAATGAGTTTGGCGTGTCTGAGTACATGGCACGGAAATGTAAACAGCTTGTTCGAGAAAAGGGGGTTCTTTCAAGTCCAGATCCAATGCCAGGCCCTTCTCTGCCATCTGAAACTGTAGAAATTGTCACCACCTTCTATCAATCCGACGAAATTAGTCGCATTATGCCAGGTAAGAAAGATTATGTTTCTGTGAGGCAAGAGGGTGGCCGTGTACACGTTCAGAAAAGGTTGATTTTGAGCAATTTGAAGGAGGTGTATTGTTCTTTCAAAGATGCATTTCCCGATAAGAAAATTGGTTTTTCCAAATTTGCAGAGCTGCGACCACAGCATTGTTTCTTAGCTGGAGCAAGTGGTACACACTCAGTGTGTGTATGTACAATACATCAAAATATGAAGTTGATGTTCACAGGAGCTAGGCTGTCAGAAATGACTGCACCTGAAGGTATTAATTTTCCCACATTAGCCACGTACCACCATTGCTTGGCCAATATCCTTTGCAACCCACCTCGTCCAATATGCTTTTTAGGTGAATGTACCTCCTGCCCAGGATTATCTAAGCTTAGAGATGATCTAACCACTCTTCTGGATAAGAATCTTATCGACAACATAACTTTTAAACAATGGGTCTCTGTTGATCGATCTACTTTGGAGACATACACAAAGCCAGTGGATGAGTTTGTTGATATGTTCATCGAGAAGCTAGAGCTCCTACGTCCACACTCCTTCATAGCAGCCCAGCAAGCTTCATTCTATAGTGATTGCAAACTTGGTTTAGCTCCCAGAGAAATACTAGCCATTGCAGACTTCTCTGAAAACTATTCTTTCGTTCTCCAGGATGCTGCTCAAGGTTTCCATTGGAACAATTCTCAAGCCACTCTTCATCCTTTTGTAGCATACTACAAGAACCGTAGTGAGCTGTGTCATCTTAGCTATGTCATTGTGTCTGAGAGCCTTCATCACGATACTATTGCTGTGTATCTTTATCAAAGACACTTCATAGCTTTTTTACAGGAGTTTCTCCCGGCCAGATTACAACCACGGAAGATCATTTATTTTTCTGATGGGGCTGCTTCCCAATACAAAAACAGAAAAAACTTTATCAACTTGTGCCACCATGAAGAAGACTTTGGAATTGCAGCTGAATGGCACTTTTCAGCTACTGCCCACGGAAAAGGAGCCTGTGATGGTCTTGGAGGAACAGTAAAACGACTTGCTGCTCGTGCTAGCTTACAGAAGCCCTACAATGATCAAATAATGACCCCACATCAGTTGTTTGAGTGGGCATCCATCAATATTCCTGCTGTTCACTTTGAATATTGTAGCTCAGATGACTATAAAGCACAACAGGAAGATCTTGAACAACGGTTTATGAAAGCCCGAACCATTCCAGGGACTCGTAAGCTCCACTCATTTATCCCTGTTTCTAAAGGTAAGCTTCAAGTAAAAGCATTTTCAGCATCAGACATATCTAGAGAAGAAAGAGTCACTTCTACAGAAGATGATATACCTCCAGAAACAATTTCAGGATTTGTTACTTGCATGATCGACGGAAAATGGTGGTTGGCTTGTGTGCTGCAACTAAGCCCGGATGAGAGTCAAGTTAAACTAACATTATTGCATCCTCCAGGGCCGTCAAGTTCATTTAAATATCCACAAGCTGAGCACACAGTAACAGTTGCAACAAATAACATTTTAACTATTGTTGATGCTCGCACAAGATCAGGGCGTGTGTATACACTGTCAAAGAAAGAGGTCAAATCAGCTTCAGAGAAACTAGGAGCCAGACAGTAGATTTCTTTATTCATTGTTACACATGTACATATTATAGGACTGTCATACGTATTAGCGGAATCATGCGTAAGGACGAACGTATAGAACATTCATGGATTGTAATTTCATGAGTACACAAACATCTATTGTGTAGAATCATAATATTTCACAAGCCCATTTAGATCCCAAAACCAAATTCAGGGAAACAGTAGCTTAATGCCTTAGAAATGTGATGTGTGAAAAAGAAAAAAATTGAAGCAGCGTTTTTTGAAAGGTCAGAGGTCAATGTTTGAAAATTACGACTTTATCTAAAAACTTGATCAAATGAAGCCATATAACATATCACGTGAAAGACAATTTCTCAGGCTACAAGATCATATAAATAATGTGTTCTAAAAATTGTCCAGTAAGATGTTATAGCTTCTCGAATACCTGTTGGTTTAGCAAAATTTTATGAATTTTTCCAACTTTAATAGGCTATAACTCAGAAACCACACCAGAGGGGTCGGTTTTTTTTCTTATGGGTGAATGTCCTACCATACACTACATATGTACCAAGTTTCGTAGAATTCTGAGTCGGTCACTTGTAAAGTGTGGTTGAACTGAAATGGAATGACCCAAATACAACATCTCTATCGGGTTTTTTTTTAAAAGTGGGAGCAATGGCTTGGTTGATAAAGCTTTTTTTTTAATATTTTTGACCATCATCAGTGGTGAGTTGACCATAGCTACAGCCAATTCCCAATGTGTCTAGAAAGTAGAGTTAGTGACTCTGCTATTAAATTTGTAGATAAAAAACTGATTAAGAATTGTAAGGATGAGTGAGAGAATCTAGTTTCTGTATAAGCTACTAGCTCCAACTAAAACACTTAGTCAGCTATCAACGGTTGTGCTGCCACTATAATCTGATTATAGCTCTATTGTTTCTGCCTATGTTAAATCTAGTGCCCAAACTCCCCAATGTTTATTAACTACAAGGAAATGACAGAGTTGAGTTTATCAGACACACACACCAAAAGGATGTGAAAATAAATATATTGGATTGTACCATTGTTTATTAAAAAAAAAATACAATCAGCTCAACTTGCAGTGTGTACAGTATTATCATAAACCCCTACTATGAAGTGACTCCGCTAACCCAGGGTCTAGCCCCTGATCCCAAACTTGTAGATATCATTACTTGGAATGGAAAGAACGGGAACTCAAACAGTATCAAGCCAATCTTTCCATAATGTTTTTTTTTGTTGTTGTTGTGAACCAAAGTTTGTAGTGTTATTTTTTTCTAACTATCTTTAGTTATTTTATATATCATATTGTGAACACTAATGATAGTACTATAAAATATTTTACACGGTAATTTTATTAGGATGCTTAACAAAACAATAAACACGTGTTTCATTGTTGAAGACACAATACCAGGTGGATATCTGATACAGTACAAACAATACAGACAGATTAAAAAAGTTAATTAAATTAAGCTAAGTTAATTCTGTTTACCTTGCACTGGTGAAGGAATGTCATTGACACTGGTGTGTGTACAATAAACAAATTATGACATATATGGCTGAGTGTGAATGTGTGTGTATGTTTGTTAGCAAATGTGTGTGTGTGTGTTTGTGTGTTAGCTTGTGTACAAGTGTATGTATATGTGTGAGTCTGTTCGGTGTTTGTGGTGTGTGTGCATGCTTGTTTGTGGTGTGTGTATGTGTGTCTGTGTGTAGCCCAGCTAAGCTCAATATTAATACTACAATTGGTTTAATAATAATAATAATAACTGTAGAAATTATTCAAGTGAACAATTGATGATCATCAATTTTTCACCTGAATAATTTCTGCGATTGTTTTTTTCCCTATTATTATTAGTAAAATATTTATTCTGTTGTTAACTCGTTATTAAACTCATAACAATATTTCAGACTCCTAGCTAATTTATTTATTGCATTGGTATTACCCTAAAGCATCGAGGCGTCTCTCATTTTACAACAGTCACTAGCTAGGCATTCTTAACAGTCTCACCGCTCCAAAAAGTTGTTTCAAAGTTTTACATCGGGGCCATGATATTTCCTTCAGATTCACTCCAAAGTCGGTGTGCAGTATCTTAGGCAGGTACTTTATCCTTCTAGTATAGTAGAGTAGCCCTGCAAATAAAGAAAGTAGCAGAATCGTGCTTAGCAACCAACCAGGTAAAAATTGCGTGATGTTTCAGTGGTTCCAAGTTATAAAGGAAAGTAAGATTTGCAATTTTGAAACAACCACAGATCACAAAGCTACCTCTACGACCAACCAGGATCATTGCTAGTCATGGATTATCCTATCATGAGTACAGGGGACTAATGATGATGTGCTAATAATGTAGTAATAACAAGTTAATTTAGCCAGGTGTGCATAACCGCTAGCAGTTGCCAGAAAAAAGGTTTGTGTGTGCATGCGTGCGTGTGTGTGTGTTCGGGTGTGTTGCTCTATTAATCCAGATCTGCTTTGATTGATGTAGCTATTTTTTGGAGAAGTAATGATCCGTCATATGTCTTGACGGGGATTCTTCCAGGAAAACAAGTGGCGTCTCTATGTGTGTGTGACAGCTGTGGCACTATGTATATTTGATGGTGTGCTTCAGCACAGCTAGCTCTTGGCATAATTTATATAGTTATTGAAATTGAAATGTTGTAACTAGACACCCATTCAATGCAGACGACAAAGAGAATAAAGTGCTGTAGTGAGGCGTTGGCTTTGTTCAAGTCATTGACTTGAACAAAGGTTTGGATTAAGATTTATTTCATGAATATTTATACTAAGCATTGCAAACAGTGAAGGCCAGCAGACAAAAGCCCAATCCTATAATGTTTGGTTTCTGGTGTATGTGGTGGTCAACCATTAATTGCCACAGTGCAAGTTCCCAGCTTGGACTAAAGGCTTTCATTGGGCATAGCTATATATGCTACAGAGATGGCTCATAATACAGTAAAGGATAACATGGTAAGGGATCAAAATGAAGCACCCATCCGGGTGTTGCCGTATCAACATTTGCAGTGGATCAAGGAAATTGGGAGGAGGAGAAGGTGTGTGTGTGTGTGTGTGTGTGTGTTTGTGTGTGTGTGTGTGTGTGTGTATATGTAGAGTCCAGGAAAAATTGGGTTGGCAGAGGGGGGTAAGGATAGCAGCTAATGGACTAAAGAGGATAGCTATATATACATGAACGTTTCCATTATCTGCTTTGTAATGTTTAACTATTTGCAACAGAGAAATATTCTGAATAAAGGTATATAATTTGTACCTATGTATAAACCTATATGCGAATTGAGCAATCTGATTGGATGATTTGGAAGTAACATAAGTCAAGCTCTGCCTATGGAAACATGTAGTGTACAGCACGAAGACTGTGACTGTAGTGTGAGAGTCAAACAGCCACATGCCACGCCCACAATCTGGCTGAGAGTGGCTGAGATGGTATGATTAGTGGTATCTATTGACAGGCATGTCACTGATGTGATGCTAAATATATCTCGTCCATTAATATATTTAAAAAATGTCATCGTTTAAGACACAATACTAAGTGAATATCTGATACAGTAAGAACAATAATAGACAAATTTACAGTTTCATCGGTCAAAAAAAAAAAAATCAAAAGAGACTGACACTGTTCTCTTGCCTGTGACATTTGACACGCATTGCCCAAGGGCATGAATGTGAACTGTACATATTTTTTTAAACCGTTAATTATAATGCAGCCAACTGTTCATTGCTCACGTAACCTATTTCTACATCTATTTACCAATGAGTGTCAGCCATTGTGGGCTTATGTGAACTTCTATTTGAACTCTACCAACTTTTAAAAAGTATCAAAACAAATATGCTCATTTCCATCGCGTCAAGTGTTTAAAACCTCAAGAGTGAACTGGGATGAAAATATTACTGACACCACACGTATGATAGCTAAATCCAGCAACTCCACAAGCTTCTTTGCGATTCCAACTACAAGCTTCAGTTATTATAATCGTAGAGTGAAAAAGCAATGCCAGCTAACCAAAGTACCTTCAGTTTTCATAATAGTAACCGTTGCAGACAAGTTACAAGGAGAAACCAGTGGGTGTTTCTAATGAGTGAAACATAGAGTTCTATCAAAATTGTCAGAGTTGCTTGTTTGAGGAATAAAAATTCAAGTTTACAGTTACAAATGCATTTTACCTGTAGTTTTTGCAGCAAAAATACAAACAGTCAAGCTGCCTCATGATACAGTGCAGTATGGCCCCATTAACACACTCACACTATACAGGAAATCTACACCCACAGTAATTAGGCCATCATACGCCAGAAACCCAACATAAGGATTGGGACTGGGTGGGACATAGCAGTCAATGGACTAAACATACATGATTCACAAACAAGGTCAGAAAATCAGTCAATGTTGACATTCTCAGGAACTATGTAGCTATAAGTGCACCATGACAAACAACCACAAGACTCTTACTATTACAGTACTTGGTAATAAACTTACCTACAATCTAAGTTTTTGTAACAGCTTCTCACTTCCATGGCTTTACGACTTGAACACGCTGGTTCTATATTATAAAAACAAATGCTTACATTCTTGTATACACATGTATAAATACATACAGTATAGTATATATTATTTTGTCAGAATCAAATTAAACCAGCTGCTCATTATATAGTGCGGCTACACAACATAAAAACATTTCTGATAAGGCACTAATCGTGAAGCATAGCCAACGGAGAGCAACCACAACATTGGTATGTGGCTATATAAGCACCAAGCTATTTACTCTTCACCTTGTTGAGTTTAAAAAAAATAATTAAAAACCATATATGACAATATAACCATGCTCTTAGTGGTAAATGCCTTATAAAGTTAAAGGAAAAAAAGACAACAAAAAGAAATTCTTTTTTTTTTGTTAAAAAATGAACAAAAACAACAACACAGACTAAACTAAAATAAAACATTTTTTGAATGGTGCATTCAAAACTAGCAAGTTTCTATTCAATGATACACCAAAAGACAGTGGTGGACCAGTCAGTTGGTAATCATACTCTGAACAAATGAACTATGTACCAAGGGTTTCGTACAGAGGGGGGCGGGGCTAGTCGTCATCACCTTTTACAATCCTTTAGATCCAGTTCAACACTAAGTACAATACATACCTTCAAAAAATACAGCACAATTTGTAACAAAAACACTAATTCCCCATACTGAAAATAATGACCAATTCATATTTTGTGTGTTCTCTATGATCAGTTATTGGGAGCTGCTAGCATAACAGAATCATTCATGTGGTGTGCACTGTAAAGCAAGAAACTTAGTACAGTCTTTATGTTTCATATAAATATGATGTTTAGATTAATAATCCCGCCCCAAATTTGACCCTTTCTAACCACAATTATCCAATTAACTTTAAAATATCACATCGTAGAACTCGCACCATTATTATATCACTGTGGAGAATTATCAATTATTAGTCTATTTCCACCACACCTATTACTAGTGGTGCGCTCGAATAGCGCAAATGCATGGCGAGCGAGCAGACTTTTTTTACAGGAAAATAGGACAGAAATTACATCTAACTGTAGTGCACAGTGTAACCCTTTCCATTCTCAGTTAGCATCAGAGAATCTAAAGTCTCTGATCCCAGACTAAGGAAGTGGGACCCATGTGTAGTAACAATAACAGAATTACCTGAATAAACTTCGAAAACAGTGGCAAAGAAGCGCAGCTTGACAAAGACTTCACAATTCTTTCAAAAAGAGAGTAGCTATAAACTTTTTGGTTGAAACGTTGCGTAAGGCAGTGCAGCAGGATTCTCCGCGCTAGTTAATTGAAAAATACTGGAACTGTGAACGCTTTACCTAACCTACGTAATTAGAAGCGCGGGCGAAATATTTTGACGTACGTATACATACATACTTATACTAGTGGTGTGCTTGAGCACAAATGGCGAGCGAGCCAGATAGTTAGGTAACATAAAAGTATTGTTACTATGTTTTAGCTTAGTTCATGCAAACACTAAAATAGCAGTTATGACATTTGATTTGAGCAAACAAATACAAAATCACTCTCTTACCTTATTAATGGTAACTTTTATAGTATCAAACATCAACCATTCTGATAATCTCAATCACCAGTAACTCTTGAACAAGCTCTCAGCTACGATAAAAAATAAACCAGTGTTATTAATTGTAATTTTAGCCAACAAATATGGAACTACTACTTACATCATTCTTGAGTATTGTAGTATCAAATTGAAGTTACTTTGACCATCGGAATTACCTTGAATTCTTGACAACAAGATCTCACCTACAAAAACAAAAGACAATCAATTTTAGCACACAAATACACAATTACTTTCTTACCTCATTTTCTTGAGCAGTGGTAACTTTTGTAGTACCAAATTTGAGCCAATCTGACCATTTGAATTTACCAGTCACTGTTAACTAGCTCTTAGCTACAAAAAAGAAAGGCCAGAGTTAATTTTGCATATTTAGCTAACAAATATGGAATTGCGTACTTATCTCAGCTTCCCTCGAGAAGTAGTAGCTTCCATAGCATTAATACTACGGCATTCTGACTACCAACGGCTCTTGACAACAAACAACCGGCACTCCGTATCCCCCATAAAACGGCGAAGTTTTGAAATTAAGTCTGGAAAAGGGTCTTCAATTTGTTTAAGAAAAAACGTTCCCCGCGCGCGCGTTTAAAGGGCATACGTACAATCCATACATACATACCTACATATATATATACTAGTGATGTGCTTGAGCACAAATGGTGAGCGAGCCTAAAACTATACTATTTTTATATGAATGATTTTGACTTCTAACACTGAAGCTACTGAAAATAAGGTCCAGTTTTTTAATTTAGCATGCAACTGCTTGGAAGGAAAACAACAACAACAAAACAATACACGTTATTTAAAAGTTTTCTTTGTGATATTCTTTAGCTAAGTAGTGGTTGTAACACACAATGCTTTGACACAACTGGACATGCACCTACACACAGACTTACCTTCGCAGTAGTCTATTTTCAAGTAAATACTGTTGCGCACGGCTTATAACCCAGACAAAGAGCGCATTGACTTACCACCGCCACTAACTCGAATAGAAATGGAAGTCCCTTAAGTTTTCAAGTTTTAACTGCACCCGCAAAAGAATTCAAAACTGTAAACAATTCAATTTCTAGGGTGATACGGGTACTGATCGATAAACCAGAGGATTCTGTTTAGTGCAATTTGGGACGGGGTCGAACGCCGAGCGAACACAAAAATACGGAGGGTCAAAGTACAAAATGACATACGTACGTCCATATATACTAGTGGTGTGCTTGAGCACAAATGGCGAGCGAGCTTTAAACTACACTATTGTTAAATGATTGATTTTAACAAGTAACACTCAAGCTACTAAAATAATAGTCAAGTTTTTAAATTACGTATGCGGTAAAGGGGATTTAAAGCAATAGTAACCGCTCCCAAGCAACTGTTTGAATTGAAAAAGAAGCAACAAAATCAAGTCACTTTATTTAAAGTTTCCTTTGTGACATTCTTAGTAGTAGTTGTAACGCACAATACTTTCACACAACTGAACATACCTACCAAGACTTACCTTCACGGTTCGTCTAGTGGACAATGAATTTACAAGTAAATGCTGTTGAGTAGGGCTTATAACCGTGACAAATAGCAACTAACTCGAATAGAAATGGAGCTCCCATAAGTTTTTGCGTTTAAACTGCACCCGCAAAAGAATTCAAATCAGTAAACAATTCAATTTCTAAGGTGATACGGGTAATGGTCGCTAAACCGGAGGATTCTGTTTAGTGAAGTTTGGGACGGAATCGAACGCGGAGCGAACACAATAATACGGAGGGTCAAAGTACAAAATGACATACATACGTCCAAACATATATATAAATAAACTAGTGGTGTGCTTGAGCACAAATGGCGAGCGAGCCTAAAGACTATACTATTTTTATACTAGTGATGTGCTTGAGCACAAATGGCGAGCGAGCCTAATGACTATAATATTTTTATATGAATGATTTTGACTTCTAACACTGAAGCTACTGATAAGGTCCAGTTTTTTAATTTCGCATACACGGTAAAGGGATTTCAGTGCCATAGTAACAACTCTCTGCAACTGCTTGAATTGAAGGAAAAAACAACAACAACAAAACAATACACGTTATTTAAAAGTTTTCTTTGTGATATTCTTTAGCTAAGTAGTAGTTGTAACACACAATGCTTTGACACAGCTGGACATGCACCTACACAGACTTACCTTCGCAGTAGTCTAGTGGACAATGTATTTTCAGGTAAATACTGTGCGCACGGCTTATAACCATGACAAAGAGCGCATTGACTTACCACTGCCACTAACTCGAATAGAAATGGAAGTCCCTTAAGTTTTCAAGTTTGAACTGCACCCGCAAAAGAATTCAAAACGGTAAACAATTCAATTTCTAGGGTGATACGGGTACTGATCGCTAAACCAGAGGATTCTGTTTAGTGCAATTTGGGACGGGGTCGACCACATAACTAACACAAAAACGCGAGGGTCAAAGTACAAAATGACATACGTACGTCCAAACATATATACAAATAAATTTATAAACATCCCCGATTTTCGATTGTGTTACCCCTGTAAGTGTCTTGCTCGCTACGCTCGCTCGCCAATGAATGATTTTGACTTCTAACACTGAAGCTACTGAAAATAAGGTCCAGTTTTTTTATTTCGCATACACGGTAAAGGGATTTCAGTGCCATAGTAACAACTCTCTGCAACTGCTTGAATTGAAGGAAAAAACAACAACAACAGAACAATACATGTTATTTAAAAGTTTTCTTTGTGATATTCTTTAGCTAAGTAGTGGTTGTAACACACAATGCTTTGACACAACTGGACATGCACCTACACAGACTTACCTTCGCAGTAGTCTAGTGGACAATGTATTTTCAAGTAAATACTGTTGCGCACGGCTTACAACCATGACAAAGATCGCATTGACTTACCACCGCCACTAACTCGAATAGAAATGGAAGTCCCTTAAGTTTTCAAGTTTTAACTGCACCCGCAAAAGAATTCAAAATGGTAAACAATTCAATTTCTAGGGTGATACGGGTACTGATCGATAAACCAGAGGATTCTGTTTAGTGCAATTTGGGACGGGGTCGACAACCAAACTAACACAAAAACGCGAGGGTCAAAGTACAAAATGACATACGTACGTCCATACATATATCTAAACTAGTGGTGCGCTCGAATAGCGCAAATGCATGGCGAGCGAGCAGACTCTTTTTACAGAAAAATAGGACAGAAATTACATCTAACTGTAGTGCACAGTGTAACCCTTTCCATTCTCAGTTAGCATCAGAGAATCTTAAGTCTCTGATCCCAGACTAAACTAACAATTACCTGAATAAACTTCGAAAGCAGTGGCAAAGAAGCGCAGCTTGACAAAGACTTCACAATTGTTTCAAGAAGAGAGTAGCTGTAAACTTTTTGGTTGAAACAATGTTGCGTCTGCAGCAGGATACTCCGCGCTCGTTAATTGAAAAAAAATGGAACTGTGAACGCTTTACCTAACTTACGTAATTAGAAGCGCGTGCATTTAAAGAGCATACGTACAATCCATACATACATACCTACATATATATATATAACATATACCCGATTTTGCATTATCCACCCCTAATACTGTCTCGCTCGCTACGCTCGCTCGCCAATAAACTAGTGGTGTGCTTGAGCACAAATGGCGAGCGAGCCTGATGGTTAGGTAACATAAAATGTTACTATGTTTTAGCTTACTTCATGCAAACACTATAATAGCAGTTATGACATTTGATTTCAGCAAACAAATACAAAATCACTGTCTTACCTTATTAATGGTAACTTTTGTAGTATCAAACATCTGCCATTCTGATAATATCAATAACCAGTAACTCTTGAACAAGCTCTCAGCTATGATAAAAAATAAACCAGTGTTATAATTTGTAATTTTAGCCAACAAATATGGAATTACTACTTACATCATTCTTGAGTATTGATAACTTCTGTAGTATCAAATTGAAGTTACTTTGACCATCTGAATTACCTTGAATTCTTGACAACAAGCTCTCCACCTACAAAAGACACACAAATACAAAATTACTTTCTTACCTCATTTTCTTCAGCAGTGGTAACTTTTGTAGTACCAAATTTGAGTCCTTCATTTGAAATTACCAGTCACTGTTGACAACAAAGCTCTTAGCTATAAAAAAGAAAGGCCAGAGTTATTTTGCATATTAAGCTGCTAACAAATATGGAATTGCGTACTTACCTCGGCATCCCTCCAGTAGTAGTAGCTTCCTTAGCATTAATACTTTATGTGCTTACATACACTTTTCAGAAGTAGTGATAGCTCTCTTAGAACTGACTCTACAGGTGGCTCTTGACAACTAGTAACAAGCCGCACTTAGCCGGAAAAAAGGCGAAGTTTTGAATTTAAATCTGGTAAAGGGTCTTCAATGTCATAGTAACCAATCGAATAAACTTTTTGTTTCTTGAAAAGCAAGCGTTTTCGCAAGAATTTTCTCACACTTTGGAGATTAAGTATAAAGTAAGACTTGCTTAATGCTGTAGTTTCAGAATAAACTGGGGTCAAGCCTAAAAAGCCGTGTTTTTTAAGAAAAAACGTTCCCCGCGCGCGCGTTTAAAGGGCATACGTACAATCCATACATACATACCTACATATATATATATAACATATACCCGATTTTGCATTATCCACCCCTAATACTGTCTCGCACTGGTCTCGCTCGCTTCCGTCGCGTCGCCAATAAACAAACATACATCCCCTATTTTGCGAATTTGTGTTACCCCCTGTAAGTGTCCCTCCGCTCGCTACGCTCGGCTCGCCAATAAACAAACATCCCCGATTTTTTTCATTTTTATTAACCCCTGTAAGTGTCCTCGTCCCTCCTCGGCTCGCCACTAAATAAACAACATCCCGATTTTTCGATGTGTGACCCCTGTAATGTCTCGCTCGCTAACGCTTCGCTCGCCAATTAAAGTCGATGTTTTAAATTACGTAAATGAGGTAAAGGGTTCAATGTCATAGCACACGCTTCCATCAACATTTTGAATTGAAAAATAAGCAACAAAATTAAATTATTTATTTAAATTTTTTTTGTGATTCTTAATAGTAGTTGTAACGCACAGTACTTTCACACAGGGACTGAACATGCTTCTGTCCGGGGGGGGGGGGTACGGCGTACGGGACTTACCTGGCTGTGTGTTGCGCGAGTTGTTGTGAGCAATGGTCAGTTTTAAGGTAAATACTGTTGAGGCTCAGGGGGGGGGTGGGGCTTATACCTGGGACAAATAGCCATTACTTACCACCGCCACTAACTCGAATAGCAAATGGAGCGCCCAAAGAGGTTGAGTTTAACTGCACCGCAAAACAATGCAAAGCCAAAAACCAATGCAATTTCTAAGGTGATAACGGGTAATGGTCGCTCAACCTATGATTCTGTTTAGTGAAGTGTTTGGGACGTGGTCGAACGCGGAGCGAAACCAAAAATACGGAGGATCAAAAGTACAAAATGCTCGTACGTCCATAATATAGAATAAACTAGTGATGTGCTTGAGCACAAAATGGCGAGCGAGCCTAAAGACTATACTATTTTTATATGAATGATTTTGACTTCTAACACTGAAGCTACTGAAAATAAGGTCCAGTTTTTTTAATTTCGCATACACGGTAAAGGGATTTCAGTGCCATAGTAACAACTCTCTGCAACTGCTTGAATTGAAGGAAAAAAACAACAACAAAACAATACACGTTATTTAAACGTTTTCTCTGTGATATTCTTTAGCTAAGTAGTGGTTGTAACACACAATGCTTTGACACAACTGGACATGCACCTACACAGACTTCCTTAGTGGTAGTCTAGTGGACAATGTATTTTCAAGTAAATACTGTTGCGCACGGCTTATAACCATGACAAAGAGCGCATTGACTTACCACCGCCACTAACTCGAATAGAAATGGAAGTCCCTTAAGTTTTCAAGTTTGAACTGCACCCGCAAAAGAATTCAAAACTGTAAACAATTCAATTTCTAGGGGTACTGATCGATAAACCAGAGGATTCTGTTTAGTGCAATTTGGGACGGGGTCGAACACATAACTAACACAAAAACGCGAGGGTCAAAGTACAAAATGACATACGTACGTCCAAACATATATACAAACAAACATCCCCGATTTTTTCATTTTTACCCCTGTAAGTGTCTCGCTCGCTACGCTCGCTCGCCAATTAATAGGTGGTATACTTGAGAGCAGATTCACACACACACACACACACACACACACACACACACACACACTTGCACACACACACACACACACATACACACACAAAAGGAAGGGAAAAAAAAGAAGAAGTCTTGCAACTGCTAGTGGTTGATAACACTCGAGGCATACAGCATGCCATCATCATATGTGATGCCCCAGTGTGTGCAATCAACTATGAACCGTACACGTATGAGCATGAGGATTTAATCAAAACATTTTGTCAAGGAAAGATGTTACCATATCAGCACCCCCACCTACACCTCACATCAAATTCACTCGTGGAATTATCAAAAGAGAGTAAGGAAGTCCCATAACATATTCTCACCTTGACTTCCTCCTCAGCAGAACTAGTAAGGCTCCTAGCCCAACATGTATCCACTGTGGAACTAATTGAAAAAGTAAAAGTTTAATTAATTTCACTCCATGATACAAATTTCGTAATTTTTTACCTCTAAATCTTGCCCATCATGCTCACATGTCAACACTTTAATGTCGCACTTGATATCAAATTAAATTGGATTGAAGCCTGTATGACTAAAAATAATCTAAACAACATTTCTCATTACACACACACACACACACACACGCACACGCACACGCACACACACACACGTTACTTACCTATTGCATCAGTTCTAACCCAGACTTGGAGTTTATTGTATACTTAGAACGTACAGAAACAGCACATCATCTTCACATGAACAGTGCAATGTGCACCGTGTGTTTCCTTTATTTGCGTACAAGTACCATTGCGTGAAAGCTAGAAATCTAAAACTTCATATACATGTTTATTAATTTTCATAAAACATAGTCAGTCCAAATTACATGTGGCTTTGAGGCTTATACCTGTGGTAATGGCTGTGTGAACTACTACCATAAAAATGGAAATTTTTGATCCGTTTAAGCACCAAAAAAGAAAGAAAGTAAAAAGCGAGTCTACATACTGTGTAGACTAGCAAGTTAAGCTTACGAGACTTTATTAGCTTTCAATTTCAATTTTTATAAAAATAGTGATATGTGAAAAATGTTAAAGGTGGAAATTTGAACACTGAATTGAGTTCCAACAATAAGGTAGAACATAAGTTATTATTTTGACATGTAAATATGAAAGACATGCATTGTAACCGCTTCTATTCTAAAATTAGCTTAATAATGACATTTACGGAAGCCCTTCTCCCAATTACTGCATACACTTATCATAACATAAGAGCATGCACACACACTGGTTACTGAAGATGCAGGTTAATCACGTGCGGGGAGATGAAGGTTCTGACAAGTTATTCCCAAGTTAGTAGCTAGGGTGATATAAATTATAACTTGGCAATAGGTGGTGTTGTGTCAGTGCTGAAGCTTAACTTGGAGAGGGAGCTATTGAGCAACTAGGATCCTCCAGACTACAGAATCTCAAGGTGTTAGTTTGTGATGGTGTGATTCATCTTGCACTTAAAATAGTCTCTTAAGTCTCTTCTATTTTGTTTAGTTTCTTCTAGTCTCTCTTCTAATCTCTTCTGGTCTTATCAGTAACTTAAGCATATTTTTAGTCTCTTCCAGTTTCTTTAGTCTCTTTCAGTCTCTTTTGTCTCTTCTAGTCTCTATAGCCCCATTACTTCTAAAATGGTAATGGGGTCGAACGGAAAGGCCGTTTTTACTAAATGGCGTATTGTTTTTTTCCCGATTTTTAATCGTGCAATGGCTATCCTATGGAACGGAGTTCAGAACTTTATT
>WLWD01005142.1_pt1 | contig 20967 bp, 15 predicted proteins | sample 6712731 | NCBI WGS metagenome assembly WLWD01 (sample SAMN12718690, study PRJNA576275) | sponge metagenome | isolation source: marine sponge | host: Mycale hentscheli | place: New Zealand: South Island, Marlborough, Capsize Point | collected 2014-11-01
GAATATCACAAAGAAAACTTTTAAATAACGTGTATTGTTTTGTTGTTGTTGTTTTTTCCTTCAATTCAAGCAGTTGCAGAGAGTTGTTACTATGGCACTGAAATCCCTTTACCGTGTATGCGAAATTAAAAAACTGGACCTTATCAGTAGCTTCAGTGTTAGAAGTCAAAATCATTCATATAAAAATATTATAGTCATTAGGCTCGCTCGCCATTTGTGCTCAAGCACATCACTAGTTTATTAAAGTGGTTGTTTGTCAATTGTTGTTATATGTTCAAATTTGCTTCATACGGCCGTGTTAAGGATTACTCTGACTTCATCTTACTCACACATACTGGTATTTATTTAATTGTTAAATCGGTAGTTTGTTTGCACACATATTACTAATAACAAAAACGCTTCCAACAATAGTGTTAAGATGACTTCCAACAAAACTATTGGGGTGTGTCAGATTGAAGATTTATCATTAAAAATGTGTTCTGACACAATTTTTACAATAAAATGCTGTGGTCATTTTTATACCTCCATTAATTACTGGAAAAGCTTCAAAGAAAGGCAAAGCTTTATAAATAAATATATAATAGTAAGACATGAAACCAAGTAACCATAAACTATTTTACATTTACAAAGCCTCATTCACTTTTGTCACTGCCTGATTACCTGTAATGAAGTTGATAGAAGAAAATTGTGTAAAAAGGAAAATCTATCACACAATAGGATTTAATATGTTCTTTAATAGTGGAAAAAAGTTTTTTCAAATCACTGTTCTTTATATCAAACTTCTCCTACAATACACACATGTAAAAGTTAATACTTGAATTTACAGTACAAGACTCCTATTCATTAAAAAAATATTTTTGTTTGATTAAAAGAGGTTGCCAGAAAATATTGCCATTATTTGTAAAGCATTCAAAACAATATGAAAATATAAGCTACATTGCTGTATTTAACTTCATACAACCTTCATCAGTTTTAAAATTTGTATTAACTAAACGGAGTGTAAGATATTGATTGAACAGCTGTACTTAAATAAAGCACCAAAAGTGCAAACCCTCAGTTACTGCTATACACGAGCTGGCTGATAGCCCGAGGATTGAGTGAACATAATCTACTAGAAGTTCAGCACAAGCTCTAACTATTTTAGATTCAGTTTATGCATGCTCAGTTACAACTAGCTACTTGTTTACCTGCTATTTTAAGACAATGGCAGTGTTAAGTGACTTAATACATGATTTAGCAAATGAAGCAAAACATTTTGGCTACTCTTCCCATTTAGAGGAGGAACTGCACAATACAGATAAAGAACTAAATTCTGACAGCTTCCCATTTTCTCAAAATTGGCCCGAAATTCAAATATTTAAAGGTATGAACTTACTCAGATTAATTATGAATTCAACGGTTATTTGTCACTTTAGTAATCTCTAAAAATCGAAGCGTGATAGACAGACAACAGACAAAGTGACACACAAGACAACAAACAAATGACAGACAGGACAACTTGCTACAATAAACCTCTCATACTTTCATGCTGAGGATTAATTAGCAGTAAGAAAAGTTATTTTAATGCAAATGTCACTCACCTGTCGCTCATAGTCATAAATTAATTTTATAATGTAAGTAAATTTCTCTTTATTTGAGACAATACTTTGTAAAGTTCTTGTAGATGACATTGACTTGAAGGTAGTAATTAAGTCTTTCAAATTATCATGTCCTAAAACGGAGAGTATTAAAAAATAATGCAGTATTAATACATTAATTCAATGGATGTTGCAAGTTCTGCCCTTAGTATGTCATAGCTATAGCTGAGTTTAAATCCTTTGTTAGGCCCCATTATTGTGACACTAACATTAATTCATTCATTTTTTACAATACCACAAAAAAGAATATGAGAGGAGAAGAACATCAACACTTCCTTACATACAAGGCATAAAAGAAAAGATAGAACAATTAATAAAAATTTGATTGTAGAAGTATTTTCAAATACAACACCTTGAGGAGAGAACTAATGTAAGTGAAGTTATATAAATGATGACGATAAGAAGGGGATAGTGTACCAAATCCTATGTTCTCATGTGATTATATAGAGAAACAGGAGGAAGCAGTGGTAAAAGAACACAACTACCAATATTAGTCAATTTGAAATGAAATAGTCGTGCCATTGATAATGTGTCAAATAGATGACATTTTCGATTTCTATTTTACAAGTTTAACTGACATGTGGATCCAACTTTGCTGATGCTCCTAGTTCCAACTATGATTGGTCAAATTAACACGATATTTTTGCTGATGAAGCATTTTTCTTTAAAAAATTGGTTCATTCCATTTTGTATATTATATAATTGGCTAGTTATTGTGTATATTGGGACAAAAGCCTCAACTAGGAGTGCACTGGGATGGATGCAAGAATATCGTGTTGGTTGGGAACTAAGTCAGTGATCATGAACTGGATGAGATAGTAGAGGATTACTGTGTGATAGACGGTGGGTGACTTACTAACAATTTAGATAACCCAGCTATCACAACAATATCTGATCAACTCTCAGTTCCAAAGCTATCCACACAATGTAACTGGTAACTCAAATGCCGGAAAACGATATAAAACATGCCCTCGAATAGACTGTGTGCTCTTGAATAAAAGTATGCAATTTGAAGGCTTGAAAAGCTTAGAATGTGCACCATCTATTCGAGTATATATGGCATGTTACAAAAGGGGAAATGATAAATGCTCTATCGAACCATGCTTGTACATGAGAAAATACATATACTACAGCAGAAAATTAGCCAATGGGAACCAAATAACTTAACTCCTCAATTATCGGCAGACTTCAATTATCGGCTACACTAATTTACGGTTAGTAATTCAGCCGTTCGTATATTTGAGGGGACATTTTTTGTTTTCTTGTTCAAGGGTGGATTTAGCGGAGACCCAGAATTAGCCCTCTTTTTTTCTATTTTATTGGAAATAAAAGTATAATTATAATAACTTCGTTCATCATTGTTTATCCTCATCCACTAGTAACTGCAAATCTTCTAATGAACGCACCTCGGCTTATTCAAATGCTGAGTCAAGAATTTACTAATCGTCATAATATTAATCAGGCAGACTAAGCTCAAAGTACATTTCAAAGTAAAGCAAATCTAGCATTCATTAATTCTGGACAAAATCATGCTGTATTTATTTAGTGGTGGTTCTTTATTCATTTTTTTTTCATGGTTGAATTTGACACTTAGCTATAAATAACTACTTTCATGAGTAGCTAAAATGTCTTTGTAAATTACTTTCATTTTTTCTCATAAATCAGGTTGTCTATTCACTAATTTTCTTAGACAAAAAAATACCTTTTAAATTAGTTTTATTAGTTTTAATTTTTTTCCTACCAGAATTTAGCAGTTCAGTTGTTTCAGTTCTGGACAGTTACATTATAATGCTAATTATGATGTGAATGAAGAATAACCTTGTAGTAAATACAATATAGCCAACATTTTTTTATAAGTAGCTAAAGCTATTTCACCCCATTTCGAAAAGAGCCCCCTCCCCCCTTAAAGAATCCTAGATCCACCTTTGCTGTTGTATATGAAGGTTTAATTTTCTGTGCAGTTCTGCTCGTAACAATTAAGCTGGTAAGTCTATAGATAACTAGTAAACTTCTATAAAAAGTAAACATTTATATAGAAAAGCAGACGTTTAGTTCACTGAATTTTGAAGGGTAACTTGTAGATACTAGATTTTAATTCATGGCTTTACTTTCTGATATTGTAAAGGTTTCCATTTTCAAGGGGTTTTTTACAGCTACCTTCAAGGTTTTTACAGCTACCTTCCTCTGGTATACCCTGCTCAACTGGGTTGGAGCAGCTGCTAAAACAAGGCCTAGCAAGCAATTTTAAACTGGTCCCTCACAGGAAGTGAGTATGGTTAAATAAATGGTTGTGGTCAATTAAGTGGGTGTGATTAAATTAATAGGTGTGATCAAATAAATGGGTGTGATCAAATGTGTGATCAAATAAATGGGTGTGATCAAGTTAATGGGTGTGATCAAACAAATGTGAAAAATGTGATTAATAATATTTTAATGGCAATATAAATGATTGGTTATTCAGTTAAACTTTGAAAAAATGCTGGCCCGGTATTCAGTGCTAGATAGTTGTATTAGCCTTAATTTTACTTTTCCAGTTCAATTACCGTTTAGAGCTAACTAGATGTCTGAATTTATAGCCAGATTACAACCAGCTAGTGAAATGATTGTTGTGGCTATTGGTTGCTCAGTCTAGCTGGCCAAATATAACTTACAAAAGCTTGATCAATATAGTTGGACCTCATTCTTTTTAATTTAGTGGCCATCATACAGGTGTGGCAGAAAGCTACATTTTTAGCTTCATCATAGTGAAGGAACGGCCACCATCAAAACCATTGAGGTCGAAAGCTTGTCTGTATTCCTTCAGTGCCAAAACTCCTCCTTGGAAAGTTGAAATCCAAGGGCCGATGAGGCTTCTCAGGGACATCCATCATGGATTAAAAACTAAGCCAAAATGACCACCTTGAAGCTGTTTTTGTTGTGTGGGCGTGCATACTACGTAGTGCGCATTTTGCGATTACGTCGTTGATTGAACTTCGAATTTTGAGTTGGAAAAAAAACTGGTCTAGGAAAAAAAAACTAGTTCAGCAAAAAAAAACTGGTCCGGCCATGGCTGGACTGGCCAAACCAAACCACTTGCTATGGCCCTGATCAGCTGGGGGTGTGGTTAACCCCTACAACTAACTTTACGCTGTGAGTTACCCTACCTCTAGTACTAACTACGGTAGTGAAAATATCTAGTGTGGAATAAACCACTTATTACACTTGTCAGAGTGTTATGGCGAGATATTTCACTCTCAGGCTTTATTTTCACTCGCCTCTGGCTCGTGAAAATAAATTAGCCTGCTTGTGAAATATTTCACCATATCACACTCTGACTCATGTAATAAGTACTACATATTCCATCCTAGATATTTTCACAATGATATTTTTAGGAACTTGACCGTGAAATAACTCACGATATTTCAAGCTTGTTATTTCACGCTGAATTGCACAAGCTCATTACCCTTGTAGTCATAGCAACCAGATAAGTTCATCACTTTTCCTGGTTTTTAAAGCTACTTTCCTCTGGTATAGAGCAGCTACTAAAATAAGGTCCTAGTACAAACTATAGTAGTGAAGATATCTAGGGTAAAATAAACCACTTATTACACTTGTTAGAGTGATATGGCAAGATATTTCACTCTTAGGCTTTATTTTTATTCGCCTCTGGCCCATGAAAATAAATTAATCTGCTCATGGAATATTTTGCCACTCATGACTCATGTAATAAGTACTATATATATAATAGCAATTCTTTCTCATTCTAACAGCCAATATTGTTAATTAAAACTTAACCCAACGTTTCGACTTCTTGCCGAAGTCATGTTCAGGGTTCAACTATATATATATATATATATATATATATATATAGGACAAAGTTCAAAGATTCCAATGTGTGTCCACCCCTGGTGGCCACTTTAAAACATTTAACATTGAGCCTGTGCAACAAATTCGGAAGAAACTACTTCGAAATAATGCCAGGAAAAAAACAACGGCAAAAGACCTACGGAGACAGAAAAAGAAAGACATTCGCTGTTAGGTCTTACAAAACTTAGCAGAGTTCATTTTCTATGTTATTATTGGAAGTGGTAAGGTATCTTGGTAATGTGCCGTTTGTTATAGCTATACATCTTTTGAACAGATTCGTTCTTACTTGAAAAATCTGTTGTCCAATAGTATACAATTCATTATCAACTAGAGCTCTGGTACAACAGAGTGTTTTTAATATAGCGAACTTTGGAAAGTTGGCTAGCTTATACAGTTTACTGATCCTTATCCATAATTCTAGGAAATTTGATTCCTTTGTTCAATATAGTAAAGCTAAAATCAAGCCACAAACAGAATACAATGTATGTGCTGATATATTCAGAGAAATAGTGCGTAAAAGTGTAGTGTGTTGCTAAAGAATAGCACAAATAAACAAAACAAAAATATTTAACTAACAAATAAATATTATTAGCAGCTATATGAATATATTATTATAATAGTACGTAAATATATCTTTATCTTACATAACGTGCATGAAATTTTACTCACTTGTGGAGAATTCCTGTTCCTCCGCAGCAGTTGCATCTGCCGCCATGTCATCTTCTAATCTTTCACTTTCTTGTTTTTGCACATCTACTGTTACTAGAACATTCCCAGACAGACTGTATTTGTTTACAGTGTTTATTAAGCTATCACCATCTGACTTATTAATGATGATAACTGGTGTTTTTTCTTGACTAACACAGGAAACAAATCTCCGTAAAATTTTGTGGTCATTTCGTGAATTAATAAGTATTACAGCAGCAGCCTTAAAGCCATCAATAGTAGCCATTAATTCATCTTCATCTTCTTTTTCTGACAATAAATGACATCGAATATGATCTCCTTCAATTTTTTTTGAAGACAGAGTCGACCATTCATAGAATAATTTCGGAAGACATTTGTAGAAGTATCCATACTTGATATTAAATATTTCCTTTTGCCTCACTTTAATATTAAGCCCTACAAATAAAGTCAAGCGAAGTGTGAACAATATAAAAACAAATTAAATAAATTTAAACTTTTTAACTTAAATTAGTAATAAGTATAGTTTTATTATAGTAATAGTCCACAAACAGACGTTTTGACTCTGACAAGTCTTTTTCAGTGATCATAATGATGATGTTGTTCGGGAGGCGTAAATTCCCGAGCTGGTGGTGATCTGAAGGTGACCATTGATGCTGAGGGTGTGGCAAGAGTTATGCCACGGCTGAAGGACCAGGAGTTATAATCGCTTATGGAGCAATAGGAACACTAGCGCGCAGCCACTGCCCGAAAGTTGTGGCCTTGTACTAGCCCCGAAAACGCTCACTCTTACCCTTGACAACAGTGTAAGTTAAACTCTTATAACACAAAGGAACAATATTTGGACAGAACATAAGTAGTTGAGTCGTGAACCAGAACCCGCTGGGTTGCGTGTATGAATATGATTAAGTTTAATTAATGGTAAGTTTGTGTGTTAGTTAGGTGATAATGAAGTGTTGATTGCTGGTTCAGGTGGAGTCCTGAACAGATGTTGTTCAAAAGAAAACTTTTTCCTTAGGGGTAAACACTTTTTCCTTTAAGCTTTCCTTCACTTTCTGCATCCTTTTTTCTTTGAGGGTAAAAAAAACTACTTTTTCCGGTCATTTATTCGCTTCTATACATGAAGTGAAATTCGTAAGAACTTAATAATAAAATTTTTTAAAAGAAAAAAACAACAATGAAGATAATGACAACTATAACAATAATAGTAATCATAATAATAATAAAAATAATATAGAATATAGTAATAATAATAATAACATGTGTGAGGCAACCCCGTTGTGGCTCTGCCAGGTGCAAAGATAGTGACCGCAGATAGTGCTTATTTGCTGGGTTCTCCCTTGGGGTGTGTGGATTCCATAGATGCTAGCCTCGAGGAGAAGATACAGGTTTAAAGCTGATGGGCTCACGCTTCCAATACTTTTCGGCTCATGATGCTCTCACCCTCCTCCGCCATTCCTTTGCCATTACCAAGCTCCATTATCGGTTATGCACAGCACCTTGCTTTCTATCAGGAAAGCTGGAAGAGAATGATTTTACTCTATGCTCCATCATGAGTGAAATCACCAACACTCCTCTTACCCTGGATGTCAAGGCCTGGGCTCAAGCAACACTGCCCATCGGATTCAGTGGCCTTGGAGTGCGTAGTGCTGCAGTGTACTGGCTCCTTCAGCATACTTGTCTTCCTCCGCTGCCACTGCCAACCTAGTAGATGCCATCCTACCTCCTACCCACCAATCTCTATCAGTCCCCTCCTGTGACACTGCCATACAAGTCTGGTCCCAAGGTCATGACAATGATAGTCTCGTTGGAGCAAGTGCTGAGAAGGAAAGGAATTGGGACAATATGTAGGTAATCGTGGCGGCTGAGTCCCTGCTGAATGAAGCCTCAGATGATATAGAGTTCGCTGAGAGTGGCCGTCGGATTGCATCTTGGCACCACTATCTGTACCCCACACATTTGTCGACATTGTGGTGCTGAGGTGCCTTCACGACCATTGCATGGTCTCAGCTGTAAATCAAGTGAAGGTTGACATGTGAGACGTACAGCCATCAATGTCATTATCCACCGATCCTCAAGATAGTCCAATACTAAACTTCATTGCCATGAGAGCTAATATTGTATAAAAATGACTTAATGACGAGTGTTGAGTCAGCATTCAATGCTGGAATAGTTAATAAAACCCTCATACGCTTAACTAATATTGGGAACCTGGGTTCGCCTTTGAATGGAACAATTTTTCCAACTTCCCACTAGTATCTACCAACTTGAGACTTCTCTGTTTCATTAGCTGCTGTGTATTCCATAGGTTTAGGAAGCTCAGAAGGTGATAAAACACAGTCCACACATTCATTCCTAAGCTTGTCAAGAGATTCTGAATGCAATCACAAAGCTGTGTCTGGTTTGAGTTTTCCTGACAGAAGTATTTCCAAGTCAAACGTCACCAGACTATCACCAAAAGGAAATTTATGCACTAAAGAGTTTTCATAAAAGTCTTACAGCTGCAAAAAAAAAATGGTTTTGTCATGCTCTTCTTACATAGTTGCATCCATGTGTCATTCCCTATACCCAAGTTTTCATCTTCAATTGATCATCAAAACTGATATGTTTAAATTACCACTGGCAGCTTCTATAGAAGTAGTAGTCAATATATTTGCAACATATAGCAATACTGAACTGTTTCCTTCAGTCTACAGCTGACAAGTATTATTTTCATAAGATTTCTGAAATACATCATTAAAAATGCCCATGTGAGGAAGAACAAAGGACAGAAAGGGAAGATGTAAAAAAGGTTAATGGATTTAACTTCTTACCTGCAAGTTTGAGACTGTTGCCTGAGGTCTGATTACAGGGAAAGACATTTCTACAAAAATTGCATTGATTAGATAAGCAGTAATGCAGGCAACGAGGCCAAGAGTCATACTAACACCTCTTCAGCTGGGTTTGGGTGTACAGCTCCATCACCACTTCATCTTGCGTCCTGATTGATACGCTACACCAACATGTCAGAACCAGTGATGGAAGTGATACTTTCCATGGCATGGGAATAATCACAATTGTAACTCCCAGAAACAAGAATACCAACCAAATTCTCAGAATGAAAGTTACACCCAAGGATACAGCTGCTATGGAAAAAGTTCCAGTCTACTACCACAAGGAAGAAAGAGTAGGTATGACTGCTGTGATCACTGAAAAAGGAACCTTCAGCTAATCTTGATAAAGATTTCTATTTCCAGGTACTAGAATGAAAGGAAGTAGCCTACCTGATAGAATGGGTCAGGGAAAGCATGAAGGAAGGCTACTGCCTGCCTGTATGCAGACTGCTTCATTTTGTGGTGCACATACCAGAAACATAATGCTAAGTGCACTCCTGCATGTGGGAACTGCAGAGGATTCTTTCAATGAGGAAAGTGATAAACTTTCTGATTAAAAATATTTTTATTCTATTTGTTTCTTCATTTTAGTATAACAAATATTATCAATTTAACTTCAACAGTGCTTTGGTCACAATCGAAATAGCTAGATTTGTCAAAAATAAGTGCATTAAAGTTAAGTTCAATTTTCTATACTTTCCCCTCAAGGGATTTTTTGGACTTTTAGCATGTTATAGAGCACACTTTTCAGTACTAGAAAGCGTTAAAATTGTTTGTGTTGCAATTTGTTTAAGGTCAACCTCCTTATTTTCATAAAATGACTGGACTAAAACTGGAGCCACCTGGTCTCCTGAGAACCAATGGGAAGAGACCCAATGGGATGACCTTGGTGCCGTGGAAGTCTGGTCATCAACTTGTTTGGGATGCCACCTGTCCTGATACTTTGCCACTTCATGTAAGGGCCAAGCAGCTGCTAAAGCTGGTTATGTAGCAGCTAGAGCAGAGGAACAAAAGCTGGACAAATATCAATATTTAGCATGCACCTCCCCCTAGTAATAGGCCCAAGCTCCCATTCCTTACCAGTCACCGACTCCAGAGGCTATCTATAGCAGTACAAAGAGGGAAATATGTGGCTATCTTAGGGACTATCAGCAGCGCTGAGTGACTTTATTTATTTGTTGCAACCAATTACACTCTCAGTATTTCATTTTCATAGCAGTAATTTTTATTGCTGCACCTTTTTTTTTTTATTCCTTTTCTTAAAGTAGCTATGCTACTTGTATTATAATGATCATAGTAATAAAATAAAAGAATGATAATAATAATAACATATATGCAAATAATAGGGAATGAAATAATTAGAGACAGGTGAATTGCAATGAATTTGAGAATTAGAGAAATTTAACCATACAAATAAAAATAAGGGGACAATAGGCCGAAGTTATTTTTGTAATTTTAACCAACAGATATGGAATGACGTACTTACCTCAGCTTCCCCCTTAGTATACAATTAAGCCATTCTGACTACCAGTAGCTCGTGAGAACCAACAAGCGGCACTTAGTAGCCCCTCAAAATGACAATATTTTGAAATTATGTCTGGTAAAGGGTTTCAATGCCATAGTAATCAGTCGCAGTAACTTATTGTGACTTGAAAAACAAGCGTTCCGCTGGAATTATCTCACAATTTGGAGTCTAAGTTTGAAGTAAGACATTCTTAACGATCTTAATGATATAGTATCAAAAGAAAGTGGAGTCAAGCCTTAAAGGCCGTGTTTTAGGAGAAAAAAAGAGCCCGCATGTGAGTTTAAGGGACATACATACAACCCATACATACAAATATAAATCTCAGAAAGGCTTTCTGCATTAGCTTTGGGACAAGGTATTGTCCAAAAAAATGAGTTTTTTCGTGGTAGAGTTGATAGGCTCTCAAAAACATCCATTAATTTACTTTATATAATAGTTTTGCAAGCGCAATCTTTTACCTAGGAACACAGTGTTTATAAAAATAATCGATCTTCTAACTTTAGTATTCATTAGCTCTTAGCAAAAGGTCGTGCGATTTTGCTAGAATAACATCCAACTAAATTTGTTCTCTCACTCCATAGCACCTCAACATCAACGAGTAACACAAAATTAATACTATTCAGGTACATTCTGACAAAAACAGTCTTTTTCAGAAAATCTGTGAGGACGTAATTTGTAGATAAAATTCAGAGACAGTCCCAGTGAATCCAGGACACTTGGATGGTATGCATAGTATCACTTCAGATTTAGACATAATAGGTATTATTCCAACAGAATTAGGCATATGAATTAATGACAACACTAGTTAAAATTCATAAACATGCATCTACCATTGTCAATACATCATCCATTAGAAAGCCTGAATAAAATACTAATACTTCTAGAACGACTAATCCGTGATTATTGTTAAAATGTTGTTATCAAATAAAAACATACTGATAGCTAAACTCCAGCAAAGTACATTACTTCTAAAAAAATTCATATTCTTTTAAACTATCTTTGTAGCACAGGGTTCTGCTATTTATTAGAGATTTTTAATTTCTAATCTGATGACACCCAGGCTGACAATCTGAAGATAGCAAAGATGAAAGAAAGTAATTAGCAACACCTTTCTCATTTTTTGGAGTACACCTATAGCAAAGTTGGATATAATTGGTAAAATTAATATGTACAAATAAACAGAACAGTAGCTTGTTCATTTAAAAATGGAAGTTAAAATACAAAATGTGACTATAAGACATGCTTTGTCATAATGACAAACAATACAGTAGAACCTCTGAATAATGGACACTTGGAGAACAACCAGATTTATCCATTGTAAAGAGGTGTACTTTACATAGAGGTTTTTAATTAGTTATGGTAAGTCCCATCAGTGCTTTTACTATTGTCCATTACAGAGAGATGTGCGTTACATGGAATGTCCATTAACCGATTATCGCCGAATTACGCGTTTCCGCGTCAAGCACGAGGGTGCTTCACAGCGCGGGTTACGCATTTTTGCGTAACCGCCATAGTACCCGCTTCAATTAGCTACCAGCAGCAATCGCAAGTGTTTCAAGATCTCCTACAACGCTGTAGCGATTCTCCTGTGAGGTAAGTGTAAGGGAGGCAAGGTTTTAATGACCCTTACCATAGAAATTTTTTTATTATTTGTAGATTGAAATTGTAGCACTGTTTGTGTATAAAGAAAATCAAAGTTACAAAAAAAAATATGTATAGCTATAACTAATAGACAAAAATATTTATCAATTATTAATATGATATAAAGTTGTCAATAAAATTTAAAGACTGCCAAGAAGTCTTCATAGAGGGCAGTGATGAAGAATTTTATGATCTCAAAGAAATAGAGATAGAATAAGGCAGAAGACTTCTCAGGTGTAGAGGTCCTTGGCCAAGAAGTCTTCATGGAGGGCAGCAATGAAGAATTTGTTGACCTGGAGGAAATAAAGGTTTAAAAAGGCAAGCTATTTTAGCTTCGTTTGTTCATACACAGAGGGTTCTAAAGATTTTGAACAACACTAACCACAACAGGTCAAGTTATTATTGCATGAGGATACAGACTTTCTTCCTCGCAGTTCTCCCCTACTTGAAGGTGCCCATAAAATGGATTTCTTAGGAGAAAGTTTCTCAGGTATGAAGAGAAGGATGTGCAATCTATGTCAAGAACAGTAACAACAGACACATCATGGTACGGTACAGTGGTGATTATGGGGTGTGGCTTTGTCACCATGGGAGTTCAATCGGACTGCTTCACAGTATTATCAGAAAAAAATCCTAGAATTGCAAACACAGTAGTCTATATAATTGCTTGTTATGTTATATATTGCATTATCCTAGTAAATGGCTCACACAAAAAAAAATAAACAGCCAAAATCCATAGTTGCTGAATTATTTCAAAGCAAGCGGCTGGTGAACATTTATAACAACAATATATAGCTATGAAACATGAGGTCTTAGCCTAAACATTTACAATACTGATGCTAACAATGGTATACTTACCTTGAAGCTTGTAGTTTCCAATGAGTGCGCACTTCATACACTTCAAACGCCTAGAAACTAAACAAAACTTAGCCCGCGGGTAGAGGAGGGCTTTAGCTTCAATCAGTTAATACATCGCCGTCGGTTACTTCGAAGCGTATTGCCTCTAGACAAGAAAAAGCTCAGGCGGTTCAAGCCTCGAGGTGACGGTCACGATTTCTTGTAAACAATTTCGGAGTACGCGCACGTAATCGCGAATTTAATTTCCGGCGTTAATCGGTTAAGAAAGGTTTCACTACTGTACTCAAAAATTGTCACAATATTTTATGAAAACATCATTGAATACTAAAGCAGATTTGAATGAAATTTTTATATAAAGACATAATAATTGAAGCATAACTGATAAAAGAGTTCTATTTTATATATTACACTCGAGGAAGTAATGAAGTTTTGGTGTGAACTGTGAATGCTAATAAGAATTAGCTAAACGCCTCATCTGTTTTCCCTTCTACTCATTCAAGACTTATTGGAGTAAAAATGAGTTACAATTTCAAAAGCAAGATGCAGCTTAGCTAAATCCCTTTTTTTTTTTTTTTTAATATCCAGCAACCAAACATAGCTATTTCAGCCTAAAATTATGTTTCAATGAAATAATTAACACACCATGGCAAATTACTGCAGGTTCTTCATACTCCTGATGATTTTTGTGTAATGTCATCATTTCTACTTTTTCTGCTTTATTAACTTCATCTTTCAAAGGAATACCAAATTCAGCAGCTGCAGTTTCTTCATTAAACTCTTCACTTTGATCTTCACCATCCTCACGTTTAGAATCTGAAATAGGGGTTCCTGCATAAAAAAATATTTTCATATGAATTATTTTTTTATGACAGGAATCAAGAAATTAATCAAGGAGAAAAAAAACAAATGATATCTTTAATAAATACAATAAATACAATAATGTAGTATTTAACAGCTTTAACAGTATATATATATATATTATATGTATTTATTTATTTATATTTATTTATTCCAAGCTAGATACCTTCACAATGTTATCTTTAGGTACATGAAGGGAGTCACGGTTATCTCATAGTGTTATCTCAAGGCAGTAATGCAAGTTCATTACCCTAGTAGTTATAGCAACCAGCTTGGCTTACCAGTTTTCAGGTTTTTTACAGCTACCTTACTCTAGTGGAGCCTACCCAACCAGGTTAGAGCAGCTGCTATAATATCAGCTGAGGGTGTGGGGAGCCCCTAGAGAGTTTTAAGGCCAACTTTACACCAAGAATTACCAACAAACTACTTCAGTGAAGATATCTAGCATGGAATAAACCATTTATTACACTCCTGGAGTGATAGGCTAGATATTTCACTCTTTACTGCCTCTGGCTCATGAAAATAAATTAGCTGCTCATGAAATATTTCGCCATATCACACTCTGACTCATGCAATAAGTACTATATATATAATATATTCATATCGCATTACTGAGCAAATTATAAGAAATCAATCCATATGCAGTTTGGAAGATAATAGCAAAACATTCAGAAAAGGACAACAAAATCAAAATTCTACTCTTTAAAACTGCCCTAGAGGAAACCCTTAAAACTCTAAAATCAAGAAAAAGTAAAAATTTAAGTATTAATGCTAATACACAGTTACACCCATTTGTAAATAGCTGCAATACAGCTATTCACAAATGGGTGTAACTGTCTATAGGGATTGACGTAAAAATATAATTTTTAACAAACTAGTGCTGCGACCATGCCCATGCATATTTTTGGTGCTAATGAGATTTTGATAGCTCGAACTATCTTTTTCTAACTGTTTGTAGGGATATGGCTAGCTGTGGATACTGAAGAGCACCGTTAATGAACTAATTATATTTTAAAAAAAGAAAAAAAGCCAGCACTGCATTCTCCCCTCCTAGCTTCTCAAGTTTCAAGTAAGTAATCGACAACTCCTCCAACGGCACCACCAAAGGCAAGCTGATTCTTCGTCTACTGCTACATTGGCTGATGGTCTTCAAAACCTTCACATTAGTTTTTCTCAATTTTTTTTCTTTCTTTTTTTTTTTTCTTTTTTTTTTTTTTGATACAGTTAATTGTGTTCATTTGTTTGAAAAAGTAGTAACTTTACTAGTATCATTTTCTTAAAGTTTGGAGTCATTCCCATGCTTAGATTCTGAGAAGTTACACACAGTATATATTTGGAATTAAATAGACCACAGATCTTAGAAGAGGCTGATTGCAGACAAATCCTGCCCACAGCTAGATTTAGTTTGCTTTTCACGAGAACTTAAGTAACAACTAACTAATGGCAGTCTCAGGGCGCCACCTGTAAAAATTGAATTTTAGATCAAAGATAAATTTTAACCCAAAAAGCACTGGAGTTAAACTTGAATGGACATTTTGACATTAAAAATTATCAATTATAGTATCTTTGGCGAGCGAGCAAAGCGAGCAAGACACTAGTGCCAAATTAATAATCGGGGACATTTTTATATATATATGGACGTACGTAAGTCATTTGTACTTTGACCCTTGTGTATTTTTGTGATGAGGAAGCTAATTGTGAAATATGGAATACAGTGTAGCTACAGTGCAAATGATTTTTTTTAAAGTTGGCCTACCTGATAATTTTTATTATTAAAATGTCCATTCAATTTTAACTTCAGTGCTTTTTGGGTTAAATTAATCTAGATCTAAAATTCAATTTTAGCCTAAAAATTACTGCCGCTAATGGGCATAGCTTATACACAAGAATTTGGTAACCTGTGTTATTAGGTTAAGCCTGTCTTTGTAAGTGAAAATAAAGCCTTGAGAGTGAAATAGAAATATCTTACTGTACCGTCTCTGATGATAATAATAAGTGGTTCATTATATGCAAGATATTTTCACTGTAGTTGTTTGATGTACAGTAGAACCTCAGAGTTACGTACCCCTTGGGAAATGAGGTGTACATAACTCTGAAATGTACATAACTCTGAAATGTACGTAACTCTGAATATAAACATAATTTAACTTTGTACTTAAATATTTAAATGACTAAAATACTATGAATACAGTATTTCAGCTTTATGCATTACTAAAGGACCATTTAATGGTGTACCCTTGATTTTTTTTCTGAGTAAACCAGAATGCACGGCATTATAAAATCTTTATCATTATCTCTCCTGACAATGCATCTCTTCTTCAGGCCGCTAGGGTCAGCTTTCCTAGGCCAAACTCCTGAGCAACTCCAGCTAAAAATATTCCTTGTTCAATTATATATTAAACTACCGCTTTTGCCATTTTGTTGCAGTTCCACAAAAAAAAAAAAAAAAAAAAAAAAAAAAAATCGCGATGACGACCCCGTATCCATCGCGATGTCTCTTAGCCATTCGGTTAACCGATTACCGGCCGAATTATTACTTAACCGCGGTGCCGCGAGCCGCCGTATTTTTTTTCGCCGGAAGTAACCCACAACTTTCTGACTTTGTAGCGGAGAAACTATCATCCTGGACATAAAGTTTCTATTGATCAGCCGTAGGTAAAAGCTTGCTCTTGCTATTGCACAATGGTTGAAAGTCCTGCGCGCTCCAGTTTTCGACGGTGGATGGGAGGACGCCTAAGGCTAAGAAAATTTTTGGTATCTCATAGCGTCATCCTTGGGGTGCCACTTCGCGTTGCTTAGTTTCACTACGCTAGTTATGAGCTTACAATAGAAGACAAGTTCAGAGATTTGAGTAATGGTTATGAATGACGCAAGAATGGACACTAACAGCAACTTATAAAGGTGAATTGTTAGGAAACAAAACACACGCCATTTTCAGATTTATATTAGTAAGAATGAAAACATCTAAATCTAGCCAATGATATCGACTTTAATTCATTAATAAGTCACTCTGTGATATTCTTGTGTTTTTTTATATTTTCCAGGTATATTATGAACTTTACAATACTACTAATATTCCAAACTTATGGATCAGCTTGGAAATTGAAGATACTCTTGTGTTTCCTGTATCTTTGGAGTCCTGAATCCACAGTAGAATCAATAAACTTCTTGAGAAGACTTAAGCTATCATTGCAGCATAATTCAAAGTATCAAATAATCATGAATTATAGTTCTTGTTTTAAAATTTTATTTGATAAACTTGAAGTGTTTTGTAGCAAGGTTTATCTGATAAATTTTATATTGTAACCACACTTATAGATATGCTGTACAGATAGCTATACTACATTACAAACCTGAGATGCAATGATAGATAACTGGTAGATTCAGGTATGCAGCTGTAGGCAGATAGTTATTACCCCCTTTCTTCTAGCAGAATTGTGTATTTGGCCAGTAATCTTAGGCCAGTAATCCCGGTTAATTTGGTTGTCTGATCTATGAGGTTCTACTGTACTATGGTTGGTAACAAAGCTAGTAAATTGGGTATTTTTAGTAAGGGACTCTTCCACACACACACCAGCAGATATTTTAGCAGCTGCTTTGACCAGGTTAGACAGTTCTCCAGTAAGGAAAGGTAGCTGGAGGACCTGTAAGCCCTTAGGATTGCTATTGACTACTGGTGTATTTGAGGGCACCTAACTTGTATACAGTGTGTTGAAAAAATAATCTACCCCTCACCTCTCATGAACTTAAAATAACATTGTAACAATATCTAGATATCTAGATATCTAGAGTGGAGTAAATATATTTGTACCATGGTAACTTCAAACTACTGTCCAATCAGATTGCTCAATTTGTGGTGAATATATTTTATATCAACCTCTTAGGAGGTGAACAAACAAACCATCCAATCAAAATTAGGGGTTTCCTATAGCCCAAAGCCATGGTATAAGTAGGTTGCATCTAGTCTGGCGTCGCCGACCCTTTTCCTTCTATTATTATTATACGTGGGCGAAGGAAAAGGGTCTGGTGAAGCTAACGTATACTACTTGTGCAACCGCACACGCGTAACAGTATGACGTCAGTACGCAATAATTTGCATGCGAGTATTATAAAGCTAAGTTACGGGTGTGCTATCCAGCATTGCCATGGCTTCTTTTCTACCAACAGTTTGTGTTGGGTCGGCAACACCAGACTAATGGATCCAATTGGTCAAATAGAAAAGGCAGACATTGAAAACAAGCACTTTTTCCAAATCCAGTGGGCAAGATCACAAAAACATTTCCTCTGATGATTCCAAGCACAACTTCCAGTTGCTCCTGCTTCACACTGGGTATCCCAAGTCTCAAAAACGCGGATTAGATTTCACTAACGGTTCCATCTGTATCATCAAGAAGAAGGCGTGCCACACAGACTTTTCCCTAAAGGCACGTGACTATTTCAAGCAATCTGATTGGCACGCTGCTGTGTGCGGTTGCACAAGTAGTAAGTATACGTTAGCTTCACTAGACCCTTTTCCTTCGCCCACGTATAATAATAATAGAAGGAAAAGGGTCGGCGACGCCAGACTAGGTTATTGCACCCTACTGCAGGGGGTTAGTACCAGATTTACACTACCCTTGGGGGCATGCCCTGAGTTATGAAAATCCTGTACTGACCTCCAGGTCGTCGTGGTGTAACCTAGGCATCATTAAGCAGTATAAAAGAAAAATATAATGATCGTACCTTCTGGTTGGTTCGAAAAATGTCCTTCGACTATCACAAAATTGTCCTCCACGTTATTTTCTTCAAGTGAATCTTTTTTATCCCTTTCAGCAACAGGTTCTCTTAGCTTTTCTGCTTCCATATTTAGCTACAGTCCGACTTTCCACTACAGGAGCGAGCTGGACAGAAATTAAGCGACGAAGCGAAGCCGCTCGGACTTTTTGTGCGGTGCGAACGCGCGGCGCAACCCAGCTACTAACCGCAATTTACCTCTTCTACCATAACACGCCACCAGACTTTAGATACTACACCACCACCACCTGGTTCCTGACCTAAAACTCGCGAACCCTGATACCAAAAAGGTGGCAGGGTTTCAAACCCCGCTGCTGCTGAATGCAATTGCGCGCGCTACGTGTGTAGAGCGCGCGTGGAAGGGGGAGGAGCTAGGAAGAGCTCCCCCGCCCCCAGTGACTGAGAGAGTGTGCTGTAAATGAAGGACTCGGCGCGGGTACAGAAAGCTGTGGTGTGAAGGAATGAGGCACAGGCCAGGCTGGGGATGTGAATCTAAGAGGGTTTTCTTCTAAGTCTACCAAGATTCTTTTGAGTTGGTACAGAAAGGATGACTGGATCAGGAAGACTTGCATGGATCAAATGAAAACAGCAATTGCATCCACAGGATTAGACCTGAGCCAAATAAAAGTAAGCAACATTAATAAAATAGCATACTGGTTGAAGTGTATGGTTATGCTAAATGATAATTAGATGCTCTCTGGAAGGGAATTGCCGTTTTTAGGGTCCATGGCCCTTGAGTGTCCCAAGTGCAGGAGGGTGCTGTGCTACTTGGGGCCTGAGGGACCCAAAAAAAAGTTAGTTCATGACAACTGCAAAGCACTTAACTAATTTTAATGTATCAACTTCTCCTAGCAACGCAGTAGGATGGGCACTAAGTGCAATCGAAGGGACACTAAGCAGGCCCGGAGGAACTAGTCCAGTTGGTCCGGTTTTGGCCAGACCATCTTTTGAAATGGGGAATTCCGAAATAACTACTATCTTTAAATGGAAATCCCAAATTGACGTTCTTTACAGATTATTTTCATTCTTCCGTGGTTCGTTTAGTGATGACTTGGCATTAATAATAGCGATAAATAACGAAGTCAGAGATATTTATTTGTCGCAAGTGTAAGTACAGTTTGCAATGTAGTTAGTGCTGTCAGTAACTATTCTAGCTATAATGGCGGCATTCTAAACTTTAGCTAATACAAAATGTCTTTTTTATTTAGCTAGCTATTTACAATTATAGTGAATAAAAAGTATGTATAGACTTGTCACACCACCCATGAATTATCCTTGGCTCACCCATGAACGGCTTTGGCCACAACCATGAACTATTTAGGCCACATCCACTTCCTGGCCGGACCAATTCATGAGAGCTCCCTTCGTCCCTGCTAAGTTAATAGTGTCCGTCTCTGGAGGTACAGTAGACAAAGTAAGAATGAGTCTCACGTAGCCTGTCGTGCCCGGTCCAGTTACTTTTCCAACTCCGCCTACTATTAAGCCAAGAGAATCTTTTTAGAAGGAGCTTATACACTGGAAACCATAGTAACTGTTAAAACTTGTAACTTCATAAAGCCTGCCTAAAAACTCTACTTTCTTTTTTTTTTTCCACTGTGCCAGCAATGTCTATGGGTATTCATGGGATGTCCCACCCACTTATACATGTGTGTCTTAAAATTATATTGTCAAAGTAACCCATAGTAGCTAAAAGCATGCATTTGTGGTCGCATTTAAGAAGGTGCTGGGGGAGGGGAAGGGCATTGGCCCCCATAGCATCAAGGAGGGTTCGGTTATAGGAGACAAAGCTCCCTCCCATATTGGGTGTACCAGTCATGTGACCACAAACATGAAAGGCTTTCATGACTAGTCAACCTCAAGGAGGAGTTTCCTGCGGTGAAAGTTCAAGTTGAAGTAATTTCGAAGGAGCCAAGAAAGCCCATTTCCCTCTTGACCAAGTTAATTGTTTATGAACAAATTTACTAATAGGATCAATTCAGTCCACAGGAATACTGCATGCTAACTTATCCTCTTCATTCATAATCTAAGAGTAATGTTGCAAGTCTTGACCTAAATATATTTGGGGCTTTCCTGATCGTTAGCATTGGATCCACCCCTAAGTAATCATGCAATATTATAGTGTGGCCATGTATTTCAATTCTGCAGGTTCTCTGTTATTTACAGCCAATAAATTTAAACTAGCAATATTTTTTCATCTTTTTGCCGAAGTCCTCAGGTATCACAAGAGTTTCACTCTATGATGATTTTATTAACAAACCAGCATGGTTTTATT
>WLWD01002155.1_pt1 | contig 20953 bp, 12 predicted proteins | sample 6712731 | NCBI WGS metagenome assembly WLWD01 (sample SAMN12718690, study PRJNA576275) | sponge metagenome | isolation source: marine sponge | host: Mycale hentscheli | place: New Zealand: South Island, Marlborough, Capsize Point | collected 2014-11-01
TTATTTGTTATATTTCATTTTTATAAAGAATTTCAGATAGAATTGTATTTTTAAGCAAGTTAAGACAAAACTATCGGCCAATATGAAAAATAAGTAATTTAGTCGGTTAAGAGAATAACTGAAAATTTGGAATTACAGTTACTAATGTTACTTACTGAATCAATTTCAGATGATCTCAAAGTTTAGACAATTAATTTGTTTGTTTCCTAACATTGCACTCCTTTCAATAATTTATTACTGTAAAATTAAGAATGTTAAGAGTGGTAAAGAATTGAAAGTGGTCTAATAATTACTTCTTAAAAATTAGTCTTACAAAATCATCAGAATTGTCTCTTCCACCTTTTAATCATACACAATAAAAACAAGGGTGACCAAAATATTGTGAATTAATTTAAAAAAATATTTCACAGAATACAAGAAGCTTAGAAAAAATTTTTTTTGGTTGGTATGTTGAGAGTAAGACTGTAGCGTTCCGGTACTCCTTGACAGTATAATGGTTTATAACAAAGGGAATGTGCATATGTCCACGATAATAAAACTAGATGTATTCACTCTTTCACAGGCTTTTGCTTTGTTTCTTTCCTTGGCAGAATTTTAAAAAAAAACTTGTAGATCAAGTCCATACATGTTACCAATTCATTAGATGATACTCTTCATCTTTTCTAAACGTCAATGTCTATAAGTCGCTTTAACACAGAAAAGCTGTCAATAAAATGAAAAATAAGTGAAGATATTTCACAATAATAATCTCATGCTGTGCTAGAAAAGTGACATTGGCTTGATGGTCTATTCTAGTCATTTCTTGACATTAACTACATGAGGAGCTAGAACATTAATTTCAGGCAATTACCATTGTAATTTGTTTAAATTACATTTAAAAGATTAGATTTTTTAGTTTTTATACAAATGTATTTGTTGTAATTCAGAGAAACTTAATATAAAGAAATATCAATACTATGTGTTCTTGTTAGTTGAATAATATCTAGGTTGGCTCACTTGCTATAACACATGATTAGTTCTACATCGTTCCATTTACCACAAACATAATAACAATATTTACTTGTATAGAAGTTCACGGGCAGCTTTGATGACCACTTACTTGATGAGAGCAATGACTATGAAGAGGGCACCAAATAGAAGATAGAGAATGTTGCTCCAAAAGTTATTGAAGGAAGTGAAAATGTAAGCAGAGTGAGCACACTTGAAATTAAAGTAACACCTGTCTCCTTCTCCTCTCTCTTTACTAAACTAAAATATACAGTATATAGACGTAAACATAATAAGTGTATTAGTGTAGTTTATTATTATAATTATGATATTATATTATATATAATTATAAACTGATATTTAAACTCTATATGATGGTTGCTGTAACCTAATAATGCATGTTCATGATAGAGAAAAAGGAACGCATGTGCAAAAAAAGAAAGAATCTAAGGGGAAAAATTTCATGAATTTTTTTGTGTTTAATTGCTGTATACTAAGTCCCATTAAAATTAAATACTATGCCTAGCAGAAAAATATTCTTTAATAATCTTCTTTCTATATTTCCTTTTGTGGTCAGCTGTAGACTGGGTTAGTGATGATGCCATATACTAGGCAAGATCATAAGCCTCTTGAGTTTATCCTGTACTATTAATCTTGGTTTAAATGGTGTGCTGCAGCTTGCTGCTATAATACTTGTTTTACTCTATTTAAGTTTCCAATTAAGCCCCAACTAAACCTTATTGGAAAATAGAGTATATGAGGACCAGAGCACACTGGAAGATTTCAGAATACTCCTTCTTGTGTACTAAATTCTTCTACAGCGATTTTTTTTCAGCTTGATTCTCCCATTGCTAATCATTGTGACATAAAGTGAAGAAAAATGTAAAGCCAAGAGCAACTTAAACAACATTTTAAAGCCCATCTGTACCCAATGCAAGCTCTGTAAGTTGACAAATACCTGACAAAGCGGCACAAACACAAAGCCCAGTGGAAGGAACAGAGCACAGATGGATTACTGATATACAATCAATCAAAATCTAATATTTTACAGTTAGTTTGGATGCTCCTAGAAGAGTTCTCCTTTAGTACTTATAACAGCAGTGCTGGTTACGGCGGTGAAAGCATTAAACAAGCTGATTTTTCCTTGGCACTTTGTCAACATAATTTACAATATTGCCCACAACATTCAAAGAAATATTTCACAAAAAATATTCTCGTCTATCATAACCCTTATATTGATACGATGACCACGCCTTACCCTGATGAGAGTATATAGAAGTTGAATGGCAGGTAGTCCATAGTAAATACTGTATATTACAGTGATCCTACACACATTAGAGAAGAACAGTAAGTAGCTATTCTGCATAGGATGATTCAATAAAGACTACACATTCAGTACTATGTCATTCAGGACTAGGACATACGTAATTGTAAGCTAGAACAATATATTCCTCAATCTAATTATAAGTGTTATATGTAGCTACAGTGACTAGATATCAAAACGAACTTACCATACAAACATGAAGTTACGATTGACTCTATCAGAATAATCTTCATTTGGATGAACATTCATGAAATGCTGCAAAAGAAGCGCGAAGCAAGTGACATGACAGGATGATAAGATTGAAAAAGTATGTACATGTGTATGTTGTGACTATTGAAATGCTAGTGTTCATGGTAACTACTGCACATGTGTATTGAGGCCATAGTTACGTGTAAAACATTACCTCATTGTGATACTCTCTGTCCGGCCAGCAATACTGACGTCCACAAGTCTTAGGAATAAAATCTTCATCTATATATAAAAGTAACAAAAGTATTTATGATATACGAACAATAATTTAAAACTGCAAACACACATATACACATAAACAGTAGAAAGCACACTCACTATATCGCTGTATGCATTTTTCAGCTTCTCTTTCCATTTCTCTCTCCTCCTGCAAATTCTCATTCTCTGGATCTATTTCTCCCATATGTCTACTAGTATCTAACATACATGTGCATACAAACGTACATACACATTAATAAGTTATGTAATGTAGTCTATAATTTTCATTGAAATTAATATTATTACTTTGTATGCAGTAGTAATATAAGTAAAGATGCTTTGTAGGTATCTTATGATAATAACAATGTGAGTGTCTGTGCACCATATGCCTGACTACAAGATCAATAAAAGCTGGTCCTTTGACAAAGCAAAAGAAGTTCAACCCTGTTCTGCCGCCTAGAATTATGCCTGTGACCATTGCAATAGCTAAATTGACAATAATGTGATAGCAAAACTTGTCACAATTATGTGAGTTACAAAAATAAGACAAAAACACAAACAATTAATAACTTATTTTTCAAGTATTGCAATTAAATTTATGCTTAAACAGTTGCAGTTATATCTAATAACTAATAGTCAACTATATAGATTCAAAACCTCAAGTATTGTCCAAATAATAGACTAAACACATATACATCATATTTTGAAAATCACATTCCCTGCAGTGCTAGATAGTAGGCAACTATTAGATGTTACTGTTCCTGACATTTCACATGACAAACAAATGGTATCATACACTTGAAGCCTAACTAACACATTTTCATTACCTTTCTTTTGCTATATGAGCTAACATATACCAGCTATGCTCACATACCAGCCATGCTCACATATACCAGCTGTGCTCACATATACCAGCTGTGCTCACACATACCAGCTGTGCTCACATATACCAGCTGTGCTCACATATACCAGCTGTGCTCACACACTTACTTCCTTTTATCCATTCCCCACATTTGTGAATTCTAATGCGACATGCACAGAAGACAAGGTAGTCACTATAGCAATATATAAAATTATTATAATATTTAAAGAACAAAACCCAATAACATTACAAAATAAAAACATAAAGAGCTCTTACTTATTTTGAAGCTAAGATCCACTTTATAAGTTATTGTATTGTAAAGTATATCACAATTCAGAACTTTCAATAAGCCAGTGTAATGTAAAAAATTTCTCCTTGATTTCTGAAGAGGGAAATGTTCAGGCACAGTCAACCTCTAGTGAGTCAGGTTGTAAGGCTGGCCTCTCAGTGGTCAACCTCTAGTGAGTCAGGTTGTAAGGCTGGCCTCTCAGTTGTCAACCTCTAGTGAGTCAGGTTGTAAGGCTGGCCTCTCAGTTGTCAACCTCTAGTGAGTCAGGTTGTAAGGCTGGCCTCTCAGTTGTCAACCTCTAGTGAGTCAGGTTGTAAGGCTGGCTTCTCAGTTGTCAACCTCTAGTGAGTCAAGTTGTAAGGCTGGCCTCTCAGTTGTCAACCTCTAGTGAGTCAGGTTGTAAGGCTGGCCTCTCAGTTGTCAACCTCTAGTGAGTCAGGTTGTAAGGCTGGCCTCTCAGTTGTCAACCTCTAGTGAGTCAGGTTGTAAGGCTGGCCTCTCAGTGGTCAACCTCTAGTGAGTCAGGTTGTAAGGTTGGCCTCTCAGTGCAACCTCTAGTGAGTCAGGTTGTAAGGTTGGCCTCTCAGTTGTCAACCTCTAGTGAGTCAGGTTGTAAGGCTGGCCTCTCAGTTGTCAACCTCTAGTGAGTCAGGTTGTAAGGCTGGCCTCTCAGTGGTCAACCTCTAGTGAGTCAGGTTGTAAGGCTGGCCTCTCAGTAGTCAACCTCTAGTGAGTCAGGTTGTAAGGCTGGCCTCTCAGTGGTCAACCTCTAGTGAGTCAGGTTGTAAGGCTGGCCTCTCAGTAGTCAACCTCTAGTGAGTCAGGTTGTAAGGCTGGCCTCTCAGTGGTCAACCTCTAGTGAGTCAGGTTGTAAGGCTGGCCTCTCAGTAGTCAACCTCTAGTGAGTCAGGTTGTAAGGCTGGCCTTCAGTGGTCAACCTCTAGTGAGTCAGGTTGTAAGGCTGGCCTCTCAGTTGTCAACCTCTAGTGAGTCAGGTTGTAAGGCTGGCCTCTCAGTAGTAGTCTGAGACTTCCGGTGTTAGTAATCAGACAGGGAATGTTTATCGTACAGTTCCCCGCTCCGGACTACTCACTAACTAGCTAGACACTATTTATATACTGTAATCGGTTGTGGATTGGTAAATTTAGACATAAATGGTTCGAGTAACAATGAGAAGTGAAAATGATAAAATGGGTAACAAAGGTGATACGTGAATGTGAGATAATACGTATGTATGAATCGAGCATGCTCACTAAGTGTAGAAGTTAAATGATATAAGGGTGAAATGATAAGTAGTTAATAATGTCAAGTTGAGTGTTCAGCAGACTCACTTTATTAGTTACTGTATTGTAAAGTATATCATAATTCAGAACTTTCAATAAGCTATTGTAATGTAAAAATTTCTCCTTGATTTCTAATAATTAGGCTAGAGATGGTAGATTAACCTATAGGGCTACCAGACACAAGTAGTCAGAATATATACCTAAAGACGTTCGAATAAATACACATACTATATCCAAAACTGGGGACACAAACTGCTGATACCTTACCATGAAATGAATATATAGAGGACGGTACACAAAATCATGATTGGGACCACACCCACAAAGAATATGATCACTGGAGCAATAATCTGGCCAATGAAATCTTTGACTAAAAAAATAAATACAAACAAACAATTCATTTATAAAATCTGTAACCATGACAACACCTCCTGTACCTGGTCTAGCTTCTACAATGGATATATTGAAGGTCTGACTAGTAACAAGAGAAGAATTAGAAGTACCTAAAAAATGAAATGTAATTGAAACTTGCGATTACACAAATACACACATGACCTGAACTGATTTACTTAAAATGTTACTTATATCTCTTTATGTTGAATATTTCCTTGAGTATTTCTGCTTAACGCGAGCGCTCAATATATATTATTTAGAAAGCCGCATATTTAATGTTCCAACATGACATTGCATAGTTCTGAACAACTACAAGTATACAAGTATAATGGTATTACCTCTGAACAATTGCTGTTTGAAACTATCCATTGAATAATAAACCATTGATTACACTTGTCAAACAATACATGGATAACAATTCACTCACACACGTACATTTCCTCTCACACTGGACTCATGAAAATACTCATGCTAACTTATGAACTACGCTGACTCATGCAATATACATACTCTGACCCACAATTGACCACACACTATGAAACCTATCTAAGGCTTACCTGGACACTTGATGGCTATGATGGCTAGTATAGTTTGATTGGACTTAAGCTCTCCCTCCTATACACAAGTCAAGTGCATGAATGCACATGTGTGGGCATGTGCACACACATGTATGTTGTATCAAATACTTTATAGTTGATATTATCATGCTTGTATCTATCTTACATTTATCTCCATCAGTGCTGTGGTGCTCAATGTCTGGTAAAAGCCTCTAGTCCTAATGTTTTCTTCCAAGTCATTAAAAGGACACTACAAGAAATGCACAATTTAAAAAATACCAAATATGGTCAGCTAATTCATTTCACTTATTGTTCCTAATACTTACAGTTTTTTTCTGAGCAGACAATATGAAACAGGAAGGAGTGGAGTTTGAAGGGGTGGAGTTTGAAGGGGTGGAGTCAAGTGCTTGAAGTAAGATATTAGCTGTTTTGACATCTTCAGGAAACTCAAAGAAGAATATCTAATAAATTACATCATTAAACACTAACATTTTTCAATCATTAAGTTTATCACTAAGATATCATCAAGCGTTAACAACATTGGGTTATCTACAACAATCAAACTAATTTGTTTGACTATCCCAGCTTAATTGTTTGTAGTGGTGAGATATTAGGATCATTTTAAGTACACTCGCCATATATTGAACTATATTCCGAAATTATCATACACTTACTATAGTGTTCATTATAGTCAATCATAATCATGGTAAATGATATTATGAAACTAACACTACTTTACCTTAGGAGAGGATGGACTGACATCAAATATTGTTGAGTTACCCAATCTGTAATTAAACAAAGCAACAAATAAATAGAATAAAAACTGCCCACCTTTATTGCAAATTTGTGAAACTGTGTGCATGTGTGTGTGTGTGCATGTGTGTGTGTGCATGTGTGTGTGTGCAAGTGTGGTGCGTGTGCATGTGTGGTGTGTGTGCATGTGTGTGTGTGCAAGTGTGGTGTGTGTGCATGAGTCTTCTTAGCTAGAATCCCGTACTCCAGGTTGAAGTTGGATACAAGTTCAATGGTTATCTCATATTGAATGTCTTCAGGGGACGTTGTGTAGACATCTAAGTAGATCACATCTTGTTCAGAACTAGTGTTTAGCGGACACAGACTCCGAGTTAAATCCTGATATGAAATGTTGTTCCTGGGAATATAACAATAATTAACACAACTGACCTTCAGGATCTATTACATACTGTATACCATCGTAGTAAACTTAGTGATGTGTAGTAACAGCATAAAATGTGACAATACACAGCTAACAATTCCCGAGTACTTCACACTCTGAAGTAAACATTCACTACAAAGGGAAACAAATTAACTTCTGTATGAAACTAGAGTTAGAGATGAAGGTCCTATGACTATTCCTCTTAAACATACATTTATAGTAACCACTTAGTTCCAACTTTTTACCATCAGTTAAGACATAACATTTTTGAGTTTATTTAAACATGCTACTTGTAATTGAGGTTTACGAATGACAGCACAAACTCTTGCTTTATAATTATTGCATAGACGTGAACAATGGCTACATCAGGTGGTTTTATCAGACATTATCTGGGATGGAAGTGATTATGTGGCAGATATGACATTTATAGTAAAGATTTAAGGGTGCTGACACACTGTCCACCCACGCATTCAGCCACACAAAATCAATTAAGGTTGCCATGGAAGAATAACTTTTTATTATTACAGAGTAAATCTACACAGTGAACCAAGAAGTAGGAAATACTGAAATAAGCCAGAATGAGCTAAGGTCCCAGCTAAGCCAGAATGAGCCAAGGTCCCAGCTAAACCAGAATGAGCTAAGGTCCCAGCTAAGCCAGAATGAGCCAAGGTCCCAGCTAAGCCAGAATGAGCCAAGGTCCCAGCTAAGCCAGAATGAGCCAAGGTCCCAGCTAAGCCAGAATGAGCCAAGGTCCCAGCTAAGCCAGAATGAGCCAAGGTCCCAGCTAAGCCAGAATGAGCCAAGGTCCCAGCTAAGCCAGAATGAGCCAAGGTCCCCTAAGCCAGAATGAGCCACGGTCCCAGCTAAGCCAGAATGAGCCAAGGTCCCAGTAAGCCAGAAATGAGCCTAGGTCCCAGCAGCCAGAATGAGCCAAGAGAATGAGCCAAGGTCCCAGCTAAGCCAGAATGAGCCACGGTCCCAGCTAAGCCAGAATGAGCCAAGGTCCCAGCTAAGCCAGAATGAGCCACGGTCCCAGCTAAGCCAGAATGAGCCAAGGTCCCAGCTAAGCCAGAATGAGCCAAGGTCCCAGCTAAGCCAGAATGAGCCAAGGTCCCAGCTAAGCCAGAATGAGCCAAGATCCCAGCTAAGCCAGAATGAGCCAAGGTCCCAGCTAAGCCAGAATGAGCCAAGGGCCCAGCTAAGCCAGAATGAGCCAAGGTCCCAGCTAAGCCAGAATGAGCCAAGGTCCCAGCTAAGCCAGAATGAGCCAAGGTCCCAGCTAAGCCAGAATGAGCCAAGGTCCCAGCTAAGCCAGAATGAGCCAAGGTCCCAGCTAAGCCAGAATGAGCCACGGTCCCAGCTAAGCCAGAATGAGCCAAGGTCCCAGCTAAGCCAGAATGAGCCTAGGTCCCAGCTAAGCCAGAATGAGCCAAGGTCTCAGCTATCTTACATTTCTATAATCATCAACATTCTAACCTGTTTCAGTGCATTTTGTTTCCATGTGGTAAGGTGTATCCAAAATATCAAATTGTAATTTTGTTTGTCATGGTAAGGTCCTCCTCTGTCCCAAATTTGAGACCTTTTGATACTTGTTTACTGGGATTTAACACCTCATAGGTTCCAGAACAGAATTGTGGAGTTTGCGGGCTTTTAGTAAAATGTTATTTACAGCCCCACCCACACAAATGTTCTGAATCATTCATGTGGTGCAATATTTACCTGTGTGGTGTGGGAGTCCTTTATGGATGAGGTAGCTATGAGGAGAGAACTAGGCTAGAGGAGAGATTAGGAGGAGGTCAAGGAGTTCCATACTGCAGTCTCTGCTGAGTTCAGAGATTAATAAGGGACTACTGGCTGAAAAATATTGGGTTACGCGCTGGATAATTTTAGAGTGAACTTGATAATCAACCAGCTTAGTTTGTCATTCTCTTTAGTCATGTTTTTATTACTTTAAAAATAGCTATAAATTATACCAACCTTTTCTCTGACATATACTCATTACGGCAATATGGTCATTCAGGTAAGTGGCAGATATGGATGTACTATTATACATGACATAACCAAAACATACTCGCAGGCCTCACCAAAATCATAGCACTATCTCAACTGTTTCTGTTTGAAGGCAGCAGAAATAATGAAATGCTATTATCTAGTTGTCAGTATTTGAGAGTGACCCTCGCTGCATTAAGTGGACATAATTTATTGCTCAAAACTACATTATCCTCTTTTTTTTATTTGGTCATTTACACTTCTTGAAATGGTAACTATGGCATAAAATAGTTAAACCATGGCAACTCTCGGAATTATTGCTAGATAACCGCACTTTTCTTCAGGCTTCAGCATTGAGACCGGGACGATTCAGCAATAATTCCTTGAACCCATGGTGTAATCACTACTAACTACTCACCTGATGTGGTATTCAAACTGAAACTTTTACCAACACTACAACTCTCCCCCAAATTTACAAGATATATGTGTGTGATGATGTCATGCTGTTGCCTGCTACTCTAACCATAACAACATTACACACGTATCCTGAACAATAAACAACAACACAACCTTGAAAGGGCTACACTGGCTAAGATAACAAGTCTGCATTGATAACTAGCCCTACCTCCTGGTTGATAATACATGGTCTTATCCTAAAAATTGAGATAAATTGTCTACACACTCTACAAAGCCATATGTGTGAGCGCGGAATACAGTGATATATATATATATATATATAAATATATGGACTCTGAATTGAGCTTGCCATCACTATGCTCATGCATTAGATTGCCTGCTATTTGTGCTCAAGCACACCTCTAAGATGCTAATATTATCATCAACTAATACGGCCACATCCAGACTTAGTCAGTGTATGATGTGTGCGCTTAATATCGTCTTTATTAAGACTAGAATACTAAAAATGGATGTCTTAAGCATTCCTGCCTGTAAATATCATCTTTCAGGCTGTGTAGAATATAAGTCAACAAATGTCTCCACAATGTAATTCCTCAACTGTAACATATGAAATGACCTTGGCCACTCAAGCACTCATTATCTCTTTCTTCAAATGTGGTTAGACTTACGACTCTGGGAAGTAAGGAATATGCCAGGAAAATACTATCTCTCTGAGACCTTGCCTAGCAACTACTACTAGAGGATGTTCTCTAGTAGCATTAGAGGAGGACATGTGGACATTTAAACCCTGCAAAACACACACACATACACCACACACATACAGATATTCATACAGATATACCACATACACAAACCACATTCACCACATAAACACACATGCATACACACAAATAAATACCCAAAGCAATTAGAAATAACTTGAACTTGAGAGCATCAAGAGTCAATAAAAGATATAACAAGTTGGACAAGTTGTCATTAGATGTCGTTGCCTAGCATGCAATTGTTATTTCATTCCCATAGCTATAAACTTGTTACTATGGTGAAAATAATCACGGTTGTCATTTTGATAGACTAAACAGTGGGATAGCACCAGGGAATTTCCCTCTGCTGGCCTCCATCAATGTTGATTTATTTTTCTAAAACTGCATTAACTCAAAATATCACAGATACTAGAATCTTGTCATAGAGCGAGTTAATTGACCAGTTAAATTAGACAACTCAAATGAAAATTTTGTATCTATAAAAGCATAACATTATCAAATGAGACTGCTGAAGTTTGTGATGAATATATTCCTACCCACCTCCTAGAAAGTGAATGAATATTGCATTTGTTTTGGATCTTGTATAGTGTAGAGCTACAGTACAAGTTGGTTGTACCCTCTGCTCGGTCAGTATGGAATTTACATATCTGAGAGCTAAAGGCACCAGGATAGTATAAATCCCATTTGCTAGGGGGGGAGGGGGGAGGAAATTTTGTCGAGTCACAAAAAACCGTTTATCTATATAATATGGTGAAGTCATGATCGTGAGACTGTGAAACAGATTTCAGAAGAAAACTTGACAAACTATATAATAGTTAGGGGCCGCCTCTGAGACCATTTTTAGGGTCTTGGAGGCTTTAGGCTATTATATCCCGAGTGCAGCGAGGGCACTACTTAGGGCCTGAGGGACCCTAAAAACAGTAGTTCACGATGGCTGCACAGCACCTAATTTAGAATGTAGCGACTGCTCTTTAACAACACAATAGGAGGGACTCTAAGCGCAATCGGAGGGACACTAATTGATCCTGCCCTCAAAGCGGGGAGACTAAGTTTATAGTGTTCCTCTCTGGAGGACCTAAGCAATATAAAGTTCATCTGTCACTATAGAAAAAACTACAGCATCTATGCTTTAATACGAATAGGTATTGAAGGACCAGAACTAGAGAAATGTTGATTTTGAATAAGTGTAGCTAATCTGTATAAGGCTATTTTGTTTTTTTTTGGGGGGGGGGGAGGGGGGGAGGGTGGGAAATCCCAAGGCTCCTCTGTATGAAACCCTGTATATATATATATACTTCCTCAACTATTGTACAACTAAATGCTACCCAACACTTTAGTTCCAGAGACACTTAGAGTACTGCATTGTTCTGTGCAAATAGGCACAACAGATGCCACCCACTCACTTGTAACTCCACCTCCTCCACGCAAGACTCGCCCAGCACTACTTCAATGGAGTCTCTGACGGTGCTGGATACTTTGCTGACGTTTGAGACAATTCTCTCCTCCCACGAGCAAGAAACTTCCAGTGATAACAAATTTTGACGAGGAGAAGCCGTCACTGCAGTCAAAAGCAGCACTAACAACCTGTAGAGAGCCATGGCGGACAAACTGCTGATCTGTCTTAGTTAGTGGTCATTCATTGCATGCAAACGTCATGATTTTCGCCACACCCCTTTATTGCTAATAACACCGGATTTGTTATTTCCCTCAGAGTCCAGAAAGTTGTCATTGATAACCGCAGGACTGATATCATGGTACCCGTATAAACTAGAGTACGGTAATATACTAGCGAATGGCCACCTAGTATGGGAAGCATTCGCTTATCCTATTGAACCGCGATGCAGCGACGCGTGAAATTCATTTTACTTTGTTTTACTTTGTTAGTACTACTCATCATGTTGCTTAAAATGCAGCAGACCGACATATTCAATGAGGTACTGTCCAGCCCATACGATACTGAAACTTCTGTGAGATATCCTCAGTCATTGGAGTATCAGCAGTTCATGAGTGGAGTCAATTGCAGTGATAGAGATCAAATGATTTGTTCCACAATCTTGGCCTAAAACCAAATTACAGTAGAAACGACTATTTCAATCATATAATTTGAATGGCTATTTATGTTGTGTTCCAGAAAAGGCTGTCCGTCTATTTATATTGTGTTCCAGAAAAGGCTGTCTGATGAGAACTTGAACTATTGAATCTTCTGGTCTTTTTCCTCAGCTGTTGTTGTTAACTAACTCTAGAATGTGTGGTGTGTAATACAAAAGTAGAAACCACATTTTTCATTGCAAGGAATGCAGGTATAAGTAAAAAAAAAAGTATATTCGTATTGTAAAGTACAAGATCAATAACTTCTGTATTTGAGTATTCCAATCCAATGTTTATAGTAGGTGATGTGCATTGATGGATATTGTTGTCGACATTATTCAATAGTTTATGGTTTTTTATGAAATATTATGTCAATGAATTTAGAATCATTAACATGATTAAGTGTGTAAATCATTAACATGATTAAGTGTGTAATAAATCTTTACTTTTTTTAAGTCTAGAAATAGTAATGATATTCATAATTTTATGGTTGTCACTATGGAAACATGATCTTTTGGGCTTGTGATACTGGGTTTGCCTTATAAGCTTGAGCTCTGACAATTCAGCGATGCAGGGTTAATCATTATAGTTTGGAGTGGTAAAGAAATAACTCATCATAAGCTACAGCCTTAGCTGATTTTACTTATTTACCACAAGCTTTCTTGAAGTCGTAGTGATGTATTATATAAAATATCTTGTATATTTTTAGTAAGACAATATTATTTTTACTATTTTAATATTTGCATAACTTTGTAGGTCATTAATATTTAATATGTATCAAAACTATTTGCTACATTATAGCTATACTATCCCTAAATGTTTGAATAGAAATGCACAATAAAGTAGCACTGTTAAATGAAAGAGTTACTGTGAATGATTTGTTCCAAAATCTTCTACCTGTAATAATAACATAGCATGGTCAAAAACACTTACTAGAAATATTAAAATATTGAAATAGATAATGGACAGTATTTAAATAAACTATTGATAATAGGGACTGTCTAAAAAGATAGCTAATAAACAGTTTCATTTAGATTGTTAACAGTATTTAAATAGACTACTAACATTGGTAGATACAATATAATACAAGATACAACCACATCAGTATGTAAAATAAATCTAATATGTTATGGCTATAAGAGATTTAATTTTAAATGAAACAATCATTCTTCATCTTCTAACTTCCTTCATACAGGTTAATTTATGCTTTTGAACCGTCAATATCTTTTGATCTTTTGTACAAAAAATTGACGGACTTTCTGCTAGTCAGTCCATCAGTGTGTCTGCCTGTCTTGTCTTTCTGTCTGTCTTTTAGTATGTCTGTCAGTCCATCTGTCTGACTGTCTCTCTTTCTTTCTGCCATTCTGTCTGTCTGTCTGTCTGTCTGCCTTTCTGTCTGTCAGTCCATCCATCCATATGTCCATTCATCTGTTTGTCTGTCTGTCTCTCTGTCTGTCTATCTCTCTGTCTGTCTGTCTCTCTGTCTGTCTGTCTGTTAATCTGTCTGTCTGTTTGTCTATCTGTCTGTCTGTCTGTTAATCTGTCTGTCTGTTTGTCTATCTGTTTGTTTGTCTGTCTGTCTGTGTGTTTGTCCGTCTTTCCGTCTGTCCATCTGTCTGTCAGTTTGTTTATCCGTCTGTCTGTCTGTCCATCTTTCCGTCTGTCCATCTGTCCGTCTGTCTGTCTGTCCTTCTGTCTGTTTGTCTGTCTGTCTGTCTGTTTGTCTCTCATCAGCTTACAAAAATTAGTGAATTTGAATGAAAAATGCAGATATGGATAAATCAACACTAGCTATTAGGTGAAGTGCGTGAAAGTTAATTTATTATTAAAGTTACTATTGTTTATGATTTCATTAATGCTGAGTCAAACCTTACTATCACATTGTTCTTCCACTAAATTTTCGTTACAATGTAATACTTTTTTGGTGTTTTGTTTAAATTGATTTACTGACTAAAACCTTTATTAATACTAAGTCATGGAATACAACAACGATAATGTGAATCATGAGACTAGCTACTAGCTACAAGAGGGAGGAGGGGTGGACCAACAGTGAATAAGGATTAGTGAGATGGAAACCTTCTAAGATAGGCGTGTTCCAGTTTAAAAAAAGTTTAGTTATTGATCATGTGCTGCTATGACTTACTAGGTTTGGAACTTTTATTTGAATTATGAGCAGAATGGTCAATTAGTCCTATAAATACGAGTAATATATTATGTAAAATAATATGCATATAATTATATAGGCCTATTAGAACACCATTAGTGAAATACTATTGCTTAGTATAATAAATTTTGCTGGATAATGAGTTTGCTTAACAGTTACCACATATACAACTGTGTTGTAGCTATTCAGCTATATTGGACGTAGTCAATGCTGAATTTATCTACACATTTTTCACTATTTTGAAAGAAGCTATATAGCTACTCATATCTCCTTCAAGTTGGCATATAACATGCCCATTCTTCTATATGTAAATTTTCTGCTATATAGAGTCTGAGTAAGATGTTAATTTTTAGCAAGAACGTTATGTTTTTAATTGCGCAGGCTTACCAGTTATATTATTTTTTGTCACTTTTTAACAAGAATGATATATATATATATATATATTTTTTTTTTTTTTTTTAATTGAGCAGCCTTACCTTTTAAAAGTTATACTTCATTTAGTAAACATTCAACTTTACTGACTTTCATAACTTACAATCTTTTCTTTATCCCGTCAGGAAATACAGCACATAAATATTCCAGTTTTACTTAGTTACAAACTCACTTCATTCTTTATACTAAACATTCGTAACTTCTATTAGCTACCTGCCTAGATAATTTAACAGATAAATGCCATGCAATGCTAATTATCAATGTATATAAGACTATATTATAACATTTTATCACTAGGCACATCCATAAATTAATATCATACCTGAAAATTTTAGACGCATTGAGTCTACAAGTGTCAGGTTTTTAGGATCTATTGAAAAAATGTTATTGAGACTGACAAAGGCACAATAGATGAGTAATTGCGTATCAGAATAGCAAGTGGTAAGATAATATGGCTATTTAATGGGAAGTGGCAAGTACTATAGCTAAATAATATAATATTCAAATAAAAAGTGGTTGTTATTATAATAAATGCTAATTATTGTGTACATTATTTGATATACAGTAAACACTAGTAGCTTGTTTTATACTAATTTATCTATTTATAATTGGCATATGCATGACAACTATCTCTCACTTAATCAGTAGGTGTAGCCTATGGTCACTCATAGAGAGGTGAATGTATTCATTTTGAGCAAGATTGGGCTGAGAAATTAGGTGCTGGTCGGAGATAAGGGATGGTTGCTTCTTGTTCTAAATGCAGTATATTTGTTGTAGTTCACTAATTCAGTCTCACCAGAGAGGTCAGTCGCTTCTCGCAGAGGTTGTTAATAAATGTTTACTGCAGAACTGATTGGCTATTTCTATGAATTTATAAAATGTAGGAGGGAGTGCATCATGATATTAATAGTCAGAATTTGTCAAATATTTAGCACAGAAGTAAGACAATTTATTAGTAATTAGAAGTATTTTCATTGCCTGAGATTCTTCGATATTTTGAAAAAGTGTTACACAATTTAAGTTGAACATAACATAAGATGATTTGTAAAGTCAGGTGTGCATTATCTCAGCAAGTGATCCTGGAATTAATCCTCATTTTAATTTTATTCTATTTACAAAACAATCCTAAAGAGAAAGAGTAAGGCACACCGAATAACGAAATGGCTTAGAAAGATTGTATGATTAGCTAATATTATTGCCTATAGACATTAAGCACAAAAGTAGTATAAATATGTGTGAGTAATACTTGTAATAGTGTATTCCTGTAGTTGTAAAGATTGTGTCTCTGGTGTCCAAGTTGTTGGAAACATTGTATATTATGTCCATGTAGACAATCACATGTACATGTATGTATAAATGCAATAGTTAAGCTTTAAAATAGTCAACTTACCTAAAAAGTTTCTGTTGGTTGACGGAACAATTTTTGGAGCCTCAGTCGATGGTACACCTTATTAACACACGGTATAATATTAAATTGAAAACAGGCAATCATTACTTCTCCAATTATAATGAAAACTTATTTCAACAGAGAAAACGTTAGGCCAGACACCTATCCAAGTTTAATAGACTTCTTAGTAGGAAGAATAAGAGAGCATTTGCTTTCAATGAAGAGAAAGATAGAAAATAGGTTATAAATCTTTCTGACAAAACTTTAACTGAAAGCCAGGAAGATGTACTAAAGTTGGGTTTACATTTTGCACCAGTTCCTATGAAACTCCCCTTGTAGACACTGTAACTGAATTTAAGCTACCACATGATAATCTACCAGCATAAAAAAGCTTTAAGTGAAATAAAACATATGTCTGATGTTGCCATTCTTCCAGCTGATAAAGGAAGAGCCATAGTCCTCATGAATAAGGAAAGCTCACCCAGTTAATACAATCAGGCACTTACAGAATTGTTAAGAAGGATCCAACTAAGACTCAGGAAACAAAAATAGGTAGTATATTAAAGAACTTAGAAAGGGAAGGTAAAATTCTTACTTATGTAGTACAACAGGTTAAGACCCACTGGATGTAGACCACCTCTTCTTTATAGTCTTCCTAAGATGCATAAGTTAGGATTATCACTCAGACCTATTGTTTCCTGCATTGGAAACAATTTATCAAAGTTCAAATCAAATATGATATCTCCGTTGTTTGGTGAGACACAACAATTCATAAAGAATTCAACACATTTCATGTGAACAGTTACTAATCCATACTATAGTGCATTTTCAATTTTTCTTTCAAACAATGGAATTACATGTAGTACATTACTCGCTCACTAGCATTCACTGATTATTCTTACCTGAAAATCTGCGCATCAGAGCAGTAATCTTGTTTTTTTCTATACCAACAAATATAATCATGGATTAAGATCATGCTGAAAAATTTTTATGTATGAAGAGATAGTATTTTATCATTACCTAATATTTCCTTTTGCCTCATTAAAATTCATTTCAAGAGGTCATTTCATGATGCTGAAGGCAGATACATTTCACACGTGTGAGTATCGGTAACACCATATGCTTAAGTGTGGTCAAATTTCAGCTGTACTTTGTTTTGTTAACCTTCAGTGAGCATGTGAGAGAGGGTTATAGAAGTTACATGTTGTGTGTTTTTCTGTCTGGTTTATCTATCTGTCACACTATGATTTTGTAGATTACTGACAATTAACTGTTGATTTAGGTATAAACACAATCAGAACAATGACTTAAAACCTGTTTTAAATGCAAAGCAATCAACCCTATAAATACCAGCTTTTGTGAGTAATTGTCTGCTTGTCTGTATGTCTGTTTGTTTGTTAGTGTATGTCTGTCTGCATGTCTGTCTATCTGATTTTTAAATTACTGAGAATTAACCATTGATTTAGGCATAATCTTGCTCGAAATGACTTTAAACGAGGAGGTCACATATGAACGGGAATACAGGGGGACAAATTTCGTGACAAGCGGAAAGTGGTGGCTTCCAGTTTAGTCACCGATTTTCTGGAAACCATTTAAGAACCTGTTATGGCAACTTAGGGCACAAAAAACTGAGAAACAATGCCACATAAGAAGAAATAATGAGCACCTTAAACAGAAGGGAAAACAAGACAAAAACACAATTAAGTGGTGGGCTATTAAAAACACAATTAAGTGGTGGGCTATTGAAAACACAATTAAGTGGTGAGCTATTAAAAAAATGATTACTTTTTGTCAGATTGAATAGCAATTAAATGAGACATTATGATCACATTTGGCAAATCATTAAATTACCAACAAAAAAAAGAAAAAAATTAACAATTGAAGTATTTGAATACTGTATTCAGATAACACCTGAAGGCAAAACAAGAGAAATGTTAGTTTGTTTGTTTTTTCAGACTGAAGCAGCATACTAGCAACAGATTGATACTATAGCTTTGGTATAAGATGTATTTGTCAGACAGTGTGGAATAACCATGAATATAAAATTTAACAGTATTGATGAGCATAAAACTTGGATAAACATAGGCCTGGATATTGTTTCAGGTTTAGTATAAAATTAGTCACTTTTTTTCTTATAATTAAATCATGATAAACTTTTTGAAGTGAAGTCTGATACTTTGTCTGTCATTCATGGTATTAGGAAGGATTATTGGACACACTGGATTGATTCTGTTTATTTTATTTTCAAGATACTTAAGAGTATCACGAGCAATGTTTATTAGCTCTCATCTAACTCTATATCAACTATATTAAATCCTGTGAATGTGAAACAATAATACAGTGTTTCGATCTTTAATTTGGTGATTAATTTCCCATGAAACAATGATTATTGTCATTTAATTTTTGAATATTGTTTAAACAGAATTTTCTTACTTCTTCGCTTTACAACTGGAGGTGGGACTTTACGATTAACCTTGTCTGCTGTTTAAACAGAATACATAAATAACACAGTTATGTGATAATGCAATATTTCAATGAACATGTCGGGAATAAATAAATTATTTCAATGAACATGTCTGGAATAAATAAATTATTTATTGTGCAAAAAAATGTGCTTATAGAGTTCTAGTTGCCTTAAATATTAATGTTACTTTTTACTGTGCCTCCTTATACTCACATTATGCCAATAAAAATATTATATCTGGAAATAATATACAGAATTACAGCAGTAATGTAGAAATATTCATTTAGATTATTAAATTTCTGTTGCTGAAGAAATAGTTCACTGTATTGATTGTGTACACTGACAAGTAGTACTTTGTTTTTTAAACATATTTTGCTGCAGTTTGACCTTCCCCAGAATAAATTTTGCATAATTATGTATGTGTATTGGAAAATAATTTTGTAATAATTAGACATAATTTCAATTGATACAATATTTTTCAATCCTTCTGTCATTCATTAATATTGTAGCAGAAATGTTGCTGCCAATAACTATAGCATTGTGAAATTTACTAGACTGGGAACTTATTTTTCTTTAGAATATTCTTTTCCTAGATGTTTTCTTAAACATTCTTTATAAATCAAACTCAAACTGTGGTAGTACATACAATAATTGTTTACACAAGTTTAATGCTATGTGTTTAGCTGTATCAATTACAAATATTTTATTGCCATAAACGTCAACAGAAGATTGCTTAAAATAGCTGCATGCCTTATTACATTAAACTGAATACCCTTTATTAATATTAAGCCTACTGATATAAATATTTTGTTTTGTTTTTAAATATTTTTCTAACATCATAAAGAATATTTTAAAAAAATCGAAAGTAATAAAAAGTAAAGCCCAATATTATATGCATTGACAATAGAATATAATGTGCTCAAATATTCAGTTGTGTCAAGTTCAATAATATATCATAACTGCAAAGCAACTCAGCACTCTCGGTAAGTATTAGGCAACACATTAGAATAGTTCAGTAAACATTATCTTTACTAAGACCTCACATGTGGCAGTAGACACAGTAATGACCATCAACAGCACACCTAGGTAACAATAATGACTTGTACAGCAAATACTGTCAGCAACATGCATGACATGTTTATCTACAGCACAGCATTCCAGTAGTACTGCAAGGATTCTAATTTACAAGGAGCTCTAAGGTGGGGTTTAACCTACTTGCATTTACACACCTATTTACATATTTCATGAAGCTGCAAAAATAACCTTCAATGAGATAGCTAGCTATTATGTTCAATAGTGAGTTATTATTTATATTTGTACAATAATAAGTTTGTTTCTAATACAGAGCTATTGATAGTCAATTTGCTACTATGTGTGAATCACTGAAAAAAGTATATTTCTTGAACTAGATCAACTTAGTTGTTATCGATATTTGCATATTATGAGATTTAAGTGCTTCCTAGATCATCCAGACACCTTGGAACATAAAATTTCACAAACCATAGCCCACAATCATGGATAAAAGAATAGAGAAGAGATAAAGACAAAGCAGGAAGGAAAATATAACTTACGCAGATAGAACTGAAGAAGAAAGGAGGGTTATGAGAGTTAATAATAGGAAACCTATTATTACTGTGACCTTATACACTCCACAAAATTAAAGATAGTTGTAATTTACAGAGTATAGATATCATTATGTAATTATCTTACTTATTGGACTCTTCCTAGTGGGTGAAGAAACTTTAGGATAAATCTCTTGATTTACTGTTCAGATATAAACAGTTACATAATATTAAAGCAGTTTATACAATATACAGAAAACTGCTATAGTACAAGATAATGAGCTAGTGGATATTGTATGCTATAGCACAAGATAATGAGCTAGTGGATATTGTATGCTATAGTACAAGATAATGAGCTAGTGGATATTGTATG
>WLWD01000823.1_pt1 | contig 20950 bp, 9 predicted proteins | sample 6712731 | NCBI WGS metagenome assembly WLWD01 (sample SAMN12718690, study PRJNA576275) | sponge metagenome | isolation source: marine sponge | host: Mycale hentscheli | place: New Zealand: South Island, Marlborough, Capsize Point | collected 2014-11-01
AAATGGCTTCATTTCTGAAAATACTTCTGGGATCACATTCTACAAGTCTACCAAGTTTCATGGTTGTACATAAACTAGCATGATTGTCTCACAAATCTGCCTGAGCGTTAGGCAAGACTCTTGAAAGGCAATGCATTTTTCTTGGGGAAATAAAAATCAGAGGAGGGAGTAACAGGTATAGATGTATTTAATTTGAAATAACTGATAAGCAGATTGTCCATGCTATTAAATCAAGAAAAAAACTGATGTGTATATAAGCTTATTTTAATTAGAATTAAACTACATTGTCTATTCTATCGGGAGAAATCGTTATGCACTTTGTATATTTACCGCAATTAATTTCTTTTTTGGGCAGTAGCTACAATCATAAAGGCATTACTTTTTCTTAGGAAGTTTCATAAACTGAAAAGTTAACTAATATTAGCTAGATGCTCGGTAGTGCCTAAGATTGGCATAAAGTATTTTATTATGTACTGAGCACTAGGGCCTAATACCTATTGCGACATAGAATATGCATTAAAGTAAACTGGATATGGCTTAAGGCAATACAGTAGAATGTCAGTTATCCGAACTTCAATTATCCGAACACTTCAGTTAACCGAACACCCACAATCTAATAGTAGCACGTGCAGACATGAAGAATTGCTTGACCACACCCCTTTATAATACATTTTCTATAATGTTCAGTTATCTGAACATTTCAGTTATCCGAACACCTCTAGGTCACAAAGTGTTCGGATAACTGACATTCTACTGTATTTCCCATATCACCTGTGTTCATTATTATAACGTTGGGTTATCAAGTCCCCCCCCCCCCCTTCCAGCTATACAAGTATTAACTGCACAAGAAACAGTTACTATGATATTCGCACATGAGCAGGACATAATAAATGTATTATTCATTGGATAACACAGAACATCACTCGTCTCATTGGCTGTATTTAAGCTCGTGCCTGCGACACATGTAAATTCTAAGCCAACAGACTCGTGATATTCTCCAGTATCAAATGAATAATATTATTATGTATGTGCCTTGGAATTTAGTTACTAATGTGTTCTCACTACTATTACATAGTAGTTATTACTATAAAGTTGTTGTTGTTGTTGTTGTTTATTAGTAGCTAGTAAGCAGTGTCCATTTTAACTAATGAAAAGGAGAATTTCATGAATAAAATGCATATTATATACAGTGTTAGTAGTGTGATTTGCTACAAAAGTTTTTTCCTGTAATTTCTTCAAGTTTATAGTTTATTAGTAAATGTAGCAGCAGTATCGACACAAAATCCATGCAGATGAATATGCAGCAGTATCTATTTCACAGCATTGGATTCATTCTAATTTTGTGGTGAAGCCTGACACTATAATATTATGCATATAATACAATATCAGTTGTCCCCTTATTAAAAGTTCATAGTTAGCTAACAAAGAATAAAAGTTAATGAATCACACCTAATTGAAGGTTAAACATATATTTCCTATTCACAGGTAACTCATATATTTATAATAGTTTACTTAACAAGAAATTTATATCTTGATCACACAAAAGTTTTGTGTTTATTGTAGTTTGTCTTTTCCAAAACTGCTTTGGAAAAAAATGTAAACATTCGTCCCTTTAATACTAATATAATTTTTATTAGGTACTCATGCACTGGAATAGAACCAATAGAATTAACAGTTTGCTTTTTTTTTTCCCTCTTAACTTTATTTCATTACTTACATACCTTGAAACAGGCTACTCTTGGGTTTGAAACATACACTCCACCACACTGGAAAAGAGAAAAATTTGGTCTGACATCCTCTAATAATTTGAGAACGTCAGTAATAAGCAATTACTCAACCACAGTCACGATTTATGCTAAAGATACTTTACCGCTCGCCGCTGCTCCTTGGTCTTTGGACTGGTCTGTGTTTTACATGGACCCCAAATTTGAGTCAATCTGACTATTTGAATTTACCATTCACTGTTGACAAGCTCTTAGCTACAAAAAAGAAAGGCCAGAGTTAATTTTGCATATTTAGCTAACAAATATGGAATTACGTACTTACCTCAGCTGCCCTCGAGAAGTAGTAGCTTCCTTAGCATTAACTACGGCATTCTGACTACCAACGGCTCTTGACAACCAACAATCGGCACTCCGCATCCCCCCATAAAACGGCGAAGTTTTGAAATTAAGTCTGGAAAAGGGTCTTGAATGCCATAGTAACCGGTCGAATCAACTTTTTGTTTCTTGAAAAGCAAGCGTTTTTGCAGGAATTTTCTCACACTTCTGCGCTTAAGTATAAATTAAGGCTTGCTTAATGCTGTAGTTTCAGAATAAAGTGGGGTCAAGCCTAAAAAGCCGTGTTTTTAGGAGAACAAAGTTGCCCGCGCGCGCATTTTAGGGCATACGTACCATCCTTACACATTACATACATATAACACTAGTGATGTGCTTGAGCACAAATGGCGAGCGAGCCTAAAGACTATACTATTTTTATATTTGACTTCTAACACTGAAGCCAGTTTTTTAATTTAGCATACAGGGTAAAGGGATTCCAGTGCCATAGTAACAACTCTCTGCAACTGCTTGGAAGGAAAAAAACAACATCTAACTGTAGTGCACAGTGTAACCCTTTCCATTCTCAGTTAGCATCTGAGAATCTAAAGTCTCTGATCCCAGACTAAACTAACAGAATTACTTGAATAAACTTCGAAAGCAGTGGCAAAGAAGCGCAGCTTGACAAAGACTTCACAATTGTTTCAAAAAGAGAGTAGCTGTAAACTTTTTGGTTGAAACAAAGTTGCGTAAGGCAGTGCAGCAGGATGATTCTCCGCGCTCGTTAATTGAAAATACTGGAACTGTGAATGCTTTACCTAACTTAAGTAATTAGAGGCGCGGGCGAAAACAGAAGTCTCACGTACCCCATAAACAGATAAATAAATAAACTAGTGATGTGCTTGAGCACAAATGGCGAGCGAGCCTAAAGACTATACTATTTTGATTTTGACTTCTAACACTGAAGCTACTAATATAAGATCCAGTTTTTTAATTTCGCATACACGGTAAAGGGATTTCAGTGCCATAGTAACAACTCTCTGTATGCAACTGCTTGAATTGAAGGAAAAAAATAACAACAAAACAATACACGTTATTTAAAAGTTTTCTTTGTGATAATCTTTGGCTAAGTAGCTAATGGTTTGTAACACACAATGCTTTGACACAACTGGACATGCACCTACACAGACTTACCTTCGCAGTAGTCTAGTGGACAATGTATTTTCAAGTAAATACTGTTGCGCACGGCTTATAACCTTGACAAAGAGCGCATTGACTTACCACCACCACTAAGGATTCTCAGAGCTCGTTAATTGAAAAATACTGGAACTGTGAACGCTTTACCTAACTTACGTAATTAGAAGCGCGGGCGAAAACAGAGGTCTCACGTACCCCATAAACAGATAAACTAGTGATGTGCTTGAGCACAAATGGCGAGTGAGCCTAAAGACTATACTATTTTTATATGAATGATTTTGACTTCTAACACTGAAGCTACTGAAAATAAGGTCGAGTTTTTAAATTTCACGTACAGGGTAAAGAGATTTCAGTGCCATAGTAACAACTCTCTGCAACTGCTTGAATTGAAGGGAATAAACAACAACAAAACAATACACGTTATTTAAAAGTTTTCTTTGTGATATTCTTTAGCTAAGTAGTGGTTGTAACACACAATGCTTTGACACTGTGACAACTGGACATGCACCTACACAGACTTACCTTCGGGTAGTAGTCTAGTGGACAATGTATTTTCAAGAAAGTACTGTTGGGCACGGCTTATAACCATGACAAAGAGAGCGTTGACTTACCACCGCCACTAACTTGAATAAAAATGGAAGTCCCTTAAGTTTTCAAGTTTTAACTGCACCCGCAAAAGAATTCAAAACGGTAAACATTTCAATTTCTAGGGTGATACGGGTACTGATCGATAAACAGAGAATTCTGTTTAGTGAAGTTTGGGACGGGGTCGACAACGAACTAACACAAAAACGCGAGGGTCAAAGTACAAAAATGCCTTACGTACGTCCATACATATATACAAATAAATAAATAAACATCCCCGATTTTCGATTGTGTTACCGCTGTAAGTGTCTCGCTCGCTACGCTCGCTTGCCAATAAATAAATATAGCGAAATCTCGATTGCGTAACCCCTGAGAGTGTCTCGCTCGCTTCGCTCGCTGGCCAATAAACTAGTGCTGTGCTTGAGCACAAATGGCGAGCGAGCCTGATAGTTAGGTAACATAAAATGTTACTATGTTTTAGCTTACTTCATGCAAACACTATAAAAGCAGTTATGACATTTGATTTCAGCAAACAAATACAAAATCACTCTCTTACCTGATTAATGGTAACTTTTGTAGTATCAAACATCAACCATTCTGATAATCTCAATCACCAGTAACTCTTGAACAAGCTCTCAGCTACAATAAAAATAAGCCAGTGTTATTATTTGTAATTTTAGCCAACAAATATGGAATACCTACTTACATTATTCTTGAGTATTGATAACTTCTGTAGTATCAAATTGAAGTTACTTTGACCATCTGAATTACCTTGAATTCTTGACAACAAGCTCTCACCTACAAAAACAAAAGACCATCAATTTTAGCACACAAATCCAAAATTACTTTCTTACCTCATTTTCTTGAGCAGTGGTAACTTTTGTAGTACCTAATTTGAGCCAATCTGACTATTTGAATTTACTCGTCACTGTTGACAACAAGCTCTTAGCTATAAAAAAGAAAGGCCAGAGTTAATTTTGCATATTTAGCTAACAAATATGGAATTGCGTACTTATCTCAACTTCCCTCGAGAAGTAGTAGCTTCCTTAGCATTAATACTATGGCATTCTGACTACCAACGGCTCTTGACAACCAACAACCGGCACTCCGTATCCCCATAAAACAGCGAAGTTTTGAAATTAAGTCTGGAAAAGGGTCTTCAATGCCATAGTAACCGGTCGAATCAACTTTTTGTTTCTTGAAAAGTAAGCATTTTTGCAGGAATTTTCTCACACTTTGGAGCTTAAGTATAAAGTAAGGCTTGCTTAATGCTGTAGTTTCAGAATAAACTGGGGTCAAGCCTAAAAAGCCGTGTTTTTTTGGATAAATAAGTTTCCCGCGCGCGCGTTTAAAGGGCATACGTACTATCCCACATACATATATACATATAACATATACCCGATTTTGCATTATCCACCCCTAATACTCGCTTCTCTTGCTCGCCAATAAATAAATATAGCGAACCTGTCGAATCAACTTTTTGTGTCTTGAAAACAAGCGTTTTAGCAGGAAATTTCTCATACTTTGGAGCTTAAGTAAAAAGTAAGGTTTGCTTAATGCTGTAGTTTCAGAATAAACTGGAGACAAGCCTAAATAGTTGTGTTTTTAGGGGGAAAAAGTTTCCCGCGCGCGCGTTTAAAGAGCATACGTACCATCCATTCATACATACATATATACTAGTGATGTGCTTGAGCACAAATGGCAAGCGAGCCTAAAGACTATACTATTTTTATATTTTGACTTCTAACAATGAAGTTACTGAAAATAAGGTCCAGTTTTTTAATTTAGCATACAGGGTAAAGGGACTTCAGTGCCATAGTAACAACTCTCTACAACTGCTTGGAAGAAAAAAAACAACAACAAAACAATACACGTTATTTAAAAGTTTTCTTTGTGATATTCTTTAGCTAAGTAGTGGTTGTAACACACAATGCTTTGACACAGCTGGACATGCACCTACACAGACTTACCTTCGCAGTAGTATAGTGGACAATGTATTTTAAAGTAAATACTGTTGCGCACGGCTTATAACCATGACAAAGAGCACATTGACTTACCACCGCCACTAACTCGAATAGAAATGGAAGTCCCTTAAGTTTTCAAGTTTGAAAAAGAATTCAAAACGGTAAACAATTCAATTTCTAGGGTGATACGGGGTACTGATCGATGAACAAGAGGATTCTGTTTAGTGCAATTTGGGACGGGGTCGACCACATAACTAACACAAAAACGCGAGGGTCAAAGTACAAAATGACATACATACTTTCATACATATCTTTCTAAACTAGTGATGTGCTTGAGCACAAATGGCGAGCGAGCCTAAAGACTATACTAGTGTTATATGAATGATTTTGACTTCTAACACTGAAGCTACTGAAAATAAGGTCCAGGTTTTAAATTTTGCATACACGGTAAAGGGATTTCAGTGCCATAGTAACAACTCTCTGCAACTGCTTGAATTGAAGGGAAAAAACAACAACAAAACAATACACGTTATTTAAACGTTTTCTTTGTGATATTCTTTAGCTAAGTAGTGGTTGTAACACACAATGCTTTGACACAACTGGACATGCACCTACACAGACTTACCTTCATTGTAGTCTAGTGGATAATGTATTTTCAAGTAAGTACTGTTGCGCACGGCTTATAACCATGACAAAGAGCGCATTGACTTACCACCGCCACTAACTCGAATAGAAATGGAAGTCCCTTAAGTTTTCAAGTTTTAACTGCACCCACAAAAGAATTCAAAACGGTAAACAATTCAATTTCTAGGGTGATACGGGCACTGATCGATAAACCAGAAGATTCTGTTTAGTGCAATTTGGGACGGGGTCGACCACATAATTAACACAAAAGCGCGAGGGTCAAAGTACAAAATGACATACGTACGTCCACACATATATACAAATAAACATCCCCGATTTTCAATTGTGTTACCCCTGTAAGTGTCTCGCTCGCTACGCTCACTCGCCAACTAGTGATGTGCTTGAGCACAAATGGCGAGTGAGCCTAAAGACTACTATTTTTATATGAATTATTTTGACTTCTAACACTGAAGCTACTGAAAATAAGGTCGAGTTTTTAAATTACGCAAACACTGTAAAGTTATTTCAGTACCATAGTAACACACTCGCTGCAACTGCTTGAATTGAAGGAAAACAACAACAACAAAACAATACACGCTATTTAAACGTTTTCTTTTCTCATATTCTTTAGCTAAATAGTGGCTGTAAAGCACAATGCTTTGACACAACTGGACATACCCCTACACAAGACTTACTTTCACGATTAGTCTAGTGGACAATGCATTTTCAAGTAAATACTGTTGCGTATGGCTTATAACCATGCCAAAGAGCGCATTGACTTACCACCGCCACTAACTCGAATAGAAATGGAAGTCCTGTAAGTTTTCACGTTTTAACTGCACCCGTAAAAGAATTCAAAACGGTAAACAATTCAATTTCTGGGATGATTCAGTGAGCGAGCGAAGCGACCGAAGCTGACTATCAGTCGTGTTCAATTGAGATTTCAGATATATATATGTATGTATACGTACGTCATAACTAGTGGTGTGCTTGAGCACAAATGGCGAGCGAGCCTTAAACTACACTATTGTTATTCAAACTACTAAAATAAAGTCGAGTTGTTAAATTAAGCATACACGGTAAAGGGGTTTCAATGCCATAGTAACCACTCCCCTCAACTGTTTGAATTTGAAAAAGAAGCAACAAAATCAAGTCACGTTATTTAAAAATTTCTTTGTGAAATTCTTAATAGTAGTTGTAACGCACAATACTTTCACACAACTGAACATACCTACGCAAGACTTACCTTCGTGGTTCGTCTAGTGGACAATGAATTTTCAAGTAAATGTTGTTGAGTAGGGCTTATAACTGTGATAAATAGCGACTAACTTGAATAGAAATGGAACTCCCATAAGTTTTAGAGTTTTGACTGCACACGCAAAAGAATTCAAAGCGGTACACACAATTCAATTTCTAAGGTGATACGGGTAATGGTCGCTAAACCAGAGGATACTGTTTAGTGAAGTTTGGGACGGGGTCGAACGTGGAGCGAACACAAAAATACGCGAGGGTCAAAGTACAAAATGACATACGTACGTCCATACATACTGATAAACTAGTGGTGTGCTTGAGCACAAATTGCGAGCGAGCCTGATAGTTAGATAACTTAAAATGTTACTATGTTTTAGCTTACTTCATGCAAACACTATAATAGCAGTTATGACATTTTATTTCAGCAAACAAATACAAAATCACTCTCTTACCTGTTAATGGTAACTTTTGTAGTATCAAACATCAACCATTCTGATAATCTCAATCACCAGTAACTCTTGAACAAGCTCTCAGCTACGATAAAAAATAAACCAGTGTTATTATTTGTATATAGAATTATGGAATTACTACTTACATCATTCTTGAGTATTGATAACTTCTGTAGTATCAAATTGAAGTTATTTTGACCATCTGAATTACCTTGAATTCTTGACAACAAGCTCTCACCTACAAAAACAAAAGACAATCAATTTTAGCACCCCACACAAATACAATATTACTTTCTTACCTCATTTTCTTGAGCAGTGGTAACTTTTGTAGCACCAAGTTTGAGCCAATCTGACTATTTGAATTTAAATGTCACTGTTGACAAGCTCTTAGCTACAAAAAAGAAAGGCCAGAGTTAATTTTGCATATTTAGCTAACAAATGCATTGCTACTTATCTCAGCTTCCCTGAGAAGTAGTAGCAGCTTCCTTAGCATTAATACGGCATTCTGACTACCAACGGCTCTTGACAACCAACAACTAGCACTCCGTATCCCCCCATAAAACGGCGAAGTTTTGAAATTAAGTCTGGAAAAGGGTTTTCAATGCCATAGTAACCTGTCGAATCAACATTTTGTGTCTTGAAAACAAGCGTTTTAGCAGGAATTTTCTCATACTTTGGAGCTTAAGTATAAAGTAAGTTTTGCTTAATGCTGTAGTTTCAGAATAAACTGAAGTCAAGCCTAAATAGTCGTGTTTTTAGGAGAATAAAGTCCCCCGCGCACGCGTTTAAAGAGCATATGTACCATCCATACATACATACATATAACATATACCCGATTTTGCATTATCCACCCCTAATACTGTCTCGCTCGCTACGCTCGCTCGCCAAACAAACATCCCCGATTTTCAATTGTGTTACCCCTGTAAGTGTCTCGCTCCTACACTTGCTCGCCAATTATTCGCCCGCGCTTCTAATTACATAAGTTAGGTAAAGCGTTCACAGTTCCAGTATTTTTCAATTAACTAGCGCGGAGAATCCTTCTGCACTGCCTTACGCAACTTTGTTTCAACCAAAAAGTTTATAGCTACTCTCTTCTTGAAACAATTGTGAAGTCTTTGTCAAGCTGCGCTTCTTTTGCCACTGTTTTCGAAGTTTATTCAGGTAATTCTGTTATTGCTAACTCTTCATGCCTAATCATTGCTATTATTTAGCTATTTCCTTTACAAATGATCTTTGCAGGAATTTTCTCATACTTTGGAGCTTAAGTATAAAGTAAGGTTTGCTTAATGCTGTAGTTTCAGAATAAACTGGAGTCAAGCCTAAATAGCCGTGTTTTTAGGAGAAAAAAGTTCCCCGCGCGCGCGTTTAAAGAGCATACGTACCTTCCATACATACATACATATATACTAGTGGTGTGCTTGAGCACAAATGGCGAGCGAGCCTGATAGTTAGGTAACATAAAAATGTTACTATTTTTAGCTTACTTCATGCAAACACTATAATAGCAGTTATGACATTTGATTTCAGCAAACAAATACAAAATCGCTCTCTTACCTTATTAATGGTAACTTTTGTAGTATCAAACATCAACCATTCTGATAATCTCAATCACCAGTAACTCTTGAACAAGCTCTCAGCTACGATAAAAAATAAACCAGTGTTATTATTTGTAATTTTAGCCAACAAATATGGAATTACTATACTTACATCATTCTTGAGTATTGATAGCTTCTGTAGTATCAAATTGAAGTTACTTTGACCATCTGAATTACCTTGAATTCTTGACAACAAGCTCTCACCTACAAAAACAAAAGACAATCAATTTCAGCACAAAAATACAAAATTACTTTTTTACCTCATTTTCTTGAGCAGTTGTAACTTTTGTAGTACTAAATTTGAGCCAATCTGACTATTTGAATTTACCAGTCACTGTTGACTAGCTCTTAGCTACAAAAAAGAAAGGCCAGAGTTAATTTTGCATACTTAGCTAACAAACATGGAATTGCGTACTTATCTCAGCTTCCCTCGAGAAGTAGTAGCTTCCTTAGCATTAACTACGGCATTCTGACTACCAACGGCTCTTGACAACCAACAACCGGCACTCCGTATCCCCCCATAAAACAGCGAAGTTTTGAAATTAAGTCTGGAAAAGGGTCTTCAATGCCATAGTAACCTGTCGAATCAACTTTTTGTGTCTTGAAAACAAGCGTTTTAGCAGGAATTTTCTCATACTTTGGAACTTAAGTATCAAGTAAGGTTTGCTTAATGCTGTAGTTTCAGAATAAACTGGAGTCAAGCCTAAATAGCCGTGTTTTTAGGAGAAAAAAGATCCCCGCGCGCGCGTTTAAAGAGCATACGTACCATTTATACATACATACATATATATATATAATTATAACATATACCCGATTTTGCATTAACCACCCCTAATAGTATCTCTCTCGCTTCGCTCGCTCGATAATAAACCCGATTTTGCATTATCCACTCCTAATACTGTCTCGCTCGCCAATAAACAAACATCCCCGATTTTCAATTGTGTTACCCCTGTAAGTGTCTCCCTCGATAAACTAGTGGTGTGCTTGAGCACAAATGGCGAGCGAGCTTTAAACTACACTATTGTTAAATGATTGATTTTAACAAGTAACACTCAAGCTACTATAATAATAGTCAAGTTTTTAAATTACGTATGCGGTAGAGGGGATTCAAAGCCATAGTAACCACTCCCAGCAATTGTTTGAATTGAAAAAGAAGCAACAAAATCAAGTCACTTTATTTAAAGTTTCCTTTGTGACATTCTTAGTTGTAACGCACAATACTTTCACACAACTGAACATACCTACGCAAGACTTACCCTCGCAGTTCGTCTAGTGGACAATGAATTTACAAGTAAATGCTGTTGAGTAGGGCTTATAACTGTGACAAATAACAACTAACTCGAATAGAAATGGAGCTCCCATAAGTTTTTGCGTTTAAACTGCACCCGCAAAAGAATTCAAAGCAGTAAACAATTCAATTTCTAAGTTGATACGGGTAATGGTCGCTAAACCGGAGGATTCTGTTTTGTGAAGTTTGGGACGGGGTCGAACGCAGAGCGAACACAAAAATACGGAGGGTCAAAGTACAAAATGACATACATACGTCCAAACATATATATAAACTAGTGGTGTGCTTGAGCACAAATGGCGAGCGAGCCTGATAGTTAGGTAACATAAAATGTTACTATTTTTAGCTTACTTCATGCAAACACTATAATAGCAGTTATGACATTTGATTTCAGCAAACAAATACAAAATCACTCTCTTACCTGATTAATGGTAACTTTTGTAGTATCAAACATCAACCATTCTGATAATCTCAATCACCAGTAACTCTTGAACAAGCTCTCAGCTACGATAAAAAATAAACCAGTGTTATTTTAGCAACAAATATGGAATTACTACTTACACCATACTTGTGTATTGATAACTTCTGTAGTATCAAATTGAAGTTACTTTGACCATCTGAATTACCTTGAACTTGACAACAAGCTCTCACCTACAAAAACAAAAGACAATCAATTTTAGCACACAAATCCAAAATTACTTTCTTACCTCAATTTCTTGAGCAGTGGTAAATTTTGTAGTACCAAATTTGAGCCAATCTGACTATTTTCACTGTTGACAAGCTCTTAATGAAAGGCCAGAGTTAATTTTGCATATTTAGCTAACAAATATGGAATTAGGTACTTACCTCAGCTTCCCTCGAGAAGTAGTAGCTTCCTTAGCATTAATACTACGGCATTCTGACTATCAACGGCTCTTGACAACCAACAACCGGCACTCCGTATCCCCCCATAAAATGGCGAAGTTTTGAAATTAAGTCTGGAAAAGGGTCTTCAATGCCATAGTAACCGGTCGAATCAACTTTTTGTTTCTTGAAAAGCAAGCATTTTCGCAGAAATTTTCTCACACTTTGGAGCTTAAGTATAATGTAAGGCTTGCTTAGTGCTGTAGTTTCAGAATAAACTGGGGTCAAGCCTAAAAAGCCGTGTTTTTTGGAGGAAAAAGTACCCAGCGCGCGCGTTAAAAGGGCATACGTACTATCCATACATACATACATTTATACTAGTGGTGTGCTTGAGCACAAATGGCGAGCGAGCCTGATGGTTAGGTAACATAAAATGTTACTATGTTTTAGCTTACTTCATGCAAACACTATTATGACATTTGATTTCAGCAAACAAATACAAAATCACTCTCTTACCAACTTTTGTAGTATCAAACATCAACCATTCTGATAATCTCAATCACCAGTAACTCTTGAACAAGCTCTCAGCTATGATAAAAAAATAAACCAGTGTTATTATTAATTTTAGCCAACAAATTTAATATGGAATTACTACTTACATCATTCTTGAGTATTGATAACTTCTGTAGTATCAAATTGAAGTTACTTTGACCATCTGAATTACCTTGAATTCTTGACAACAAGCTCTCACCTACAAAAACAAAAGACAATCAATTGTAGCACACAAATACAAATTTACTTTCTTACCTCATTTTCTTGAGCAGTGGTAGCTTTTGTAGTACCAAATTTGAGCCAATCTGACTATTTGAATTTACCAGTCACTGTTGACTAGCTCTTAGCTACAAAAAAGAAAGGCCAGAGTTAATTTTGCATATTTAGCTAACAAATATGGAATTGGTACTTATCTCAGCTTCCCTCGAGAAGTAGTAGCTTCCATAGCATTAATACTACGGCATTCTGACTACCAACGGCTCTTGACAACCAACAACCGGCACTCCATATCCTAGCCCTAGCCCTAGCCCTAGCCCTAGCCCTAGCCCTAGCCCCCATAAAACAACGAAGTTTTGAAATTAAGTCTGGAAAAGGGTCTTCAATGCCATAGTAACCTGTCGAATCAACTTTTTGTGTCTTGAAAACAAGCGTTTTAGCAGGAATTTTCTCATACTTTGGAGCTTAAGTATAAAGTAAGGTTTGCTTAATGCTGTTGTTTCAGAATAAACTGGAGTCAAACCTAAATAGCCGTGTTTTTAGGAGAAAAACGTTCCCCCCGCGCGCGTTTAAAGAGCATACGTACCATCCATACATACATACATATATATAACATATACCCGATTTTGCATTATCCACCCCTAATACTGTCTCGCTCGCTACGCTCGCTCGCCAACTAGTGGTGTGCTTGAGCACAAATGGCGAGCGAGCCTTAAACTACACTATTGTTATATTCAAACTACTAAAATGTAGTCGAGTTGTTAAATTACGAATATACGGTAAAGGGGTTTCAATGCCATAGTAACCACTCCCCTCAACTGTTTGAATTGAAAAAGAAGCAACAAAATCAAGTCACGTTATTTAAATTTTTCTTTGTGATATTCTTAATAGTAGTTGTAACGCACAATACTTTCACACAACTGAACATACCTAGCAAGACTTACCTTCGTGGTTCGTCTAGTGGACAATAAATTGTCAAGTAAATGCTGTTGAGTAGGGCTTATAACTGTGACAAATAGTGTATTAACTTACCACCGCCACTAACTCGAATAGAAATGGAGCTCCCATAAGTTTTTGAGTTTTAACTGCACCCGCAAAACAATTCAAAGCGGTAAACAATTCAATTTCTAAGGTGATACGGGTAATGGTCGCTAAACCGGAGGATTCTGTTTAGTGAAGTTTGGGACGGGGTCGAACGCGGAGCGAACACAAAAATACGGAAGGTCAAAGTACAAAATGACATACGTACGTCCATATATATAAATAAACTAGTGGTGTGCTTGAGCACAAATGGCGAGCGAGCCTGATGTTAGGTAACATAAAACTAAGTATTGTTACTATGTTTTAGCTTAGTTCATGCAAACATATAATAGCAGTTATGACATTTTATTTCAGCAAACAAATACAAAATCACTCTCTTACCTGATTAATGGTAACTTTTGTAGTATTAAACATCAACCATTCTGATAATCTCAATCACTAGTAACTCTTGAACAAGCTCTCAGCTACGATAAAAAAATAAACCGGTGTTATTATTTGTAATTTTAGCCAACAAATATGGAATTACTACTTACATCATTCTTGAGTATTGATAACTTCTGTAGTATCAAATTGAAGTTACTTTGACCATCTGAATTACCTTGAATTCTTGACAACAAGCTCTCACCTACAAAAAAAAAAGACAATCAATTTTAGCACACAAATACAAAATTACTTTCTTACCTCATTTTCTTGAGCAGTGGTAACTTTTGTAGTACCAAATTTTGAGCCAATCTGACTATTTGAATTTACCAGTCACTGTTGACTAGCTCTTAGCTACAAAAAAGAAAGGCCAGAGTTAATTTTGCATATTTAGCTAACAAATATGGAATTGCGTACTTATCTCAGCTTCCCTCGAGAAGTAGCAGCTTCCATAGCATTAATACTACGGCATTCTGACTACCAACCGCTCTTGACAACCAACAACCGGCACTCCGTATCCCCCCATAAAACGGCGAAGTTTTGAAATTAAGTCTGGAAAAGGGTCTTCAATGCCATAGTAACATGTCGAATCAACTTTTTGTGTCTTGAAAACAAGCATTTTAGCAGGAATTTTCTCATACTTTGGAGCTTAAGTATAAAGTAAGGTTTGCTTAATGCTGTAGTTTCAGAATAAACTGGAGTCAAGCCTAAATAGCCGTGTTTTTAGGAGAAAAAAGTTCCCCGCGCGCGCGTTTGAAGAGCATACGTACCATCCATACATACATACATATATATATATAACATATACCCGATTTTGCATTATCCACCCCTAATACTGTCTCGCTCGCTTCGCTCACTCGCCAATAAACAAACATCCCCGATTTTCGATTGTGTTACCCCTGTAAGTGTCTCGCTCGCTACGCTCCCTCGCCAATAATGGCATAGCTTATAGTGTACCAATAAACTACTGCTATAAGTTAGCTTTAGCTACTGGACTCTTTTTACAGTACCCCTAGCCAACCTCTCTAAACATATTCTATTTGAAACTCAAAAGTTACATTTTATTTTTAAGGTCTTTAACAAATGTAGAATTTGTTGGAATAATAGCTATCTATCTTGTGTTACTATGATTTTTATTTTACTTAGTCATTATCAACTATTTTTGTAATCCTGTTTTGAACTGTATGACTATTTTGCATGCTAAAATATTGCATTTTTAAATTACACCTTTTAAATTATGCCTGATAGACTTTATTTTAACAGTGAATATTATAAAAACTGCTATATTTTGTGAACTATTTCAGATGAAAATAAATTGATAAAAGATTTAAGACCTTTTTCAATATACTTCAATCCAGCAACACTATGCAGCGCTCATTGTGATTGAGATCCCTCAGTGTATGATTCCTCTCATCCAAAGGAGATTCAGAATCTCTGTGCTTTGTCACTCAATTTTTAAATTGAATGAATCTTGTGGCTCAAATTCCACAGATACACATTCACTGCAGCCAGTGGTAGCTACACTGATCCTCTAAGAATATTGAATAATAATGAACAGCTAAGCTCAGAAAACTGTTCATACAATTCAAAGACTTGTATATGTGAAGGAATTTCCCCAAACATGCATAATATAGAGTAGCATGTGTTGTGTAAATCCACTAGTGATAATGGATTGCCCTCTGTAGCTGGGTTGTAAGGCCAGCTATGCGCAAAAATAGCTCAGTCAAACTTGATTAAAACTATCTTTAGGAGAAAAAAACAGAGAGAGAGAAATGATACAAGGTTCTAGTTTAAATAGTGGGAAGAGGCAAGGTGAGCATGAGTGGAGAATATACATATATGGAAAAGAAGGGTTTGCATGAACATGTGTATATAACTGTTCCACAAATTAAATAAATGGCATAATGATACAGAGTGAATGGAGAGTAGGGTGACTGTTAATGGATCAATGTTTATTTAGCTGCAGGAGGAGGTGACTAGCAGGTGTGGTGTGAGCAGGGAAATGTAGTGAATAGGTGAGAAGTGGGTAAAGTTTGTGAAGTAATGTGAGGCTTGAACAGCATGCATTCTACCTGTAACTTCTTGTGAAATATATAAGCTGGCCAAAGCAAATTTGGGACAGGAGAGTTTGTCATTCTTAGTCATGATGAGTACTCATAATTAGGCCCTGTCAGATTATGCTAGCATTTTTTCCTGTAATAATAGATATGTAATAGCATAGTGGAATAATTTTAGAATTAGTACAACAGCTGGGTTAGTGTTGGCTACTCTGTTATTGTATTTCCTAAATGAAAAAAAAAGAAGTTTGAAATACTGGGAGAGCTGTCATCTGGAGAATTATGCTAAATGGTTTCTCTTCTTGAGCAACTCAACAATCATACTGCATCAAAATTGACAAAAAATGTAAATTATTACCAGCCGACCTACGAACGTGAACGGAAGAGATAGTGCATCCTCTGCTGGGCATATTAAAAATCTTTAATGCCATAATCCACATCTTCCCCCAAATGTTTGATAAAGTTTCTCACAGTTTGAACTTTTTTTGGCTGCAGCAGAGCATGTTGTTTTTTCCATTCATTGAACATTTTGACAGGGATGTTCAAGGTTTTCACTGAAAGATTAGCTAGCTATATAGAATCCTCCATATTGAGTAATTCAGTAAGAGACTGATAGTTTACTCATTCATTTCATAACTACCAACTTTATAGCTACAGCTAGCTACTGCAAAATCAGCACTAATTCACTTATTTCTCTAATTAGAATATAAGAGAATAATAAGAAAATTTCTAGAATAATACACCATTCTTTTGGAATAATAACTCAGAATAAAAAAAAAAATAATTCAAAAATTTTGAGCATAATCAGGCAGGCCCTACTCATAATTACATGCCAATTTTAAATAATTGTAGATAGATTTTAAAATAATGTGTAATTGAGGAAACAAGTTGTGTAAAGCTTATCCATTTTTATAAAATATGTGTAATTTCTTCCGTATTGTGTTCCTTTACAATCATGATGACTGATTTCCCTCATTATTAATAATAATTATGCTTCAATGTAATTAATGCATACACTAATGCAATTAACAATAGTGATTTCTTTCATCATGATTCTTTCATACGACATCAAGCATAAAACTAAAAAAAAATACATTATACCTTCTAGGCATGAAAATGTCTGAGTGGGTGTGGCTTAACCACCACTCAAGTATAATTTAGGTAAGAAAGTAATTTTTAGCTAAAATTAATGGTCAACAGCTGCATACGTGTATAGTTTTGTGATTACACTGAACGATGCCTTCCTAAACTAGGGGAATAGAAATTATAACATTGAGGCAAACTGAATATAAACAGATTTTTTTGAGTGTAGTTGAAATGGCAAAGATCTACTCATTTTTATACTTTTGTCCCTGATACAGAACCTCTTAGCATTTCAATAACTATAATGCCCTTTCCAATGGGATTTTTTAACGTCAATATTTGTACTTATTCATTAAAGTTAACTAGTACAGTGTGAAGTGGAGTGCAAACAGAAATACAGTGTGCTACCTTCTAGATATTTATTATGTAAACAACATCGCTAGCATGCCATTCTCCCAGCTTATTTTATTCGAATTAAACTGTTTTGATACTAAAGAGAGATTATTTCCAAGACTAACCTCACACATTAACCATACTCTAGCACACATACACATATATATATATTATATTATACAAGACTAAATATTATAGATAAAGTGTCATTTAATGCAGATAAAATTTGTCTTACATGAACTTCAGTACCACTGGCCACGTTTAGGTGTCAAGAACAGTAAATTTTGATCCGAGTATTACGGTTGGTCCAATGTATCAAAGCTCTAAAATCACTGGTATTATTAAGGTCATAATTGCAGTTGTGAAACAGCACTCTAATCTGGAGGCTATATCTGGGTGTGAAAGTCACAATTCAAAATGAAAATAGAATTTTTCTTAAGTGGAGGGGACATTTTGATTGTCAAGATTGTATTATTGTTTTTTTTTGTAAAATACAATCAAGTGTAAGCATCAGAGGGGGCTATTTTTCAAAAGAGGATTTCTTCACGGATGAGATGCTGCTTAAAGTCTCTCTACTCTCCCAATTGATTCAGTTATTGGTAATTTAATTGAAGAGAGCTTTTGGGAGCACGTAACTAAACTATTTATGCTTAGTAACTTAACTTGAAATAGCAAACTGAAATACCCAGTGCTCTGATGGCCATAGTAGTGACAATTCTCTTGCTCTTGACACTTCATAGTAATTCAAGATCAGGTAATGTATATTCTGATATTTAAAAAAAATCCTTGTTACCACTTTTATTTTTTCTCCTATTTAGAATTGAGCATGGTGAATGGAAGCACACGACTGTGTGACTCAGATCAAGTGACATTAAGATGCATAAGTGGATACTATGCTCACTGGATGCTTTGCACATATTATGAAGATTATCTTGGAATTCTTTCTTACCATGGACATACTCAATGGTTTACAATGCCATTTGGAACTGTAATGTGTACCACATTATATCACAATAGATCTTACACAGTTTCCACCCTCAGCATCCAATTACAGTGGACCACTTTCAATTTGGTGCAATTATGTACAAAACAAAATAAGACTACAAATAAGTGAGTTTATCTATTAATATTAAAATATCAGCGTTCCTCCACTGTTAATTGGAAGCTTACTTAGTGGAATGGTATTATTGATACAGACCCACCGATACCCTCAGAAATCAGTCTACACACTCTGTATCGTAGTGAAGATAATTTAATGTTCTTAATTACTTCTCCAAACTTAACTGACATGTCCAAGTACACTATAGAGTTGTTTCCTCATTCCAATATTACTATCAGGAATAATACATTCATAGTAAGTCTTCAGACTGATGTCATGTATAATTTGACTTTACAAGAGTGTGGAAATGAGAGAACATATGAAATAGGTTGGTAATATAAGATGACATTTCAAATATAGAGTTGACACTGATATCATATTACAGGTCCTTGTCGTCTTCTTTCATCTTCTCCCTCCTATCAAGTGTTGTACTACAACCTCAGTTCCAGTGGTCTACAGACTGTGTCTGTGTTGAGATGTGACTGGGAGGGAGAAGTAGTAGTGATGGAGTGCACACAAAATGGAGACTGGAAGTCTATAAACCAGCAAGATGGTGTGTGTAATGCTGACTCTACTCCACAGATAATAAATAACTTATACTCTAGCCCAAGTAAGTATACACAAACAAAAAATAGCATCTTCATTTATTGCAATAAAAGCATCATGTAGCCATTAGCATTAAAATTAGTTATATATATTCACACTTGCATAGTCATACAATTAAATTTAAATTGCAAAGAAAATTCAGAGAAATAATTGCTTTCTGTTTACTTGCGAACAGTCTTGTGCTGTCATGTTTTAGGTAAGCAACACAAAACCATTACTCCAGAAAAAATAACTGGCACTCACCAGATCTGAAGTCAGGAACAGGTTCCGCATGGCCGAGATCCATGTACTCCTATCTATTACATTTGCAATTCCACGATCAGTTCAACCAAATATAACTGTTTATTTGAAAAAATAACCACATTTCTTCTCACATTTGCCTCTCTTCTTCCACTCTTCTGCTACCCTCTCTTCACCCTCCAACATAACTCTTGATTCATAAATGTATATGACATTATAATGGCAGCATTACACATGTACTCTTTCATAAGACATGTTTTGTATCATTTTTGCGTCTTCCACTGACTCTATTTTGGCTTCAGCTTCATTGGCATCATTTTTTATCTTGTATCTTTTTCTTCTCCATCCACAATACAGGCCCACGATGAATGAACAACCGCACAATACAATGCAGCACACTTCTGTTGAAATATAGAGTGCAGTCGTACTTTGTCTTGATATATCTATTAAAAAATAAAAAAGTGGTAAATACACTGTATTTGATTTTAAAATGAGAGCATGTGAATTTTACATGAGCAAACGATCAGGAGGCAATTACACATAACTAATAATACTCACCTAACTAGTGATGTGCTTGAGCACAAATGGCGAGCGAGCCTAAAGACTATACTATTTTTATATGAATGATTTTGACTTCTAACACTGAAGCTACTGAAAATAAGGTCCAGTTTTTTAATTTAGCATACAGGGTAAAGGGATTTCAGTGCCATAGTAACAACTCTCTGCAACTGCTTGAATTGAAGGGAAAAAAAACAACAACAAAACAATACACGTTATTTAAACGTTTTCTTTGTGATATTCTTTAGCTAAGTAGTGGCTGTAACACACAAAGTTTTGACACAACTGGACATGCACCTACACAGACTTACCTTAGCGGTAGCCTAGTGGACAATGTATTTTCAAGTTGCGCACGGCTTATAACCATGACAAAGAGCGCATTGACTTACCACCGCCACTAACTCGAATAGAAATGGAAGTCCCTTAACTTTTCAAGTTTTAACTGCACCCGCAAAAGAATTCAAAACGGTAAACAATTCAATTTCTAGGGTGATACGGGTACTGATCAATAAACCAGAGGATTCTGTTTAGTGCAATTTGGGACGGGGTCGACCACCTAACTAACACAAAAACGCGAGGGTCAAAGTACAAAATGACATACGTACGTCCAAACATATATACTAATAAACTAGTGGTGTGCTTGAGCTCAAATGGCGAGCGAGCCTGATAGCTAGGTAACATAAAATGTTACTATTTTTAGCTTACTTCATGCAAACACTATAATAGCAGTTATGACATTTGATTTCAGCAAACAAATACAAAATCACTCTCTTACCTGATTAATGGTAACTTTGTCGTATCAAACCCTCACCCATTCTGAAATCTCAATCACTCATTAACTCTTGAACAGAAA
>WLWD01002035.1_pt1 | contig 20930 bp, 22 predicted proteins | sample 6712731 | NCBI WGS metagenome assembly WLWD01 (sample SAMN12718690, study PRJNA576275) | sponge metagenome | isolation source: marine sponge | host: Mycale hentscheli | place: New Zealand: South Island, Marlborough, Capsize Point | collected 2014-11-01
GTAAAAAAGTGTCAGTGTATGCTTATAATTAGCTGTTATGTCAGTTTATAAACAACAGCTCTGATGTTGTAAGAGGGCTTCATGTTGTTGACATGAAGAGAACATTTTACTGAGTCAGCTAGTAGGATTAAAATTTTTACTTTGTTGAACATTAAGCTAAGACTCACTGGATGTAGACCACCTCTTCTTTTTGAAACCCCACCTGCACTCAGACTTAATGTTTCCTGCATTGGATCACCATCTTACCATTTATCAAAAAGGATGATATATTTTTCCATTGTTTGGTGAGACAAATGTCCTGCACATTTCATGAAAACAGTTGTGTATGCAATCTGATGATGATGGTGAGTTTTGATGTGTCTCCCCATGTTCACTAATAATATAAAGATGAGGCAGTATCTGTGATCATACAGAGATAAGCTTCAGGTAGTCTCGTGAGCCAGACTCTTTACTGACACATTCTCCCAGAGGTATTGTTCCCCTGGAATCAGAACGGAATGAATGTGCCAGAGTGGCAAGACCTTTCCAAGCTACTGGCTTGCAACAATAAAGTTCAGGATGATGAAACTCTAGATGAGAGAACATTTTTATCTCCCGAGAGCATCACAGAATCATTGGAGGTTTTGCATAGGTCAGTTTACTCTTGGGAGGCTGAGAGTGGGAGATAGAGCCTCTCCAAAGTTTTGGAAAGGGGGCGAGCCCTCAAAATAATATTACAATTTATTACGATGATTTAGTTTGAAATAACAAAAAAAATATATTGTGCATCTCATAACATCAATTTACTGAAACTGATTTTCTCTACTGGCAAACAACTCAAAAGGTAAAAGCTGTTGCCTAATTACACTTGACACTTTATCAACATTAGCTAAAATGGCACAGCAATTCATAAATAAACACTAGAAGTTTTAACATCTTAAACAAGTAAACACTGACACTTATCACCATTTATAAAATTATAAATTGATACTGACTTTTTGTATATATTGACACTGACAGTTGTAGTTATTTTTTTGCACTATTTGTCTAAAATTGTAGCAAGACCGTAAAAATGCAGTAGTTATATATAGAGCAAAATATTGAGACTATTAGGCTAACATGTTGCATTACCAGAGTACTGAAAAAAAAATCAAAAAAAAAATCCAGGATTTAGCAGTGCCTGTATCACTTATTCATCGGCAGTGAGAATGCTAAATGCACAAAATTAAAGAATACCTGTGTGATACTCTAGGCAAAGTAAATTGGACAGTTTTAATAGTTAGATGTATTCTCTCTCTTTCACAGGCTTTTTTTTTATAATACAAAATTAAAAAATATTTGGTTGCCACCAGGAATCGAACCCAGGACCGCTTGCTTAATGCACAAGCACTCTGCCACTGAGTTACGACAACCAGCCAGCAAACAAACACTTCAGTTTATACTGTGGGTACTGCTATGCTACCAGTCTCGCTCTCAACAGACTAACGGAAATTTTCTTTTTTTTTCAAAAAATCACCCGTGGAATTTTTTACTCTGCTTATTGCGAAGTGATGCAGAGTAAAAAAAAATTCCACAGATAAAAAGAATCTTTGGGGGGAAAAAAGAGGAAATTTCTGTTGGTCTATTGAGAGTGAGACTGTAGCATAGCAGTACTTTATAAATACAGAATTGAAATGTTTGTTTGCCGGCTGGTTGTCGTAACTCAGTGGCAGAGCACTTGTGTTTTAAGCAAGCGGTCTTGGGTTCAATTCCTAGTGGCGACCAAATATTTAATTCTGTATCGTTAAAAAAAAAGCTTGTGAAAGAGAGAGAATACATCTAATGAGTAAATTGTGGAGTTTTAGTAACATAGACCAAAAAATATTATTCTAGTTTAGCTTATTTTAGTAGTGGATTTTATTTACTCAAATAGCATGCTCTATAACTAATAAGGTTATTGATCGACCTTTGAGAGTATATAATTTAAGTAACTTAATAAGTAAGTAAGCAAGTGCCTTTATACGAGGCAAAAAATTGAATGAAAACTGGACGAATATGATAGGAAATGATGTTTGTTTTTGCAAATGTGTAGAAGCAATGACTTGTTTTATTAGTCCAGTTAAATACACATGATCTGAACTCTATATAAATAGCTGTGCCTTCCTGTTTCTCCTCATTACTTCAGGAAGATAAGACAACATGGAAGTATACAAGATAGCTGCGGTGCTTGGATTTCTGTTCCATGCATTCTTTGCTAAAAATCATACTATCTCCCAAGGGTCTGAACCATTTCAATATTCCAGTTTCGGCATAGACAAAATCTCAGTAAATATCTGCTTAATAAGTGGAGAAGTTACAATTTATGGATCTTATTCTGAACAAAATACTACATCAAGCCATCGGTTCACTAAGAAATTAGATGAAAATACAACGGAATGTTTTATAGCTCACATCAACCAAACTGAATATAACTGTTCGTGTATGGGTAATTCTACATCAGATAGTGATGCACTTGGTATATTCATCTTAATAACCAGCTCAATGAATAGCAGTTTTTCAATCGAAAATATCACTAATATTGAAGGTATGCTACATAGTTAAAACTAGGCTCTCATGACTTTTCTCTTGTACAATTAAGTGGAGTTTATGAATTACCACAATATATACCTTTATAGTGCAAGTGAATTGTTGCGGAAGTAATATCTTAAGATACATCTAAAACACCTACCATTAAACTACCCAACTACTAAATATAAAATACTGAACTAGAATACTGAGTGCTTTATGTGGGCAATCAGTTTTCAGAATCACTTATTGTTAAAAAAAAAAAAAAAAAAAAAAAAAAAAAAAAGTAAACCTGTCATCAAATTTTTATCACCAATAATTAAGCTGTTGCTGTTTGTTTATTTTAATAAATTATAGTAATAACTTATTATCTTTCTTTCAGATGTTATCCAGAGTGGATGTCAAATGTCTAATACATCAATTAGTTCTGGAAATGCTTCTGTCTGTACAACGATGGCCAACAATGGAACTGATTTCTGTAGCATGCTTGATGTGAAACAAGTGGATAATTTACCAGTATGTCTAACAACTACAACACCAAACTATGGTTAGAAACTTAATAATCTTTTTTCATGTCATATTTCACAAATAAACAACTGCTAATTAATATACTATATATCTTTTGCAGATGTTGCCATTGCATTAGGAGTAACAATACCTGTGCTCATTGTGATAGCATCAGTAACAGTATTGGTAATAGTGGTGGTTATATGCAAGAAGAAAAAAAGACGCAACAAGTGAAGAAATAATGAAACTCAACCAGCCTTTTGTTATTAAAATACAGTGTAGAAGTATTAGTAAAATAATTTTGTGTACTTTTAGAAACACTATGTTGTATATTATATAGAAGTTCATTTTTTATTAAAAAAAAGAAGAAAAAAAAGAAAAAAAAAGCAGCACAATAAAAGAAAAGACACACACACACACACATGCATACACAACCTGACTCAGTTCATACAATGGTAAATTGTCTGTAACCTCCAAAATCAGAGCATGACAAACAGACTGGATGACTACTATCTATTGCGAATGCACGCTGAGGGTTAATATTATATTACATTGGACAACACAACTATAAAGGATTCACTTGAACAATATTACATTTGTTAGCTATATTTCACTTGAAAATGTATTATTATATTATTTATACCTGCCAATTGCCTCGTTCTTTCCAATTGTTCATTTTCTTTGGCCTTGAGCTAGCTATATACATCTTGTTTCTTTCGTTCTAAAGATTTCAATCAGAGAAAGTCAATAATATTGAAATAATAAACCATCACCAGTCATTTTTATTAACTATTAATAAAATTATTTTTTTATTTAAAAAACAACAAAAACAACAACAAAAACTAAAACAAAGCAGCAGTAAATGCATGTGACCCTACCTTACCTCATGGCATGTTAATATTGTCTGTTTTATCCAATGATCATCATGATCTATTTGTAAATTTCTCGATCTTGTTGGTTCATAAATATTGATTAATTTGTAGAGATCATGCCAGAATCTAGTCCTCACAGTTTTAAAGTTTGGAAAAAAAGAAGTTCTGATTAAAAACCACCAGTTTAAAACTCTTGAATGACTGTATTGTTGTCTTCAATTCTAACTAGTAGGTGGGGCTCATGGTGAAGCTGCAAGCAATTATGTGTTTCTTTACCCATTCCAGAAGCAGAATATGTAGTCCTTACTAATGCACTTCAGTAAGCTGCATGGCTGCAGAAACTGAACAGTACCTACTTGGCAAGATCATTGGCAACATGTGATATAAGAAGACAATCAGTCTGATAAATTCACTGCAAAAAGTCAGACAAACTGAAGAAGGACCAAGCATATTGAAACTGAGTATCACTACTTTCGGTTAGAAAATAAATCGCCAATTTTTTTTTCTGTCAAATTTTATATATTGTGAGCAACTGCTAATATATACCAAGTATCTTATACAGATATAACCATTGGAGAAGGGATAACAATACCGGTGGTCTGTGTGATAGCAGTGTGGCAGTTATAGTGGTGGTCATAAGCAATAAATAATTACAATGCCATGAAACCCGATTTGCCATTATTTTTCATACTACTAGCTATACACCATAACATTACAGAAAAAATGATTTTATAGCTACTTGTTATATTAGATTGAAACTTTCTCACCTAAAGGGGTCTGGAAAAAAAGCAAAGGAAAAATGTGAAAAAATCTTAGTTGTTGCCAGGGATGTAGCTATATGTCGGGGCGTAACTCCCTACACAATTCACAAATGCACTTAGAAAAGCGGTAGCTTCACAAATGGACTTAGGAGTGTTCGAAGGACTAGATCACTAAAGTGATCAAAAGTAAAGTTAACCTAAACAGGCTGATCAGTTAGCTATAGGTATAGAAGACACAAGGTAACCTGATCTTTACAATAACTGGCAAAAACAACAAGATTTTTTCACATTTTTCCTTTGCTTTTTTCCAGACCCCTTTAGATGAGAAAGTTTCAACCTAGTTTTTATGAGGAGTCAGAACTTGATAGTACTTGCTATATTACTACATTTTTAAAAATTTTACTTGTAGCCATGTTCTATCACTATTCAAACAGAAGTTTACGATTATGTGTAGCTACACATTATTTCTCACACCAATTTATAGAAGGTACTCTTTTCTCTCTCACACACTTATAATTGTTGCAAGACATTCTCAAGAACTTTTTTTTTCATAATGTCTATCGTCAAGAAAAATCTGCTACTCTAATATTTAGTTGGTTTTTTTTCATACGGTTTAACTTTCATGGGATCTTGTAGCCACCTTTTACTAGTAATACCTTCAAGAAGTGATGTTTTTAGCTGGCCTAATATTGCACATCCAAAGCTCAGAACACATAATCCACTATTCTATTGTTTAAATTGGTGTGGTTAGAAGTGTGACCAAAATTGCCACCCTACTAGTTGTTGTTTTCTGGGAGGATACTGCATGTTCTAGTTAGAACCACTAAACAGGACTATAATAACTGGCCAATAATTTTTTATTTCAAAAAAATAAAATAAAAAAAATAAAAAAAATAATAATAATTTGCGGTCAGATTCCAACAGATTATCAAGTAGAATAAAATATTAAACTTGTACTATGACAGTAAAAATAAGTGTGCATGTATAGTTACACCTTTCAAAAAATCTTTATAATGCAAAGAATCAGAGTAAATATACTACAGTAAAGCAGAAATGATGTCAATTAAAATAAACAATCAATAGTTACATGTCAATACATGTATAATTAACCCTTTCACCGCTAAGTTTACATGGGACTTGTATTCACAATAGACCAAATTTAGTTAACACCCATGGCATCAACATCTATAAATTATGATATTTATTCTTTAATAGCTAAATTCAATTTATAAACTGTTCTTCTTTTAAATAAAAACTTACTAAAATCTCCTTGCTGTTCTACTAGTAACTACTCATCATCTGTACTCATATCATCTAAAATTGAACGGTCTGCCACAGTATCTGAAAGATAGTCAAGAGAATCTCTTGATAATAATTGCTGGCCCATGAAAGCAGTAACTTCTTTTGTTTCTCCATTTTGTTCACCTTCACTGGAGCTATCTACTAGGCCGAATACATCGTCACTATCGTCACTATCCAGTACACACGCCAGGACCTCTTCTCGCGATAGCTTCGCCACTTCTTTACTCAAACTACTTTGAACTTTCAGGAAGTATTACCCTTAGTTATCGTTGACGTAATTATTTTATATTAAGAACAGTACTAAAATAGTCATTTCTAAACCTTTTAAGCTTTGTTGCGTGTCGATAGCATGAACGGTTGATTTTTTATACTTTTTTAAACACGGCCGTACTGCTGAGCGCCATATGGCGCTTATGGCGGTGAAAGGGTTAATTACCACATTAAGACGCACAACTAAAAAATTTCCTCCAATAGTATTGTGTTCATGATCCATTGGCTTTAGCCCACTCCAATAATTGATTCGCACATCTTAAAACTCCATCAGTTCGCATTTCACAAATAGATACATAGATGCCTTGGTTTGGTATTCTGGAAATGTGATTATTGGTGTAGAATTAAGTTAATATGCACCATATAATATGCCATTTATTTTGTGGTCAATAAATTCATTTTTTAAAGTTAACTAAAACTACGAGTTTTTCTCTCTCCTTTACTGTGGTCAAGAGGAAGATTAGTACTTTCATTCAAGCTTTCTTTGGCACAGTGTCCTGGCTAGCTCATTATTTTTATGACATGGCTATGCCTCAGTGCATGGTCAACAATAAAAAAAGAAGAAAAGTAAAGAAAGAAAAAAAAAAAAAAAAAAAAAAAAAAAAAAAAAAAAAAAAAAAAAAAAGAAAGAAAGAAAAAGCACAAATGAAGAGTTTTCCCAGTCCATCCCACCAACCTATAATTTATCCGAACACGTCAATTCCAATACCTTATTGAATTGCAATGCACTACTACTAGTGATGTGCTACAGCACAAATGGGGAGCGAGCTGGTCTGACTGAAATTCAAATTTGAGTGCTAGAGGTTATATTTTCTTTGTTAGTTGCTTGTTAGTTGCATGTCTTTTTGTTTTTGTTTTTAATTTATTGTGCTATTCTTTAGCAACACACAACACTTGTACACACATTATATACAATTGATCTGGATATACTGACAGGAGACTTATATCGTATTCTCTTTGCGACTTGACTATTGGGCAATTTATTTTCTAGGGGTAAGCAATCAAATTTCCGAGACGGGTAAGGATTGCCAAACCAAAGTATTTTGCTTTATCAAGCTGCCTTTCCGAAATACGCTCCATTGAAAATGCTCTATTGTACCAGAGCTCTAATAGATAAAACATCGTATTGTACTCTCTTAGTGACTTGACTATTGGAAAATGGATTTTGAAGTAAGAACAAATCTGTTACGCAAGGTGTATAGCTTAGACAAACAGCACATTAACCAAGGTAACTTAACCATCACCACTAATAGAATAGACAGTGAACTCTGCTAAGTTTGTAAGACCTAACCTAACTGTGAATGTCTGTCCTCTTAACTTTCTTGCGCCCGCGGGGCTAATGTTTACGTTTTTTAAGTTTTTTAAGTAGCCTGGGGGGGGGGGGGGGGGGGGGGGGGGGGGGGAGGGGGTGGTGGACAGCATTGACCTCTTTGAGCTTTGCCATATATATATATATATATATATATTTATTCCACCCTAGATATCTTCACAATGATATTATCATGGCGTTATCTCATAGCTGTACTGGCAAGCTCATTATTTTTACATCTACCTTTACTCTAGTGGCTACCCAGCCAGGTTAGAGCAGCTGCTATAATATCAGCTGGGGTTGTAGGGAGCCAGCCCCTAGTGAGTTTACACTAACTTTACACCTTGAGTTACCAAAAAAAAAAACTACTTCAGTGAAGATATCTAGTGTGGAATAAACCACTTACAATTACACTCGTCAGAGTGATATGGCTAGATATTTCACTCTCAGGCTTTATTTTCACTGGCCTTTGGCTCATGAAAATAAATTAGCCTGCTCGTGAAATATTTCACCATATCACACTCTGACTCATGTAATAAGTATTATATATATATATATATACCAAAATCTCAATTGATCGTTAGTGAGAGTCTCGCGCCCAAATATGTCACGACTTAAATCTTCATGTGTCTCCATAACACAGCAAATATATGCACATTTTATGTGTGCATATGTCAGTGTGGGGACGTGTTTAAAGCTGGTCATAATCTAGTACTGACATTAATTATTTCTATGTAATTAGCACTATACTTGGAAATTCATGTAAATAATCAAATGAATGAAATGAACTGAGTTCTTATCATGATCCACTAACAAAGGTTTGATTCATCTGCCAGTGGTGAGCACTGATAATAAATGTTCTGATTCAACAGCGATAGACAGTATCCAGAAGATACTCACATTGTTATATGGGTTGCCTCCAAGAGGGGACAGCCCGCTTAGGTAGGCTCAAACAAGGACCAGTCTTAACTTCAAGATCAGCTTTCTTACGCTCCTCCAAGCCAGCTGTTAGCTTATGCAGACGACTTGGATCACGTGCCACGTTTACTTGTACCTTGAGAACAATATTTAAAAAAATTAAAACAACAAAACAAAATATTTAAGATCGTTGTGCCGCTTGAGATATTATCCTCTTTGTCTATTACCTGTTCTTTAAGCTTCTCCAATTGCCTCTTTTTTTCTAATTGTTCATTTTCTTTGGCTTCTATGGCTTGTTTCTTTCGCTCTAATGCTCTCATATCCTACGGAGAAAGACAACAATAATAAACAAATAAACCATTGCATAAACCAATTTAATACAATTAATTAAAAACAACAACTACTACTACTCCAACAGCTGGTACTTCAGTAAATGTGTCCATAAGAAAAACAAAACAAAACCGAGTATATTAACGTTTTCACGTCGATGAATTTAAAGGTGACAGTCTATGCAAATAACTGGCATGATGAGTGTACTTCAAACGTCATTTAGCTAAGTATAACAACAACTGGTTTTATTGCTTACCCTCTCCCTAAAAAGCTCTATTTCCTTAGCTGCCACTCGATTTCTTTCTGCTGCTTCCTTCTGTGTTTTCATTTCCTCTCTTTCTCTAGCATGACTCAACTGTTCTTCTCTTGCCAGAACATACCCCTTCACTTTCATCTTCAACTTTTCCTGCACATTCAATATTCATACAATGCCTAACTAAAACTTGTTCTTTAACTTCATTATAAGATGCTGCTATATTCTCAGATAAGCTTCACTCTGGCTGAGTTACATCAAGTAATAAAAATTCAACATAACTTGCATCATTACATTTATTTTCTTGTTAAATAATAAATCTTACCGTTTTGAAAAATAAATTGTTTTGTTGGTACTGGAATTGTAACACTTCAATGCTAGTAATTCTGCAACATAATCGAGTCATCTAAGACTGTATAGAGTTTACTCAGAGTTAGTGTCCACTGTAAGCTTGGTGATTTATTAAAGACTACATGTCCAACATTCTATTAAACTCTATAATATTTGATTCAATTTAATCAAATAAAAGCTAAGTTTATTGGCGAGCGAGCGAAGTGAGCAAGACACTACACAGTAGTGCAGTGTCAAATTGAGAATCGGGGATCTTTGTTTATATACAGTAGGAGACAAAATAAAGTTCTGGATTCCATTCCGTAGTACGGCTATAAAACGGTAGTCTTTTTACAGTAGTTTTTACCGTTGCGTTCTATACCGTTTTGACTAAACGGCCGACACCATATACTAAAAAAACAAAACAAAACAAAACAAAAATGTATTAACAAATGCATATCTTAGCTGCCTTTACACAGCTTTTTGGCTACTACAGTAGTAAGCATGTCCTAAAATAGGGTTAGGTTCAAATCTGTCGGTAATTCCTTAGAAATGATTCTTGTGGTTTTTTTCTTTTCTTTTTTAAGTCAAACAGTTACGGTGAGTGGATACTATGGCATTGAAACCTTTTACCAGATGCAAATTTAAAAACTCGCTTTTTTTGGAGCTGCTAAGTGCCGCTTGTTGGTTGTCAAGAGCCACTGGTAATCAGAATTTCTAAAGAAGCTACCACTACTCAGGGGAAGCTGAGATAAGTACATAATTCCATATTTGTTAGCTAAAATTACAGAAATAACTCTGGCCTTTTTTTTTTTTGTAGCTGAGAGCTTGTTCAAGAGTTACTGGTAATAGAAATAGTCAGAACGGCTTAAATTTGATACTATAGACTTATCACTACTCAGGCAATTAAGGTAAGAAAGTAATTCTGTATTTAGTTGCTGTAATTAATGGTCAACTGCTATATATGTATATAGAATCCATTTTTGATATCATGAAATAAAAGCTTCTTCAGGTAAAATACTTCATATAACAATATTGTAGTTTTATGCAACCTAAAAAGGCAGGCTTGCTCGCCCTTTGAGCTTTAGCACACCACTAAAATATTTAATAATATATATATATTATGTATAATGTTTATCCTTATTAAACTTACCCTCCTTATCAACTCTAGCTGCTTCTTCTTGGCATCCTCATTTTCCATATCAGCCTTCAATTTCTCCTCTTCAGCCAGCTTTTGTTTCTTTTCTTCCTGATAATCCATGAAAAACAACAACAACAAAAAAAAACACAACAACAATAGCTGACTATCCATGGTCAAACCATACTTGTATCTGTACCTTCCAAGCACTTAGTTTAGAAAAACGTTCAGCTCTCTCCTTTTCAATGACTTCCTGCAAGATGTTAGCTCTCTCAACAGCTCCCAGATCTACAGTCTCCTCAGTAGCTGCTTTAGTCTAAAAACACAAAAATAAAAGTACAGATCTAAAATATCCTACACATGCATCCTACTCTGATAAGCCTCCTCCCTCCCTTACATATCATGATACGTGACGGATGAGTCAACCATCAGCGTGCATGTGCGAGAGAGTTATAGTAGTCTGTTTGTCATTCATTCACTCTGTCAACAGCGGATCTCGAAGATGGCGGACTTTTATGCCTTGAGAGGAGAGGAACTCTGACTTTTAAGTCCTTTTAATTTGCCACTTTTTTTAACTTCGGCTTAGTTTTTCAGAAAACGAGAGATAAGACAGACTACAGTGAGTGCTGCTGTATGGCCACGCCCATTCAATCGTTTAGCTGCCATTTAGAATCACGCATGCTCATGTGATCATACAAATTTACTGCGCCCGGTTCAGATTTGTTGCTTGCATTCTGTATGTTCCAGTGTTTAACTGCTTTTATCTGGTGTTGGGAAGCCTCTGCTGCTGGAGGGGTGCGCTTCTTTTAAGTATGCCTGCCCTAAGTGTTTGTGTAGTGTGCATGTCAGAAAGTCCAAATGTTCTTGTGGCTATTTTTTTCTACCAACACAAGGTAAATACTAAAGCCAGAGAATGTCATGAAGTCCTCAGAAAGTCGTAAAAACCGTATTGCTTATTATCAAGCTCATAAAACAGCTTTAGAAAGTATGGATGAGTCCCAGGTGTGTATAAGGGTTGGTTCTAAATGTTTATGCCCATAAAAAAGCCCTTGAAATGCCTGGAAAAGATGTTACTTAGCTAATCTACCAATAGTAGTTGGCGTAAACTAGCAAATGCTTCCATTTTCTTGGTTCAAAATTCACAAAATAGAGTGTTCATTTCTCTCTCTAAAATTACTTTCCCCCCCATGAAATATAGAGATTCAATTTAAGTACATTTACTGCACAATGTTCAATCTGTTGTCGGCGACCACTACCTATTTTCATCAGGTCATTTATTACATTATTATAGTTTTTCCACTTCATTGTCATGAACAGCTTAGGCAGGAACTATTGCAAAACGCCACTAACACTCATTTGAGTATACAGATACTTAAAAACTTTCATGTTATCATTGCTTCCATGTAATTGATGTGGTTTTGGGTGTGGTTTGGGGGTTTGGCTTAGAGTCCCTGAACTACACAACTCTGTTCTGCTGAATTAAATTCTTCAAATGCTTGTATGGAATGTACGAATGCAAAAATTTCATGGCTAGCAACATAATCCGCAGTGCAAGGAGATCCCTGTACACATAACTGGTACCACCAACCATACACTACCCTGTACACAGAACTGGTACCACCACCCTGTACACAGAACTAGTACCACCAACCACCACCACACTGTACACAGAACTGGTACCACCAACCACCACCACACTGTACACAGAACTGGTACCACCAACCACCACCACCCTGTACACGGAACTAGTACCAACAACCACCACCACACTGTACACAGAACTGGTACCACCAACCACCACCACACTGTACACAGAACTGGTACCACCCTATACACAGAACTGATGCAAATTCAAATGCAAATTCTCTTGCTGCCGCTAGGCAGTCGCGTGCACCTGGCAGAGCCAGGATGCCTGTGCACTAAGCAGGCACTGTGAGCCGTGCAAGCAAAGCTCCTGGAGCCAGACCAGGAACTCGCAGGAGAACAGGCCTTTCCTCACAGCAAGTGGTGTGGGCACTCGAAGTCCCACCTGGACCATTGCTGTTTCATAATAAAAGGCCTTGAATTTGCACCCCAGCAAATGCCAGGTACCCAATCACAGCTGGGTGGACTGGTGGAACTGGTGGGAGGCAGATGGAAAATCAGATCGAAAAATTGCCTGAGTTGGGCTTGAACTCAGGACCTCAGGGCCCTGAGCCCAGGACATAACCACTACACCACACAACCACCACACATAGAACTGATACCACCACCCTGTACACAAAACTGGTACCATGGTATCGCCACCCTGTACACAGAACTGGTACCACCACCCTGTAACAGAACTGGTACCACCACCCTGTACACAGAACTGGTACCACCAACCACCACAACACTGTACACAGAACTGGTACCACCATCCTATACACAGAACTGGTACCACCATCCTGTACACAGAACTGGTACCACCATCTTGTACACAGAACTGGTACCACCACCCTGTACACAGAACTGGTACCACCACCCTGTACACAGAACTGGTACCACCACCCTGTACACAGAACTAGTACCACCACCCTGTACACAGAACTGGTACCACCACCCTGTACACAGAACTGGTACCACCACCCTGTACACAGAACTGGTACCACCACCCTGTACACATAGTTGATACCAACACCAGAGATACTGATAACAGTCGGTCACCAGACAATTTCTGCTCAAAATTACCATTTTCCATTCATTAAATACAGAATTGTGAGTGTTTGTTTGCGGCTGGTTGTCGTAATTCAGTGGCAGAGCGCTTGTGCGTTAAGCAAGTAGTCCTAGGCTCAATTCCCAGTGGCAACCAAATACTTTTAATTCTGTATTGTTAAAAATAAAATATAAAAAAAAGCCTGTGAAAGAGAGATCGAATGAGTAAAAGAAGGCTGAGAAGGAAATTGTGAAGTTCTAAACCTGATGTGGATGAAGATGTGAAGGATCAGTTTGTTATGGAGGATACACTTGGAATACCTTTTCGTATATGATAAGTGCAGATGTGCAAGAAGAACAGGTCATTCCACACTACAAGTGGTATGTGACTTAACAGACTGATTGAAAAAAGTGAGTACTACAATAACGCAACCCTCTCAAGCATGCACAAGGATATTATTTAAACTAGACACTTTGAAAGCTAAAACACTCGGTAGCAGAACATCTGAATACACATTAAAAGGCAAAGTTTACCTAACATTAGGATTGTTATGAACTAGTGAAAATCAATCATGTTGGCCAAATCTTACTTTCTTGTGCTCTTTCCACTCTTCTATGGCCTTCTTTTTATTTTCTAGAAGTGTCAAATACTCTGCATACCACTGATCGTGCTGTGTTATCTCTTCTGCTGTTTTAGTGGGCACTTCTCTTGACACAGCATTAATAAACGAAGACTTGGACTGCAGAAATGACACACACAACCAGTTAAAAGAGAAATTATGTAGAGCACAAGTTATTAACCCTCAATGCCATTGTTCTAAATAACTGTAAGATATATAAATGTAATAGCCACATTGAATACTGAAATAATAGCCATCGTAAGAAACGGTGCGGCAAGTCCACATTAGCTTGCTGTCATTAAAAAGAAAGTTGACAGTCTTTCCTGTATAGCACTTAATTACAGCAATGCACAACACAGCTCCCAATTGACTCAGTTACATAATTAGAGTATCAGGTAATAATTATCAAAAAAATTAACATTATAATAAAAACCCTGTAATCTTAAAACAAATTACTGATCCAGTTTTTATATAACTGCTTACAAAATGCACACTCTTGTGATCTTAAGTGATTTCTCAGTGTTAACTTACTCCATTATGAATCATCCTGATCCGCAGAAAAGCTTTGTGGTCAAAATCATCCCATCCACCTTGTCTGCCTCCAGTCTGCTGTAAGAACCTCTGTACAACAAACCTCTCTCTGCTCATATCGACACACACACCAGCTCAAAGAGGCTAACCTCAAATGCTACGACAGCAGGAGGCGAAGAAGTAGAAGGAGAGGAAGTGGGAACAGGCGCTGCGGACGCAGGCTCTGCTTTACTAGCTGACTCAGCACTAGCCCAAGTATCCAGTTTCTTTTCAAATGCACTGATTTCCACTGAGGCAGATTGTTCTTCTATTAAAAGTGCCTCATAGCTGTACACATTACGGAGTAATAAGATTAGCATGCATATCACAAATACCATTCATGGTAATTGTGATATGCACTCCTATTGGCGAGTGAGTGAAACAAAGTGAGACACTATAAGTTGGGTGTACAAATTCGAGCCAATTGTCTATATAGATGTAGAAATTAACTAGTCACATGCTAGCAATCTGATTGGTCTGTTACGTGAATCTATTCATGATCTGCAGCATTTTAGAAATTTGAAAATTGGAAGCTAGTTGTTTGCTTGTTAGCTACTTAGGTTTAGCCGTTGCTATGTTCTAAAACAGTTAGACTCTGGTATTGTAATAGGCAACGTTTGAAAATATTTGGCCTCTGGTAGCTTCCTTACTGTGTATGCTTGGATGCCAACAGCTTGAGGCCTCAGATTCCTAAATGCAGCACATTCACAATAACCTACCTAACCAGTTTATACATGCGTGACCAGTTTAGGGAAAATTGGCCTAAACGCGGTTGTTTTTTTCTTTCCTACCAGTAGGTTGCACGGGGCCTTGGGATGCCATCCTCCACTGTAGCACAAGCCGTCTTCGCCCTATGCACTACACGGGGCCTTGGGATGCCATCCTCCACTGTAGCACAAGCCGTCTTCGCCCTATGCACTACACGGGGCCTTGGGATGCCATCCTCCACTGTAGCACAAGCCGTCTTCGCCCTATGCACTACACGGGGCTTGGATGCCATCCTCCACTGTAGCACCAGCCGTCTTCGCCCTATGCACTACACGGGGCCTTGGGATGCCATCCTCCACCACTGAGCACAAGCCGTCTTCGCCCTATGCACTCAACGGGGCCTTGGGATGCCATCCTCCACTGTAGCACAAGCCGTCTTCGCCCTATGCACTACACGGGGTCTTGGGATGCCATCCTCCACTGTATGCACAAGCCGTCTTCCTATGCACTATATGCCATCTCTACTGTTACTACACGCCTTGGGATGCCATCCTCCACTGTAGCACAAGCCGTCTTCGCCCTATACACTACACGGGGTCTTGGGATGCCATCCTCCACTGTAGCACAAGCCGTCTTCGCCCTATGCACTACACGGGGCCTTAGGATGCCATCCTCCACTGTAGCACAAGCCGTCTTCGCCCTATGCACTACACAGGGCCTTAGGATGCCATCCTCCACGCCGTCTTCGCCCTATGCACTACACGGGGCCTTGGGATGCCATCCTCCACTGTAGCACAAGCCGTCTTCGCCCTATGCACTACACGGGGCCTTAGGATGCCATCCTCCACTGTAGCACAAGCCGTCTTCGCCCTATGCACTACACGGGGCCTTGGGATGCCATCCTCCACTGTAGCACAAGCCGTCTTCGCCCTATGCACTACACGGGGCCTTAGGATGCCATCCTCCACTGTAGCACAAGCCGTCTTCGCCCTATGCACTACACGGGGCCTTGGGATGCCATCCTCCACTGTAGCACAAGCCGTCTTCGCCCTATGCACTACACGGGGCCTTGGGATGCCATCCTCCACTGTAGCACAAGCCGTCTTCGCCCTATGCACTACACGGGGCCTTGGGATGCCATCCTCCACTGTAGCACAAGCCGTCTTCGCCCTATGCACTACACGGGGCCTTGGGATGCCATCCTCCACTGTAGCACAAGCCGTCTTCGCCCTATGCACTACACGGGGCCTTGGGATGCCATCCTCCACTGTAGCACAAGCCGTCTTCGCTCTATGCACTACACGGGGCCTTGGGATGCCATCCTCCACTGTAACACAAGCCGCTTTCGTTCTATGCACTACAATACTTCAGTATTTTTGTTCAATTTATTATTGCTGATTTCGAGGAAAAAAAGCTGCATAGAGGAGTTGCTAAGGCCAGGGGGTGTGTCTTATATTCTGTATACTATTAACACGTGTTTGCAGAACTAAACCGGTTGCAGGCACAGCTAGTTCATGTGACAGCACGGCTAGTTCACTCACATGACAACACGGCTAGTTCACGTGACAACACAGCTAGTTCACATGACAGCACGGCTAGTTCACTCACATGACAACACGGCTAGTTCACATGACAGCACAGCTAGTTCACATGACAACACGGCTAGTTCACTCACATGACAACACGGCTAGTTCACGTGACAACACAGCTAGTTCACATGACAGCACGGCTAGCTCACATGACAACACTTTACCTACTTAAGCAAACACTTAAAATCACATACTGATTAATGCTGTTTAGTTAACAGGCATTGGGACACCCTTTACTTTTAGACTTCAGTCAAATAAATTCTTTAAAAATCTGAATGAAACTTATATGCTTGAAAAGTGAGAGTAATCACTACTTGCTTGTCGACGTAAGTGCCACCACATAAACAAATCATGATTGGTAAAGCATCATCAAATTCACTAGTCATGGTAAGTAAAGTGTCTTGAAACACACTGGTCATGATGGGTATAGGTATATTCCACTATAATTATTGAAACGTGGCTGCAAGTTTTTTGTAGCACAAATGTGACCCCTCCAATAACTGGCTGAGTAACAATCAGCACTGACTCTCCATTCTTGACATCAGCTACCTCTGCCTGCAATTGCTGTTGCCCAAGTGTACTGTGCAAGTCCACTGAAATTTTTTTTAGTGGAGATAAAAGTTGACAGTGGAGCGCTAGCGCTTAATAAAAAGTGCAAAAGCCTGTAAGAAAACAGGTGCTAAAAAGCAGAATTGCTAGTGGCTATAATGTGTTTAGCTCAGGGTCTCTAGCTTCAGAAATGGGGCGAAGATTTAAGACCTTTTATTGTGCTACTTTTTTTAATTTTGGGCTATTCGCTGAGAAAAAGCGAAGCTTTCAACTCTGCGTAGGTACCAGCTTTTATGGGCAACGCCCCCTAGCGTCACGTCATAATCACGTGAGCAAATAATTCCAGCAGCCAGCGGTGTACTTAGCTTTATGCTCAGGCTCCTAAGCGTTACTCCGGGTCCTGAGTAAGTTCATACCTAAATCAATTGTTAATTGTCAGTAATCTCCAAAATCAGAGCGTGACAGACCAACAAACAGACAAACAGATAGGACGACTACTATAACCCTCTCGCGCATGCGCGCTGAGGGTTAATAATCAATAAATTCAAATGACATCATCATGCATGGCTGACGTATCATTCTTTTTATCGGTAAAAACCATTTCCAGTGACACAACTAAAACTGTGGCCGAATATTTGACATTGAGTACCATTGAGGTTCAAATTACAATTTGGTTTCGATATGAAACACTAAATTCCCATTGCTTTATAGCCTGAAGCTGTGATAAAGAGGAGAAGTATTTCACGGAAGTTAACGGAGTTGAAAGAAGTGAAGTTTCGCATTGAAAATGTATACAGGTGAGTGTTCCTGGCTAGTTTAGCTTCTTCTCTTATGAAGACAGCGTTTCCATGTACCATTTTCATTGGTCGAGCTATTTTGATACCTCATTAAAAATAGCTAACAGATTGCTTGTTCTTTTGGAAGGAGATTATATTGTAATAGCTAGGTAGTGTTTAATAGCGCCGAGGGTTCGCACCTTTGGTGCTTCATTAAATACAGTATTTCCCAATCAACACTTCAAAACAAACACACACACATACAGACAATTTTACACCAGCAAAGATCGCACTGAACACTTGAACAATTCTATCAGCCAATCAATTAATTATATAAGTATAATAATGTAAATCACCAGATATTGCTCTGCAACAGATATATACCAATAAGTTGTTGAATCATTCATTTTTGGCTATGCTTACATTTCCCTTTGCTTTTCCTTGAAACATGTAATAGAAGTTTCAATCTCCTCCATAGCATTCTTTAATTTTGGCACAACTATAAAGAAATGCCCAAAGAAGTGACTATTTATTGCATGTAGAGACCCATGAGCACCACAGATTCCACCTTGTGGCGCCAATACACACTGCACTGTCTATATAGCAATCCTAGGTTTCACATATGACAACTAACTGACAAAGTTTAGCCACTTTCAATGACCAATATTTCGGGTAAAAATGTTTTCAATATAATGGCAAATACTAGGTTCAATATTGCTGATGCTCCTGTCAATAAAACAAGATCATCTTGTGCTCTTGGAATCAAACTTCACCTGAATATTGTTCTTATTTATTTCTTGCATTTCCATTAAAAATGAAGTACATTATAATGTTTGCCAACCTTCACGGATTGATCTTGCCCAAGTGCCTTAATAGTTCAGACTTAGTGTTCTATGGTTGCAGCACTTGAGCTATTATCCATTATATAAAAGGTGACGGGATGGGGGTCTCTCTAACTATTACACACATTTGTACACACACATGCATTACTGACACATTTAATTTTACTTATCCATGTTATTGGCGAGCGAGCGAGACACTTACAGGGGTAACACAATTGAAAATCGGGGATGTTTGTTTATTTATATATATGTTTGGACGTACGTATGCAATTTTGTACTTTGACCCTCGCATTTTTGTGTTAGTTATGTGGTCGACCCCGGGTCAAATTGCACTAAACAGAATCCTCTGGTTTATCGATCAGTACCCGTATCACCCTAGAAATTGAATTGTTTACAGTTTTGAATTCTAAGCCGTGCGCAACAGTATTTACTTGAAAATACATTGTCCACTAGACTACCGCGAGGTAAGTCTGTGTAGGTGCATGTCCAGTTGTGTCAAAGCATTGTGTGTTACAACCACTACTTAGCTAAAGAATATCACAAAGAAACGTTTAAATAACGTGTATTGTTTTGTTGTTGTTTTTTTCCTTCAATTCAAGCAGTTGCAGAGAGCTGTTACTATGGCACTGAAATCCCTTTACCTTGTATGCGAAATTTAAAAACTGGACCTTATTTTCAATAGCTTCAGTATTAGAAGTCAAAATCATTCATATAAAAATAGTATAGTCTTTAGGCTCGCTCGCCATTTGTGCTCAAGCACATCACTAGTAAATATGGGGCTATGAATAGAGTTGCATCAATCATTTCAATTACAACCATAGATAATTATATACTTGGGCTTACTGGCTGGATCTGTCCTAACTGTGGACAGTAGCCTCTGAAATTCAGCAATGTAGTTCCGAATTCGACCAATATCTTGCTGGAGCTCCACCTCTTAAACATGATGCAATCTAATATGCTTGTAATATTTCCGAACAATTTACTTACTTTCTCCTTTTCGTTCCATTTCATTTTTAAAATATATTTCGTCCAGCTCATAGAAGGAAGACTGAACATCATGTTTTCTTACTAGACGTGCATGACGCTCCTTTTCCAAAGTAAGTATTCTGGAGGGGAAAAAAATTGGCTGATGTCAATTATCCCATATCCACAGTGTAAAAGACCTTCTTTCACAATTTCTGATTGCTTCCAAAACTTCACCCTGGCTCATTGAATACAACAGTCCCTGCGACGCAGAAGAGCAGACTTACGGCGGGCGAGATACACACTTTATACTCCACAACTTTGTTTACTTTTGCATTATTCCGCGGGATACTTGACGCATGCGCTTTTTTTTCCCCTAACAGTTCCCCTGGAAACAGATCTTTCGACCAATCGGATTGATTTGGTGAGCTTTCAAATTACTACGCACCACCTGTGCACAAACACGCAAACTAAACCTCTGGTGTACCCTGTTGAGTTCATTCTTACATTATCGTGCAGTACGACCTTCGCTGATCATGGCTACGACGAGGACACAGGTAAATGAATGCTACTCGTATAACCAGTTTCTTACGGTTCCTTTGTCACAGTTTCTAGATGAAAATACGACCCGCCAACCGGCAGCAGTGAAGAATTTCTACCAGAAGCCAGTTATAAAGCCCAGAGCAGCTCTAAGCAGTATCAGTACTAATGTAGAAAGAGAGCCTGCATTCAAAAATGCCAAAGTAAGTGTGCACTAAAAAGAAGTCCTCTTTCATTTATCCCTATAATTGCATAACCAAACCAGTTGTGGTCAGCAACTGTTAGACTTTGCTGTAAATTTTCATGTGTGTTATGTAGAAGGGACCATACAAGCAGCAGGTGCTCCCAGCACTGCCACCTGTAAAACCTGAAAGTCCACCAGAAATGGAAGTGGATACGGTGGCAGACCAACTATCTCAGCAACTCTACATTGATGATATTGATGCCATTGAGAGTGACAACCCACAACTGTGTGCGGAATATGTGAAGGAAATATATGTCTATATGATGAAACTTGAAGTAAGAAATACAGTGTCATAAAAGTAACATATTGTGTCATAAAGGGTGGTACGTGGTAGTTTTACTGT
>WLWD01002788.1_pt1 | contig 20926 bp, 25 predicted proteins | sample 6712731 | NCBI WGS metagenome assembly WLWD01 (sample SAMN12718690, study PRJNA576275) | sponge metagenome | isolation source: marine sponge | host: Mycale hentscheli | place: New Zealand: South Island, Marlborough, Capsize Point | collected 2014-11-01
AGGTAGACTTGGTGGTCAAAAGGGGTGGGCGTGGCTCCTTTGGTTTCCGTAAAACAGGCGTTTTTGGGTTCGGCTAATACATTTTCAGTGCTGAGAGTAAGGTGTAGAGACCTTAAAGGGGTGGGAGCATCTATCAGGAGACCATAACATGTTTGCACTGTAAGGTCCTTGAGGTAGACTTGGTTGAAAGGGGTGGGCGTGGCATTATTGGTTTCCGTAAAACAGGTGTTTTTGTGTTCGGCTAATACATTTTCAGTGCTGAGAGTAAGGTAAGGAGACCTTAAAGGGGTGGGAGCAGCTATCAGGAGACCATAACGTGTTTGCGCTGTAACGCCCTTGAGGTAGACTTGGTGGTCGAAAAAGGTGGGCGTGGCATTTTTGGTTTCCGTAAAACAGGCGTTTATTTGTTCGGCTAATACATTTTCAGTGCTGAGAGTAAGGTGGGGAGACCTTAAAGGGGTGGGAGCAGCTATCAGGAGACCATAACGTGTTTGCGCTGTAAGGCCCTTGAGGTAGATTTGGTGGTCGAAAAAGGTGGGTGTGGCTCCTTCAGTTTCGGTAAAACAGGCGTTTTTGTGTTCGGCTAATACATTTTCAGTGCTGAGAGTAAGGTGGGTAGACCTTAAAAGGGTGGGAGCATCTATCAGGAGACCGTAACGTGTTTGCGCTGTAATGCCCTTGAGGTAGACTTGGTGGTCGAAAAAGGTGGGCGTGGCTCCTTCGATGTCTCGGGGTTTTTTTTTTAGTTTTTTTCCCAGCCCAAAATGTTGAAGAGCCAATTCGTCTTCTGAGGAGTATTTTGATGTCTCTGGGACTCGCTCAAGTTCCCAGAGCTGCTTGAGACTTTCGTTTGGACTTTGAGTACAATTTCATTCAATGATGTCTCGGTGTTTTTTTTTGGTTTTTTTCCAGCCCAAGAATGTTTAGCATTTAGATAAGCTGTGCTCTGTAAACGAACACACAGAACAGGTTTGTGCAGGAATGGAAGTAGTTACTTTCATAACTGCTCGACTTGGCTTTGTAGTAGATTTGTTATGCTTCTGTTGAGAAGTTGAATTGTTGAGCTTCTTGGGAGCTGTGTTTAGTCATGATTTGACAAACTCAAGTATCTGTTCAATAGTTGGAGGAGTATCTGAATCTTCAGAAGCTAGTGACCACTGATGAGCCAACTCCTTGCCAAATTGATCCTCCAATTGTGCTGCTAGAATACAGGAACCTGACAGGGCTTTGCAGTCATTCAGTCCACGGAGATGAGTTGACCAATTCTCTAAAATAAACAACTAATCAGATTTATTATAACCAAATATTCTACCTGTTGTAAGTGTATTAATGTGCTCCCTGTAGACAATCCTATCACGACCATATTTAGTTTTTAATGCCTGGAGTTCTTGTTTGTAGCCATGAGAACCTAGAGTGGAAGCCTTGACCTATTCCTTGGCTTCCTGATTGTCCATAGCATTGATTAGGAGCGATGACTTCTCACCATCCGTCAAAGTCGGATCTTTATCTATGATAGCCGTAAACAAATCGTGGAAACGTCTCCAGTCGAGAGAAGAACCGTCGAAAGTTGGTAGTGACACCTTGACTTTAGACGTCCTCGGCTTGATGTATTCAGCAGTTGATGACTCCAGCGTTGTTTTGGATACCACTTGAGCCTCTACTAAGCCAGTGTCATACATCTGAACTTGCCGTCTAAGGGTTTCGAACTTTCCAATGATAGCTTGCTGCTCATTACGCATTGTTTGAGAACGAGAGGATTCGTCTTCCCAGATGAACGCTTCTTTGTCGAGAGAGATTTCTTTAAACCGTTCCTGGGTTGCCTCGTAGATGAGGAAATGTTTGTTGAGTTCCGCGATCTTCTTGTCGAGATCGGCAGGGTCGATGGCTCCTAGTTGGAGTGTGAATATGTCTTTAGACGAGTCATAAATTTGAATTATTATTCTTTCCCGGTAGGAGCGTTTGCTTTGAAGTTTGCCGAAGTCGATCATAGATTGTATGACTTTGATCTCGTCTTGAATGGATGTGGCCATATTAGCTAAATGAGTAATAAGTAACGAGTGCGAGTCGTCGAAAGACGATAGTTCTGTGGGATGACCACTGAGAGTTGAGTTGAAAATGTCCACTTGAAAGGACGAATATTGTTGAATGGGAAGTTGACTTTACTAGGAGTTAGAAGAGTTGAAATGGAGAGCAAAGGATGCTGGTAAGTCTTCTTACTTGGAGTTAGTAGAGTTGAAATGGAGAGCAAAGGATGCTGGTAAGTCTTCTTACTTGGAGTTAGTAGAGTTGAAATGGAGAGCAAAGGATGCTGGTAAGTCTTCTTACTTGGAGTTAGTAGAGTTGAAATGGAGAGCAAAGGATGCTGGTAAGTCTTCTTACTAGGAGTTAGTAGAGTTGAAATGGAGAGCAAAGGATGCTGGTAAGTCTTCTTACTTGGAGTTAGTAGAGTTGAAATGGAGAGCAAAGGATGCTGGTAAGTCTTCTTACTTGGAGTTAGTAGAGTTGAAATGGAGAGCAAAGGATGCTTAGTATCCAGCTCAAAGGACCAAAAATGTCTGGGTCGTAACTCCCAGGCAAGGATAATTGAAACTGAAGGACCAGCTCTGGTATATAACCTGAGCAGTAGAGAATATGAGATGTAGAATATAACTTTAACATATCGGTAAAATGGCAAAACTGACAAAAACAATAAACAATTATATCCCAGAAACTAATGTTCGACGATGTTCGGTGAGGTTCAACGATCTTCGATAATATGCCTGGAAGAATCCTTCTCACTCTATTGCAGACTGGCTACTGATGCGTGAGACTTCTGTCTGGTTTGACCCAGACAATAAGATACTGGGGGAAAAAATTGTTCGCCGTGTTTAGGCCGATTTTCTCAAAACTGGTCATGTATGCACATTTACAGCATATCTATCAACACTAATGGTGTTTGAATGGGTGTGGTTAGGGGTTTACTGCAAAATCTCTTTCTACTTGCTTTTCTTAAAGAAACACCAATGTATGTGTGTTTATTTGTGTGTGTGTACTACACATATAGGTGTGAAAAATGGTGTGTAGAATTGTGCGTGTGTGTGTTTGTGTGATTGTGTATGTATTGGTGTATAGGTTGATTTCTTGGCTCAGGGCCTGAGGTCCTTAGTTTAACTCCCACTCTGGGAATTTTTCATTCGTTTTTTTTTTTTGTTTTTTTTCTTCTGTATTTCCCTCTAGCCCCACCAGTCCACCCAGCTGTGGTTGGGTACCTGGCATTTGCTGGAATGCAAACTCAAGGCCTTTTCTCATGAAATGGCAATGGTCCAGGTGGGACTTCAGGTGCCCATACCTCTTACTGTGAGGAAAGGCCTTTCTCCTGTAAGTTCTACCTGGCTCCACTCATAGTGACTGCCAGTAGATGTGTGTGACCCACTAAGAGAATTTGCATTTGCATTTTGCATGTGGTGTATGTGTGTTTGGCGAGGGGGCGTATGTGTGCTTATGAAGGCGGGAGGGCATAGAAGGGTGTTGTCCAGTTACTTCAGTTGTCCCAGGGGACTGAATGTGCTATGAATATCGTTATAGGGTCTGCTACACATGTAGTGGTTTAAACCTGTAGTTTTTAATGCCCACCCTGTAAGGATATTTTGGTGCAGTATGTGTGGGTGGGTGGTAGGTGGGTGAGTGTGAGGTTGTACAACAACATTTTAGTACTTGTGGGTTGGATATAATAATATTTGGGTAAGGAATTTGTGTATGTGTGAGCATGAAAAGAAGTACATGTATGGGGAATTGTAAATATTCTGAGTGTGTGTATGTGTGTGATGATATTTCAGTGTGTAGGAGGAGTGTGTGTATGTGTATGATGATATTTCAGTGTGTAGGAGGAGTGTGTGTATGTGTGTGATGATATTTCAGTGTGTAGGAGGAGTGTGTTTACGTGTGTGATGATATATTTCAGTGTGTAGGAGGAGAGAGTGCGTGTGATGATATTTCAGTGTGTAGGAGGAGTGTGTGTATGTGTGTGATGATATTTCAGTGTGTAGGAGGAGTGTGTGTATGTGTGTGATGATATTTTAGTGTGTAGGAGGAGAGTGTGTATGTGTGTGATGATATTTCAGTGTGTAGGAGGAGAGAGTGCGTGTGATGATATTTCAGTGTGTAGGAGGAGAGTGTGTATGTGTGTGATGATATTTTAGTGTGTAGGAGGAGAGTATGTATGTGTGTGATGATATTTCAGTGTGTAGGAGGAGTGTGTGTATGTGATGTGATGATATTTTAGTGTGTAGCAGGAGAGTGTGTATGTGTGTGATGATATTTCAGTGTGTAGGAGGAGTGTGTGTATGTGTGTGATGATATTTCAGTGTGTAGCAGGAGTGTGTGTATGTGTGTGATGATATTTCAGTGTGTAGGAGGAGTGTGTGTATGTGTGTGATGATTATTTCAGTGTAGGAGGAGAGTGGGTATGTGTGTGATGATATTAGGTTTTAGGAGAGAGTGTGTTGTGTGTGATGATATTTCAGTGTGTAGGAGGGAGGGTGTGTATGTGTGTGATGATATTTCAGTGTGTAGGAGGAGAGTGTGTATGTGTGTGATGATATTTCAGTGTGTAGGAGGAGTGTGTGTATGTGTGTGATGATATTTCAGTGTGTAGGAGGAGAGTGTGTATTGTGTGTGATGATATTTCAGGTGTAGGAGAGAGTGTGTGTGTGTGTGATGATATTTCAGTGTGTAGGAGGAGAGTGTGTATGTGTGTGATGATATTTCAGTGTGTAGGAGGAGAGTGTGTGTGTGTATGTGTGTGTAGGAAGTGTGTATGTGTGTGATGATAGGAGGGGGAGAGTGTGTTATGTGTGATGATATTTCAGTGAGTAGGAGGAGACATGATGTGTATGTATGTGTATGATTTCAGTGTGTAGGAGAGAGTGTATGTGTGATGATATTTCATGCTAGTATATTGTGTTTTTGTAGTCACATGACTTGTGCAATATGGAGGACTTCATCTCCATTCCCTATTGATACTGGGGACTTCCTCCAAATGGTGAGACTGAGTGTGCTATGAATATCATTATAGGGTTTAATGCCCATCTTTATAAGATATTGGTTGCTGTGTGTTTGTATCGATGTGTGTATGTGTATGGATAGGTGTGTTTCGGCGTGTGTGGGGGTAGGGGAGGGGAGGTGTGGTTGGTGGGAGGGGGGAGGGAGGATAGTAGGTATGTTGTGTGTGTGGGTAGGTGAGTGAGTGTGAGGGAAGTCAATTTATTATTAATTACACCTTTGATGATGATAAATTTATAATTAGTTCAAATTAAGATTAAATTAATTTAACTTTTAATTTTATTTTTGTGCTAGTCACGTGATTCTAGTGTGTGTGTGTGTGTGTGTGATAGGATTTAAATTAAAACTAATACTCTGCTGCCAACTCATTAAGTGGGTGGGGCAAGTGGGTGGGGCCTCTTAGGAATAGTCATGGATAATTGATGACAAAGCTAGACAGTTAATGGAGTTTGCCCTAGGCTACATATGTATGTGTGGGTGGATGGTTGTACTGTATGTATGTGTGTACATGTTTCTGTAAATGTGTGTGTTTGTGTGTACATGATACAGTCACATCAGTGACCACGATAGAAATAAGAATATATATAAAGATATATCAGTTTGTTGTTGTTGTTGTTGTTGTTGTTTTGTTTTGTTTTGTTTATTTTACATGTGTGCATTCTCTACTATATTGTGGCCATGTTTTGATCATTCTTGTGTAATTGTGTTCAGAACCATCCCAAGCTGCGCGTGGTGGACCCCCTGGACTATGAGGGGCAACTCATTACCAGACGCAAGGACTTGGAGCACGAGAAGTACCTGAACCTGTTTCCACAGCAGGATGTCACGGTGGGTGTGGTCATGTGATTGATCAATGTGGTCACGTGATTGCTGTGTGGGGTCGTGTGATTGATGAGTAGGGTCTTTTTTTTTTTCCCCACCATCCTGGGAGCTTCTGGTAATTGTGTGGTTGTTCTTCTCCATCCTCCAGTGTCTCAAGTTCTGCTGTGATCTCTGGCACAAAGTGGACCACAGCTTCAACCAGTCCACAACCAAGTACACCCACCTGTTCCAGTGAGTTACGACATGGAAATAGGTGGGTGTGGTCTATGTATGAGTGGGTGTGGTCAGTTGTTAGGTTTGGCTAATTTGACAAGTAGTGGCACTGGTTCATTAAATTACAACTTCTGTGATGTAAGTGTGTGTAAGCCCCACCCCCTCCCATCCCTCTCTTTTTTCCCTTTCTCTTGAGATTCTGACATTCTGGGAGGGAGAGAGAGTGCGAGGTTTATATGTTAGAAAGAAAGGTACATATTTGTGTTTCTCTGTGGCAGACAACTTGGGATGGGTGGAGCATGTGGGGATGGGTGGAGCATGTGGGGATAGGTGGAGCATGTGGGGGTGGTGGAACATGTGGGGTGGTGGAATATGTGAGAGTGGGTGGAGCATGTGGGGATGGGTGGAGCATGTGGGTGTGGATGGAGCATGTGGGATGGGTGGAGCATGTGGGGGGGGGACACTGTGGGGGGGATGGTGGAGCATGTGGTGGGTTGTGGGGGGGGGAGCAATGTGGGGATGGGGGTGCATGTGGGGGGGGGAGTATGTGGGAGTGGTGGAGCAGCATATGGGGGTGGGTGGAGCATGTGGGGGTGGGTGGAGTATGTGGGGGGGTGGAGCAATGGGGGTGGGTGGAGCATGTGGGGGTGGGTGGAGTATGTGGGTGGGTGGAGCATGTGGGGGGTGGAGCAGAATGTGTGAGTGGTGAGATGTAGGATGGGTGGGAGCAGTGGGGATGGGTGGCATGGGTGGAGCATGTGGGTGGGGGTGTGGTGGAGCATGTGGGGATGTGGGGGGGGTGGAGAATGTGGAGTGGTGGAGCATGTGGGATGGGTGGAGCATGTGGGGATGGGTGGAGCATGTGGGATGGGTGGAGCATGTGGGGGTGGTGGAGCATGTGGGGGTGGGGTGGTAGTAGTATAGTAGAGATGGAAGTGGGGAAAAGATGGAGGGGGAGGAATACACTCAATCATCTTGTATACAGGCAATCCAACTCAAGTTGTGCCTGCATCTCAGAGAAGACTATTGTACCCATTGAGGCAACTCCTTTCTAATTTCTAGGGTGTGCAGTCATCTTTTGCTTACACCCATTTCAATAGGCTTCTTCACAACCCTCTGGAACTACAAATAACTAGCTTGCACTTCTGTAGTTGGTAATGGTCATCAAATTAGTGAAATTGCCTGGTGAGAATTGACAATTGTGTGCCTAACTGGTGCTGGTATAGAGATGTGCATGTAGTAGATGGATCAGGGAGGGGGACACTTCTCCCTTAAGCTTACTAGCTTCCACCCCAACATTTTCAGTTCCCCCTGTATTTGTATGCTGTATGTGCAGTGTTGTAAGACTGATCCTGAAATTACAGCATTTAGCTCAACAAATACTCTTCCATGATTTGAAGGAAAACATTTTCTTGTCTTCTCTTAATATTATATATAAAGGACAATGGCAGGGTTGGGGTCAAATACTTGAGTACTAGTATTTTAAGCTACTTTTTGGAGTATTTGTATTGTATTTTTAGATTTAAAAACGTGGAAGTGTTTATATTTTATTTCATGGTGATGAAATGTGAGCTCTCAAATTATAATGATCTCGTGGGACATTTTTTTCTACATAATTTCTTTCTCAGCCTTTTTTTACTCATTAGATGTATTCTCTGTTTCACAGGCTGGGTTCGATTCCTGGTGGCGACCAAAAATTTTTAATTCTGCATTGTTAAAAAAAAAAAAAGGGGGAGAGAATACATCTAATGACATATTCGCACTTAGTAGATTCATTTTGTATTCTTTAGTTACAGAGTCAAAGTCCAGGAGGCTGGTAAACCACACAGCCTTAGGAAGTCACCATTGTGCCAGCAATAGGTAGGCAAAAGCTTCGGCCATAATGAAGCATAATAAGTTTATTTTCCCAGCACAATGTTTATACAACACAACACTGAGGCAACAGTTCTGCACTATAAAATACACTTTTATCTTGTACTCAGGGGCGGCGTCGACGGTCGGGCCACTCGGGCCAGGGCCCGACCACTTTTGAGTACAAAACTTAAAGAGTGGGTGTGGCTAATTTTCCCTCATAGCTTTAGTGGGTGTGGCGCATAGGTAAGTTTTGTGACCGCGTGGTCTGACCTCTGGTCTGTGCCTCTCGCTCTCTGGCTTTTATGGCTTCTTTACCTTCTGAAGAGTCTTTGCCTGAAACTCCACATCAACCGGCATCATTCTCTTTTCCTAAGAGAGATTTTGGCAAAAGGAAGCGATCATTTCAGGCGAGCTGGTTCCATTCTTGGTCCTGGTTGCACTATAATGAAGCTAAAGACTGCGTCTTTTGCCACCTTTGCTGTAAGGCCATCAAGGAAAAGCACATTGTATTAAAACCAGGAGCAACAGATGCTGCATTTGTAAGTTCATGTCATTTTTTGTTTTGCATAGATATTGAGCTAGCTAAATTTTTTATTTATAGTTGAGTCGAGGTTTCAGTTACTGGAAAGATGGAACGGTGGCATTTCGGCAGCATGAGAAAAGCATGTGTCACAAGTTAGCTGTTGAGAAGTTGTGTACCATACCAGCAACTTGTCACAATGTAGGTGAAATGCTAAGCAATAGTTTAGCTGCTGAGAAAGCAAACAATCGGCATTGCCTTCTGAAAGTTGTGAGTGGCCTAAAATTTCTTGCAAGACAGGACTGTGGAATACGAGGGCATGATGATAAGGAAGGCAATCTACTTCAACTGATGAAACTTTTTGGTGAAAATGATCCCAAGGTAATTTGATCATTGCATTTTTAGTATAATAGTAAAGTTTTATTAATTTATTAATTTATGTTTGTAGTGTCATGAGTGGCTTCAACGAAAGAGTGAACGCTATTTAAGCCATGAAAACCAAAATGAATTGTTAAAAATCATGGCAATGAACATTCTACGTTCAATAGCAAAAAATCTTCAAGAAACTGAGTTTATAACTGTAATGATTGATGAGTGTGCTGACATTACCAACAAGGAGCAGGTAAAAAATGTTATTAACGTTTAGTGAAGTCAACTATAAAGAATTGTATTAAATGTAGGTTGTCATTGTGCTAAGATGGGTGGACGATGAGCTTCAAGTGCAAGAGGAATTTATTGGTCTCTATGAAGTATCCACTATTGAAGCTTCTTCCTTGGTTGCTGCTATTAAAGATTGTTTACTTCGTCTAAACATTTCTCTTACTAAAGTTAGAGGTCAGTGTTATGATGGGGCCAGTAACATGAGTGGGTTACGACAAGGCGTAGCTACTGTTATCCAGGCAGAACAGCCTAATGCCTTTTATACCCATTGTTATGGTCATAGCCTATTGCTGATACTATAAAGAGTTCAGCAACCATGAAGAGAGCTCTGGATATATGCCATGAAGTAACTAAATTAGTGAAGTTCTCTCCGCGTAGACAGAATGCCTTTAACAAGCTTAAGGAAGAATTGTCACCTAGTAACCCAGGTGTGCGTACGCTGTGCCCAACTAGATGGACCGTACGGGCTGATTCAATGGAAAGCATTATTCGAAATTATTCAGTTCTGCAGGAGTTATGGGATGAAGCTATAGATTTTGTTCAAGATAGTGAGGTTATAGCTCGTATCAGAGGCGTTGCTTCTCAAATGCAACTGTTTGACTTTTTTTTTGGACTTGTATTAGGCGAAAGTTTGTTGCGTAACACCGACAATTTAAGTCGAATGCTCCAAAAAAATAATTATTCAGCTGCTGAAGGTCAATTTACTGCAAAGAGAACAAAGGAAGTACTACAGAGTATTCGCAGTGAAGAAAGCTTTAATTTGTTTTGGGAGAAAGTAATATCACTGGCAGCTAAAGTAGATGTAAATGACCCTGTCCTTCCACGTAAAAGAAAAGTACCAAAACGATTTGAGGATGGAAATGCTGAGCCAGAATATGATGAAAGTCCGAAAGACATGTACAGAAGAATTTATTATGAGTCACTCGATCTTTTGGTACAGGCTATAGAAGATCGATTCAACCAACCCGGCTATAGAATGTTTAGCAACTTGGAAACACTGTTAATGAAAGCTGTTAAAAAGGAAGATTATTCTAATGAACTAGAAGTAGTATTAAAAGTATATAAAGATGATTTTAATGCTTCAAACCTTACTACCCATCTCAATATTCTCGGCACAACTATTTCCAGAGAGAATTATTCTATTTCTGACATACTGACATATTTACAGAAATTATCATCTGCTCAGAAAGAATTAATGAAAGAAGTCATTATATTGGCCAAGCTTATATTAATTATGCCTGCTACGAATAGCACGAGTGAACGATCCTTTAGTGCCTTAAGACGACTTAAAACTTATCTTCGTTCAACAATGGGCCAAGAAAGATTGAACTGAAGCCCACAAAAAAGTATATTCAGATATGAAACAAAAACAAATAAAAAAATTTGATCAATTAAAACATTGTGGAATCAAACATACACTAAACAAGAGGAAAATAGTAAAAAACATTAGTAACTATAATCTGACACAAGATGAAGAAGACCTACTAAGTTTAGGAATGAATTTTGCGGTTTCCAGTCAAAAAATACCAAATAGTTGAAATCATTGCATCAACAGAAAGTACTGCAAGGAAACTCAACAAAGAAGATGGACAGCAGTTACGCACTGGAGTAGCACTGATCCTTCAAAAGTCAAAGCCACCAAAGAGCAATATCAGCAAAAAGCAACACACAGCTTTAACAAATTTAAAAAGAAACAAAAATATTGTTATACTACCAGCTGATAAGGGCAATGCCACAGTAGTGATGGACAGGTGTGAATATAAGATGAACATGAAAACATTACTGGATGATGAATATACCTAACAAACAGTTACCAAATGACCCAACAACAAAGATTGAAAATAAGATTACAAAAGCACTAAAATGTATTGAAGAGAAAAAACTTATCTCCAAAGAACAAAGGTTAAAACTAGCACCCCAACATTCAACACCACCTCAAATATATGGTCTACCTAAGATACATAAAGAAAACGTGCCACTAAGACCTATAGTCTCAGCAATCAATTCTCCAACGCATCCTCTAGCAAAATTTCTAGTAAAAATCATAGGCCCTGTTACAGGAAAGACAAACTCATATATAAAAAATTCAACACATTTTATGGAGAAAATAAATAGTCCTGCAATAAATTCAAAAGACACAATGATAAGTTTCGATGTGGTCAGTTTGTTCACAAAAGTTCCAATGAAGGAAGTTATTCTAATTCTCAAAATAATTTTGGAACAAGATGACAGCCTTGAAGACAGAACTGCAATAACACCAGGTGAATTGTGCAATCTGGTTGAATTATGTGTTAAATCCACATATTTTTGTTTTGAAGAGACATTTTATGAACAAAAAGAAGGAGCATCAATGGGGTCTCCTTTATCACCAATTCTAGCTAACATCTACATGGAGAGACTGGAAGAAGAAGCCATCAAAAACTTTCCTCTCAAACCATCTCTTTGGTGCAGATATGTAGACGATGTTTTTGCCTTATGGCCACATGACAATGAATCTATCCAAGACTTCAAACTCCATCTAAACAAACAAAATAAACACATCCAATTTACAACAGAAGAAGAAAATGAAAACAAAATAGCATTTCTAGATGTACAGATTGAAAGAAAAAATAACAAATTTATCACCTCAATCTTCAGAAAGAAGACTCATACAGACAAATACTTAAACTATAAATCAAACCACCATCCAAGAATTTTGTCTGGAGTTGTCAAGTGCTTAACAGATCGAGCAAAGAAATTATGCCATCCATCTGAAATTGAACAGGAGCTGAAACATTTAAAAGAAGTCTTCCTAGCAAATGGTTACCCAGAACAAACAATAAACAGCAACATCAAATCCAAAAGAAATTCAACCACAAATAATTCAACCAAAGCACAAGATGAAACCATCAAATATTTGGTAATACCATATGTCAAAGGGATTAGTGAAAAAATTGAACATGTATGCCGTTCCTTGAACATAGAAACAGTTTTTACATCAACACCAACCCTCAAGAAACATCTAATGAAGGTAAAAACACCCAGAGAAAAATCAAAAATCAAAGGAGTAGTTTATGAAATCCCATGTATGGACTGCAGTATGGTATATATAGGGGAAACAAGACGTACACTAGACAAACGTTTAAAGGAACACCAATATGCAGTAAAAAGGCATGATGAGAAGAATGGTATAGCTGTACATGCATGGAACAGTAATCATAAAGTAAATTGGTTGGAGGCCAAAGTGAAAGAGAGAGTTGAGAACTACACCAGAAGAAGGATTACTGAAGCAGTAGTGATCCAAAGTCTGCCATCAACATCTAACTTGGACAATGGCCTGGAGTTAAATCCAACATGGCAACCAATTATAGCGTCACTATAACTAGTGCATCCTCAGGGTTTTTGCATTTTATTGAACTGGTTTTGTTTTTTGTCATTTTCAGTATTGTGTTTTTTGTCAACTGATGAAGACCTACGGGTCGAAACGTTTTGACTATTTATAGTTATAATCTACTACGAAAGCTAATAAATAAAATAACCAGAAATTGAACTCCCTAATGATTATTCATGTTCATAAGGATTTAACTGACAAAATAAATATCCGTGAAATTTGTAATGATTTTATTAGTAAAGGTGAACGTAGGCATCAGGTGTTTGGAACTTTTTAACCTTATTTATTGTAATCATTGTTAATACTAATATTATGAAGTAATAATAATACTAGGTTATTGTGAACTTAATTTTTACATAAATTAGCTATCTAACACTACAGTTTAGTAGCTGATACATATGATCGAGTCAATAACTGCATTAACTACTTCCGCTTCCTGTCTTTAAGCCACACCCACTTCCTGGCCTGACAACTTCAAAATTGGCGGAGCCGCCCCTGGTACTGTTACTAATGGTACAAAGGTAGCATAAATTGGCATAACTCAGGACGTGATGGGTGCATGATTGCAGCAATGACAAATAGCATTACATGTAGGTAAAGCTAAAAGGCATATTGAGGACATCGCTACTGAGCGTGCTCAACCATCATCATGCCCACAACCTCCACATAAGAAAATGAAATTTTTTGTTTATATTTTGCTTATAGCAGACTGAGTTAGTAGCTTCTCTGCAGTTGATGCACACAATGGTGAATACCTTCAAGCTCCATGGCTACCATAAAGGTTAATCTACCATAAAGGATAATCCTCTTCTTTCTTTTTTTATAATAAAATGTCCCACATCTGCAAAACTTCTTAAGTTGCAAGATTTCTTAAGTTGCAAAATGTTATGGCGCATGGTTATTATGGTATTGAACCCCTTTACCAGACGTAATTAAAACAAACTGGGCCTTTCTTAGTAGCTGTGAGTGCTTGTTGTCAATAGATACTGGTAATTCAGATAGTCAGAATGACATATATTAGGGACTACAGAAAATACTGGTACTCTGGAAATTGAGGTAAGAATAAAGTGGTTCTGTGTTTGTTAGCTAAAGTGTATAAGGGTCACAATGACTATGTACTTAGCTATAAATTCAGAAATGGACTGATAGATTCTTTTGAAGTGTTTTGTTTGTGCACTGGCTCGCTCTCCCTTTGTGCTCAAGCACATCACTACTATGTGTCATGATTTGAACTGTTTTTTGTTTTTTGACTAGACATCAAGATTAATAATGAACATATAACAGGTAAGAAAACTTGTAGATCAACATAAAAACACACACACTAACTAATGCTGATTGTCTATGTTTATCATTATGAAGTTATGGGTGTATCTTATAATTATTTAGTGCTACATTATTATATAAGTTATTATAATCCACTGTCACCAATGACTTCAGTGATTATAACATACTGATGATTCCTAATAAGGATGAAACAATCACAGCATAGTTGTCATTTCAGTGGCTATTTAATTAGGGTCAGAATTAGGGGGGATGAATAAGTGGGTTAGAATTGCTTGTTGTGTAACAACAAGTACATATGTACTCTCATTCTAGATGTGAGAGGACAATGTGACATGTTTTAGTTGTCTGTAGTAGAGGTGTAAATGTCTTGTAAGGGTCAGCTATAACCATTATAGTTACCTAGAAATTTCATTATTATTGCATCCTTTTATTAAAATTATGGCCATATTTTTTTCTTGAACATGTAATATTTATTTAAATAAAAAATAATTCATTAGGCAGCAAGAAATTATTTGCTCACGTAATTATGACCTAATGGTAATGACATAATGGTAGGGGCATTACTCACAAAAGGAGAGGCAAGCAAGTGTAGCTGGACTTAAATAAGCTGGAAATAGAAGAGAGAGGTTATGGTCGCAGATTAGGGTTTGACAGTTTGGAATAGAGGTGTGGAAAAGAAGTACATCTAAAACAAAACTGGCAATGCCTGAGATTATTATGTTTCTGTTTTGTTATTACGTGTAGTGTATTTTACTCCAGTTCCAGTATGACCTTATTTGGTCATATCACTAATGGGTTTGTGGTAATAACACCACCTCTCACAATGAAGCAGCTGCCCTAGATAAAAGCTTAGGCTGGTTAGGTCTATAGTCTGTACAAGTTGAGTTGGCCAGAAAATAACTTGAATATCTTTTGAACCAAAACAGCTACTCATCCAGGGTTTGCACTATTAGAAAGCTGTATTCTTGTCAATCAACAAATCCAGAGTTGGATAGCTTAATTATTCATAATTCTGTTCATTTCCTATCTGACAGTTTATGAACTTCCTCTGCAAAATAATTTTAATATTACTACTAAATTATAGAAGTTTATGTGATGATATTTCAGTGTGTAGGAGGAGAGTGTGCATGTGTGTGATGATATTTCAGTATGTAGGAGAGTTTGTATATGTATGATGATATTTAAGTGTTTATGAGGAGAATGTGTATGTGTGATGATTTGAACTGTTTTTTCCACTAGACATCAAGATTAATAATGAACATATACCAGGTAAGATTGTCATTCACAATAGAAACACACACACTAACTAATGCTGATTGTCTATGTTTATCATTATGAAGTTATGGGTGTATCCTATAATTAATTAGTGCTACAGTATTATATAAGTTATTATAGTCCACTGTCACCCATGACTTCATAGTGATTATAACATACTGATGATTCCTAATAAGGATGAAACAATCACAGCATAGTTGTCATTTCAGTGGCTATTTAATTAGGGTCAGAATTAGGGGAAATGAATAAGTGGGTTAGAATTGCTTGTTGTGTAACAACAAGTTACATATGTACTCTCATTCTAGATGTGAGAGGACAATGTGACACATTTTAGTGGTCTGTGGTAGAGGTGTAAACATCTTGTAGGCTTCAGCTATAACCATAGTTACCCAGAAATTTCATTATTATTGCATCTTCTAATTAAAATTATGCCCATATTTTTTTCCTTGAACATGAGAGGACAAAATTAGAGAGTTGTTTGTTTGTGTGTATGTGTTTGTGTCTTTCTTGTGTGAGGAGTAAATTTTCAGCTAATTATAGTAAGGTCAGTCTAGAGGTCATTCTGCATGAGAGGTCATGATGAAGCTCACAAATTGCAGCTGTTTGAGAATGTTGCCCATATTGCAGCTATGTGAATAGACTGCATCTATGTGAATAGGCTGCAGCTATGTGAATAGACTGGGTGAGTTTGTTTCAATAAGAAATAGTAATAATTTTAGTTAAGAAAAATGAGAGTATTTGTGACCATCTATAGGAAAACCGGGCACAACGCGGTGTGCGTAAATATCGAGAAAAGATTGATCAATTTCTTGTTTCAAGCCGACGGAAGGGAACGGTTAGGTCTATTATAGTGGGAACCACTTAAGCTACGACGATATAACTTGGAGAGCTCAATATCTGGACGCCGACAACTCTGTAAGTGCAAAAAAAAATTTTCGAAGGGTGCCGCGTTGTGCCCAGCATTCGTGTAGACGGTCACATTTGTGTATGTACATATTGTATACACAAACCACATGAGATGTGTCTATATGTATATGTGGTGTGTGTATATGTGTGTGGTATGTGTGTATGTGTGTGTTGTGATAGTGGTATGAATATGTGTATGTGTGAAAATAAATTAGTTGTGGTGCAGCAAGAAAGTAAAGACTTGAGGTGTAAATTTCTTGTTAGTGTTAGCCATAACCATTTAATCTCATTATTTTAGACTATTTGCTGCTTATGATTAGTTCATGGCCTTAAAAGTTATTTTTCTCTTCTAATTGTATTATTGATAGGGTAGATTAGAGAGGGTTTTTGTTTGTGTGAATGTGTTTGTGTGATCTTTTATGTAGAATAACATTTTCAGGTAATTATTGTAGTGAGGTCAGCCTGCTCAAGAGGTCACCTTGGTGAGAGGCCATTCCTGCCTTGCAGCTGTTATGTGCCTCAAAATCTGTGTATACTACATTCTTGTGTCTCTATGTGCTCCAAAAGCAGCTGTTAGCTGTAGAAGATAAATGAATAGCACAAAATGAGATTCATTCACAACTTCACCTTAAGTAAGTTTTGAGGGTTTGCTAAAGGTTTGATGTTTCTTCATAACAAATTTCTAGTGAATATTCTAAGCTTTTTGAAATTGCTATGCAAGCATAAAAACTTTGTGTGTAATGGTTCAAAATGTGATGTTGATGTGTGTGTGTGTGTGTTTGTTTTTATGTGTGTGTGTGTGTGTGTGTGTGTGAATATGTGTGTATGAACTCAAGGAATGTTGAAGTTGGCAAAAGATTACAATTTATAATCAATATACTTGATTGTCATAATTTTATATTCCAATATTAAAACAATTTTTGAAATGGTTTATAAAAAAAAACTGAACAAAATCAAATATGCTTCCTTGGAAGCTTTACAGTTGTTTTATGTTAAATGAATACATCCATTTCAGCAGATTGCCCCTAGCTATCATGGAGTTTATTTCTTTTCTTTTTTTGTAATTTTTGAAGTTTTGCTGTAATACAGGTCACACCCACTGAAGCTACTATCTGCCTTTCCATAGTAACTAATCAGTAAGTGGGTTTAAATAGCAAGACTGTATGAATGTTATTCAGAAGAATTCTGGCCTCACACCTGTGTCTTCCAGTCCAAAAGTTGGTCTCATCACTGAGTGGACCAAGTCAGGATACAGAAATATACTCAAGTTATTGCTAGTTGTGTGAGCAACCATTAGCTATCAATTCAAACCACTTGAAAACATACACTAGCTAATAATTTATATTTTTAATATTTTTAATGAAAATGTACAGCTGCAATGAAAATTAAAACTTGACAATGTGCAAATTCAATATCCAATTTGAAATATGGGATACATTATCAACTGTGAGTGTTTTCAAATGTATGTCCATGTAGTGTTGATAGACTTCAATCCACAATTCTATTACAAAATCCAAACAATAATACAAATACTACAACCATAACAATATACTTACTGGAGCCGTTGCTGTATTTTATCTGCCACTTGTCTACAATAGTCCACTTGAGACAATACAGTAACAAACTTCTTGAGGGCAGCAGGTCTAGATGATAAGACTGTACGAATGCTACTCAGAAGGTTCCTTGTCTTCTCTACATCAATCCAGTTCTGACGTTGAAGGAGCTGGTCATACATGTCAGGAGATATGAGTTCTTCACTGTAGCAGTGATCAGCTACTGTCATAACACAAGGCGTCACTGAGTGGACCAAGTCAGGATACACTCTCAGAAATATACTCAAGTTGTTGCCACCTAATAATAAAACATTTTCAATAATACTAGCTAAATACAAATAACAACTTGACTTACTTTCAGAGATTTCTACTGCAGGATCTTTGTTTTTGTATTTCTAATACAAAATAAATGAGAGTTAGTAAATACAAGTCAGAATACATAGTCTATTTCTACATACCTGTCCATACCAAATGAGGTGTCTATTGGTAAGTACAACTGCTTGTGGGCTGTCTGGATTGCAGAGACATTTCATGACTTTTGGGACAGTGTGTACTCTATCAACGACCCCGAGATGATTCCCTCCTTCATGTGAACGACAGTCAAAGGCAAACTGGTAGTCCATGGAGCTGTTGTAGTTCATTCTTGAACTGGCTTTATTTAGAGTGTCCTCTATTTCTTGTTTTAAAGCAGTACATTCATGATGAATGGAGTCTTGGAATGTAGGATCGCATGAAACTACAACTTCAAAATATTTAGATAGAGATACAAATGTTACACGAATTAAATTGGATCCGTACAAAAAGGTCACCATGTTTTTCTTGACACCTTCTCTGATGAAAGTGAAGGACTTGTTAGATACGAGACAAGCCATAGAAGCAGAAAAGAGTCCCATAGGAGTAAACCCACTACTGAAGTACATCAAGAGAGGCTCCATCAAACATGATCTACAGGATTCTTTGTGAAATAGGTCAAGTTCCTTTGCACTCGTGTTTTCTAACACGCAAGGTATGATGTACTCTTTCTCCTCTTCTAAGACTGACTTAGAATATTCAACTGACACAATCTCAGCTATAATGTGAAGATGTGCAAGCAAAGCTACCAGCTGCTCTGGTGGAATGACATCTCCTGAAATTTTAGATGTAGCCGATTTCAAATCTTTCATAGTGAATCGACCTGTCTTCCTGAATCTCTCAGCTGTAGCCTTACCTACGTTATCAAAGCTCATGGCTTCAAGAATGACACCAGTGATACTGTCATACACTATCTGGATGTCTATGATGACCAGGTCTTCTAAACAAGGCACACTGGGGAAGTACATCAGAACACCGGCATGGTGGTGAAGAAACCACAGGGCTACTTTGGTCTCGTAGGGTGTCATATTGAAGGCATTGGACAAGGCCAAGCAGGTCTCCAAGCTGGCTGTCCTCACCTCTCTCATGCGAAGACACAAGCTGAACAGAAGCCACACAGCTGGAATCTTCAGCTTCTTAAAGTGTTTCTCCATGGCATTCTCCAATAGCTGATGCAAGTGATGGATTTCTTCTACTCCGCCTTTCATGTTGTCCAAAGAAACAACAAGCTTGTCTTGTGAGCAGAACTGCACTATGTCCTTCCTGTAGAAGTCTGTGTCTCGAATCACCTTTTGAAGCTGTGAGTCCACTGTAGCGATGTCTTGCTCAAAAACTTGGTCTTTGTGAGTACCCACTATATACACTACTGATTTGGAGGACTCCAGAATCTCACCAATGATGGACGAGTTGCCTGCTCCTGGTAGAGGTTGAAGATGGGCGGAGGAACTGAAACAAGATATACTGGCCAGGGTACGCAAAAGCATCTCTTGCAGTGTAAACTCAGAGTTTTCTGGTGCAGTTGTCTCTCCTGAAGCTCTCTGATAAAAGACTCGATACTCCTCGTCTAACTTGAACTTGTAGCTAAAGAAGAGCAAGTAGAGGCCAGGTCCTGTGATGAGTGCTGGTAGCATGTCCATCAGCTCAGGCTGCCCTCCACTGTCCTCCATTCTCAAGAAAGCTTTGAAAGAATGCTTCATATTTTCTGCAAACTGTGGTTGCCTTGAAACTCTCTCGTATATGGCAGCTATTTCAGAATAATCTTGTGATGTTACCATCTCATCGGCTAGTTGGACATGTGTTGGTGAGAGAGGTGAGGATTTCTTTTGTCTGGACTGCTTCGATGTTGGTTGTGGTGGTTTTTCCACAAGGTGAGACTGCTCTGTACTGCTAGCCTGACTGACCTCTGCCATTGTTGCAATATCTCCATGGGGACGAGCTGCAGTCTCAGAAGTGAATTTAGTCTCCAGACCTTTTCTAAGACTATGAAGGAGTAGAGATGCTTCCTCAGTGAGATTCTGTACAATGGTCCAGTGAGTTCCCTTATCTGCTGTAGTTGTATCAGACATGCCTTGGACTAGCATATTAGAACAACACTCCACTGTTCCTGTGCTGCCATGAATCTGTTCCTCTTCTTTGGCTGACATAAGATCTATGATCTCTTTCGTAACACGACGGCGAGTTGTAGTCTTGCCTTGTCGTGGTGGACCAAGAAACATAAGCTTTAAAGACGGAAGCTCCAGAACCTCCTTGGAAACAATGAAGTGTTTGTATGCTTCTTCATACTTGTAGTCATCTATCACATGAAATAAAAAATAAGTCCATTTTTTGGAGAACAGATAGTAAAGAGAACTACTTTAATGAACCCAAAACCTGATACAGACACTGGGATTTCTTGCTCAAATGAAGTGGTTTCCAAAGAAAATATCCCCTTTCTTAAACTATGTAACTCTCCTATTGCATATGCACTAATGACTCTTGACACAACTTTTATTATTCACACTGGTAATAGCTCACACACTCCTGTGCTTTGATGCCTTTTGTAGTGACTTCTAGCTAATGAAGCAACACTTGATTGTTGCTCCTAAAGCAGTGAGTTTACAGTAGTCCTATAATTACAAGTGATATAGTTGCACAGGTTTTAATCTGCAATAACCCACATACTCCTGTGCTTCTACCCTCAGCTGGCTCCAGCAATAGGAGTGTGGGCAGCTGGTTTTATAGCCTGGAGCTAAGCCAGTAGAAGCAGCTGCCAGTGCACCAGCTGCAATTTAGCTCAGACATTCTCAGCTAATAATTACATATCATACTTTCTTCTAGAGAGAAGCTGCTATTTGCATACACTAACCTGACAGAGTCACTTTATACACTCCATCATTAAAAGCAACCAGTAACTGTCCAGTAGACAAGACTGCAGTAGCTATGCATCCATCATTATACTCATGACCTGGTCCATCTCCCACACTAGTAGTCTCAATCCACTCCTCTGTCTTGTTGGAATAAATTCTAACTGTAGAATCATCATCCATGCCAATTAGATTAGATAAGGAAGAGGCAATAACTTCAGTGTGAGTAGATGTG
>WLWD01005023.1_pt1 | contig 20918 bp, 12 predicted proteins | sample 6712731 | NCBI WGS metagenome assembly WLWD01 (sample SAMN12718690, study PRJNA576275) | sponge metagenome | isolation source: marine sponge | host: Mycale hentscheli | place: New Zealand: South Island, Marlborough, Capsize Point | collected 2014-11-01
AAAGATCACAGAGTGCATTTGAACTTTTTATGATCATGTACTTAAAGAATCTCAAGATTTGACATCTGAACCTGCACTGCTTCGATACAGGAGAAAGCCACAACGATATGACGATGGGAGTGAAGCATATAGATTTGAAGATGCTAAATCCTTCCACAAGCAGCAGTATTATGAAGCACTGGAAACAATAAAGGGAGAAATAAATAGCCGATTTCAACAAGAACGTGGTATGCCGATAGCAGCTACTTTAGAAAAATCTTTACTCGATGCTTTTAAAGGAAACTTTGAGCTTCTGGATGTAATTTTCTCCTATTCCAAATATTTGAATATTTCTAGATTGAAAGTGCAGATTCAGATACTTCCAGATTTGTTAAAAACATTCAACTTAGAAAATCCTACTTATCCGTAACAAGTCTGAGAACTGTGTGTGATTTAATGAATATGATTGGAGGTTCCAAGATAATGTTTTAGTGAAATTTACCAACTTCTACATATTTTGCTCACAATTCCTGTTACTTCAGCCACAGCTGAACGGACATTTTCTGCAATGTGTCGATTGAAGAATTTTCTCAGGTCTACAATGAAGCAGGTGCTTTTTAACAATGTCATGCTCTTGCATGTCGACAAACAAGAAACTGATAACATTGATCTAAAAAAAAAAAGCAAATGAGTTTATTGCAGTTAATGACAGAAGAAAGAAGTTTTTTGGCGTTGAGTAACATTTTTGTTCTTCAATACATTTTTGCTTAACATTTACAGTGGTGCACTTGAATTCACATTCCTGTTTCAAAAACCAGCAGTAACTCAATACTAGCAGTAACTCTCAATAAAATGTGGTAAACACTCAAAGATTTAAATGAACTATACAATAGAGCATAACAATTCTGCAGTAATCATAATGGTTCAGTATTTTGTTATTTTCTCATACTTTCATAATTACAACTATTTTTTATGTGATAATCACACCGTAAATCTTATTGTTTCACTGTCATTTGATTTATACCACACTTGCTGGATCTCACACAGATTTACTTAACTACTAACAGTGCTATTGACTTAAAGTGTATTAACAGGACTGCTAGTGATAGTTAAAGCCACTCTCCCAGGTGTCTTTCTCAGATCTATGGCATGGGCATTTTGTGCCCCCCCCCCAGATGAAACCAGCTTCTTGCACCGCTGGATAGAGAGGAAAAGTTTGTACTTGAGGAAATATAAAATATTACCTCACTAAGCCTTTCAGTTTTATTTAATCAAAGTTATTTAGCTAGTGCTATCAAAAAATAAGAATTAAAAATGAACATACTATCTAATAAGAGTAATAACAATCCTTTCTGATTGGACTGGATTTGGACTTGGTGGACAATTATTTCATCTTTAATTAGCCCTGCACAGGATAAGCTCTCCAAGAGCTGGCAGTTGGGCCTCTACTGAGCTTGACCACTTACCCTCTGTGTGAGCACCAGTGACCTAGGAAGCAGGTTGGGATTTATGTCCCAACACTAATATAACTCCTCACATGACAGGGAACCACACAAGTGGATTCAAAGTAATTCATAGTAAAAACTATATGTTGTGGAGTGAATATATACAATTGTTAGGTACTATACATTTAAACTGAAAAATTTTAAAAAATTATTTTGCCTTAGTGAATAATGTATTACCAGCGACTCACTTACACAATTATTTTAAAATATAATTATTTTCTTTTTATTATTTTAGAAAACATAAAAACAGTAACCATGGAAATCACCTTTATAATTATAATAGCTAAGTTGTACTAAAGAATTCCATAAAAACAAAGATATTTATTAATGAATAGTAGAAGTAAACAATTTCTTAAGTTTGCTAATCCCATCATGTCCTCCCATAACATGGACCTTGTCTCATGTCATGATACAGGTACAGTCATATACTGCATGTGGTAGTTGTCCAGCTTGGACCCAGGTATTAGACTCAGGGACATAGCGATACATGGTGGACACTGGCTTCTTACTCTTCATGTCCACTCCACCGTCTGCCAGTAGAGATCCTCCAATGTTGAGTGGACAAGATTGCGTACAGTTGAGTGAAGGTAGTTTGTTCCATATGTTGGAACTGTTTGATGAGGAGTGTGAAACAAGACCCTCCAGAGATACAATATAGACATCAGGACACAAACTCGGACACTCACACACTCCCCCCATGAGGTACCAGGTATTGCCTATAGTAGTAGACTTCATCCTCCTCCATGGTGTTGGTGTAGATGGTCCAGTGGACCACTGCATGTTGGATATATCAAGTACCTCAATAGTTTGTAAGCAAACTCCACGGTAACCACCAGCCACCACCAGCCAATGCTTATATGAAGTAGCTGAATGCACACAGCGAGGTGTAGACATAGGAGGGAAGGGGTGTGTCCACTGGTTGCTGTCAGACTGCCACTCTCCTAGCTCACTGCTAACAGAGTTATCTCTATTGGTTCCTCCCACCACAACTAGTTTGCTGCTAATGGTAGTCATAGCAAACCCCCTGGTGGTGTATGGAGGTAGAGTGTGCCACTGGCAGGACTGAGTGCTATAGGCCATCACTATGTAGGAATCCTCACGTCTGTCAGTCCCTCCTCCTCCAACATACACTGTATCATTGATCTGTACTGATTGGATGTATACATTCATAGCCACTGGCATGTCAGGACCACGCCTCCATTCTAGCTCTAGTGGGAATATCTAAATAATAAACAAATTAGTAAATTTGTATAGTATTACTCATGTCTATATTTTTAACATTTTAAGTAAAGAAAATTATTTACATAACTTGCAACTATGTTCATTAAATAAAATAGTTATATTGTTGTCATGGTTACTGTTTACATGCTATTGACAATTTTGATACAAATTACACTTCAAAATTTTAACTAAATACATACACTTTCTACTCCATGTTTTATGATGTTAAAAGTATTCATCTATAGTTTGATGATTACATTGTTATTCGTACCATATTTTCAAACATCATCCAATTAATTTCGATAAAATATTGCTTGTATGGATGCAATATACTTACTAATGATTTCTTGTTAATAGACATGGTAGTGATACGCTCCATTTCCTTTGTTAGTCGCTCCACTTCAGATTGAAGAATTTCTTTATCTCTTTGATGCCGAGATTCTAGATGAAGTTTTTCTTCTTTGTGAGATTCTAACTGAATTCATTCAGCTGCTATCTGGTTCCTCAGTTTATTGTTCTCAGTCTTCAGTTGACTCTTCAGCTGATCATTTTCTGCCTTCAATTGATTGTTTTCTGCCTGAACTTGCATAACACTCGTCTCCAATTGATGTTTCTCTCCAATGAGTCTTGTATTTGCAGATAAAACAATTTTCTGTTACTTTCTGATTTTGTAATTTCTTCAGTCAATTCTTTATTTTCTGTTTCTAATCTGTTTTCAGAAATCTAATAATATAACACATAATACAAATACACTACATTTAAAACTGATAATATTAGTATACCACTGCAAAAAAGTTGACAAAGCAAACAAAATTTTAGCAATACCTTTGTAGAGTGTGAGAAACTACTGTTTATGATAAACTTAAGTTTTAGAACAACTACTTAAACTCACAAATACAAAATATCTCTGGGTGAATGATATTTATTCCATGATCATAATGACAAAAGTATCTTTAGATATTGACGACAGTAATGAAGAGCTTAGACTTCAATTATATTATGATTGCTTCCAGAATCAACCAGCACAGTAATAACTCACATGCAATCAGTGAATCGTTTAACCACATATTACGACAAAAAATTAGGGTTAAAATTTGTATATATAGCTAAGCTGAGTTGCTTGATATGAGTCTTCAAGTATGTATATACTCTGTGACAACTTAACTTGGACAAAGTAAAGTAAAGCAAATATTGTAATTTCTATTTCGTAGATTTAACAAATAATTGTTATTTACATATAAAAGTTTACCTCGAGTTCTTTTATTCTTCTATTCTTTTCTTTTGCTTCCTTCATGTGTAACACATTGGCTATGTTGAGAGTCCTCCCTAGATTCCCTCCATGTAAGTTCTCCATTGCATCCTGTACTGGTGTTAGTGTCTCCAGTAGTTGCTCAGCAGTAGGTCTTGTTTGAGGAGTATTGTGCAGGCAATGAGTCACCATCTCTACTAGAACAGGATGAGACTTCAATAACTGATCCTTCAAGTTGTCCATGTACACCTCACGACGCTCTACTTCAGAACGACCAATAAGTCGACCAGGATTGTGAGGATCTGAACATGTAGCCAATAGCAACTCTCCCGGAAAAATCTAAACAATTATTAAAAATGAATTGATTCTCGTGTGATAGTCAATAAACATTATAACAATAATAATATATCCAGAGTAATGATCAATAAACATCACGATAATTCACTATCAAGATTATTCTTATGCTTAGTTCGCCAAATATTGGGATAATGGTACAACTGTCCGGGCTATGAACATAGAGCATAGGGTAGGGAGTACAACACGAAGGACCTGCTCTGACCAGTAATAGAATCAATCTCAGCAGTAAAAGTGGCCGGGCTGCATTGGGCAATGGACTGCAGTGGCATTTAGTAGTGTATAATCAACTAATTGTATACAAATCAATGAGGAATAACGCTGGTAAATGGTGAAGATGATTACATTGAGACATTTATAGAATACAGTAATCAGATAACAGTGGGGATGGGGAGGAAAAGTTTAACAAAGCCAAGGAGATAAATAGTAAACACAAGTGTGCTTAGAAAAATTAGGAATGTTGACAAGGTTAAAATGCCTATCTAAGTAATGTGGACATAGTATATTATTTGACATATCACAAAACACTTACACACAGTACCAAGAAAATCATTAATTGAATTTTAAACAGCTTTGCACTAAATAGCGTATGTTGTATATTCAAGTTTGTTTTACCTGTGTGAGTATATAGAGGGCAAGATGTCCGAATGAGAACACATCTAGAGATGGGCCATATCTGTGGCTCTCGCTGAGCGCCTCTGGTGGCATGTACACAGTGGTGCCCGGATTCTTTGAGAATGTTTGGGCTAGTTGAGTTGGTTTTAAAGTTACCATGCGAGAGTTTCCCCGTGTCAGTGATCTTAGCTGTCAGAGACGACGATGTGAGGAGGATGTTCCTCGCAGTCAAGTCTCTGTGGACAATGGGAGGCTCTCGACTATGCAAGTAAACTAAACCGATGCCTGTGTCTGTAAGAATGGAAATTTTGACTGCAAGTGGAATATTAGGGGAACACTCCAGGAGGTCGTCCACACTCATTTCTAGTCTCTCTATCACCAGTAGAGGTAGGTCTGATCCCTCAAGGAAACACAGACCAAGGAACAGTGTTATGTTAGGATGTCGGAGACCTGCCATGAGTTGACATTCTCGTCGATATCTGTCTACAGTCTCTCCAACTCCTTCATTCCCAGGATCCAGTAAAAGTTCATGCATACGCTTGGCAGCACACAAAACTTTGCTATATATTACCTGAAATACCATCATATATCAGCCAAATATATAAACAAGGCTCAGGTTCAGTGTTAAAAATGAGGATTATTTGATAGCAGTATAAATGATTTAAACTTCTATAGAGAACTTGGTACCATTGATGCATAAGCTTCAAAATATTACACTGAGATCTATCATACCCATAGCCAAGGGGATTACCCCCTCGGAAGTAAACAATTTAGCCACACCCCACAAGTAACTTCAGGAATAACGATAGCTGTTTCATCAAGATGAAACCAGCAATAGAATTCTCTGCTATTCCCTTAGATGTACTTTAAACTCTGTATGTGGATGGCCTAGTCTAAGTCCAATTGACCTAATAAACATTCAGCTACTAGCCTGGCCTTGCCAACCCTTTCCCTTCCTAAATGGGTCAGTGGGAAGGAAGGAAAGGGTCTGGTAGCTCTAGTACCAACGACTTGTGCATATGACATCACAGGTTTATTACGTCATTAACATGTAGGCTAAAATCAATCGAGAGTAAAAGATCTCGTTGCGAATAAGAAAGATTGTCAACAATAATGTTAATATTCTGCCTTTATCTTTCCCAATAGATATGAGTCCAACAACAATAACAATAGTGGCTGTTCATACTAGGGTAAGAGTTGTTGGTCATATACAAGCGGCAAACTCTAGAAGCTAGCACTCTACCCATGCCCTGTCGAAAAGGCTACAAAAAAATATATTTCAAAATCCCTTCAATACTTTCATTTGCTCAGGCTTTACCAGGAAACTGTAACTCTCTAAATACGCTCTTCATCTCACTTAATCTTCCATAGCTAACAATGCGGGATAAGCTGGGGCGCATTAAATATGTGATTGAGGAATGTGCTTAATTAACAATTCTTCAATCGAATGGAGTGCCACTATTATGGTGCCAGCACAAGTCGTTGATACTAGACCCTTTCCTTCCTCCCTGCCCTCCAATTTAGGGAAGGAAAAGGGTTAGCAATGCCAAACTATTCAGTTACATGGTTACAAAACTTCGCTCTCATAACAGCATCAATAAAGCTTAGCTACGTTATATCCACAGCTTCTATACAGCTCCTCATCACAGTGGTTGGAAGCCTTGTTATGCGAGGCTGATATATCTCTACAGTTTACCGCTTTTCACTCGATATCAACAATGTTCAATGAACCTATAGTATTGAAATAATAGACACTGAACAAATTTTTAGCTTTGGTGCAGTTATTATAGAAGAATAAATGAAGGAAACAAAAGTGGGTGTGGCTTTTCCAAGCATTTTCAAAATCCATGCAAACTTCTAGTAGGGGCATAGTATCCCAAGCTTTCCTTTAGCCGCTAAGTTAGAACAGTCACTTACTTCTAACACTGAGCCATTTGAACCTGCTCCAAGTGTCTTCCCTGTTGGTACCACCTGGTCTAAGATATACTGTTGTACCTTTGAATCTCTTCTAGAGGATCTAGACCAGCCAGGTCTTCTGGCCATGGCTAATAAACATTCAGCTCCTAGTCTGGCATCCCCAACCCTTTCCTTCCCTAAATTGGTGGGGGGAAGTAAGATAAGGGTCTGGTAGCTCTACAATTAACGACATGTGCAAATGACATCACTGGTTTATTACGTCCCCTTTAACGCTTAGGCTAAACTCAAGCTAGAATAAAACATTTCGTGTAATAATAGATTGTCAACAAAAATGCTCATAATCTTTCTTCATCTTTCAGAATAGAAATGAGTAGAACAACAATATCAATAGTGGCTGGTTCACACTTGGGTAGGAGTTGGTCAAACTCCGAAGCGAGCACTCTTTCCGTATTCAGTTGGGAGGGCTGCTACAAAAAAATATTTTAAAGTTCCCTTCAATACTTTCATCTGCTCTGGATTTATGCACAGAAACTGTAACTCCCTAAACAGATCTTCATCTCACTTGATTTTCCATAGCTGACAACATAAAAACTGGGGCGCACTAAATGTGTGGTTGAGAAATGTGCTTTATTAACAATTCTGCAATCTGATTGGAGCGCCACTATTTTGGTGCCGGCACAAGTTGTTGATACTAGAGCTACTAGATCCTTTTCTTTCTCCCAGCCCACCAATTTAGGGAGGGAAACGGGTCGATGACGCCAAACTATTCAGCTCCTAGTCTCCATGCCAGACCCTTTACCATACCGCTTCGCTGGGAAATGGTCTGGGTACAGACGTAGGGTTTTCACGTTCACTGCAGGAATGTCCATAGAGCTAATCAGATTGTACCAATCACATGACCAACCCCAAACTATTTAATTTATTGCTAATTGAAATGATTTAGCGGTAGCTCTCCACTGCGTGCCGGTTAGTCAGCCGTGTGGTTGCTGCGATATAGAAACGTTGGAAGAAGTTTTGAGAAGTGTTGTGGAGGGTATTGATTACAAAGCTGCATGTGTAGAACAGCGGAGGGCAATTCTTTCCTTCATGCAGGGAAAATATGTTTTCGTTTTCCTCCCGAAGGGAAGTGGGAAAAGTCTTTGTTTTTATGCACTCCCATTGTTTTTTGACAAACTTAGAAATAATTCAGAACCTAAAAGTGTAGTGGTTGTACTGTTGGAGTTCATAGGCGTATACAAATCATGCTCTTCAAGCTCATTTAACAGCTGATCAATAACACACTCTAAGTTCACGCCCTCACTACCGTTCAAGCAAAGTCTTCAAAAGCAAATGTAGATATTCCTTGCGGCGGCAATTAAATTCTTTACGACTCAGGTCACGTGGATTCTTCATTGATTGCATCCCGCCAGAACCTGGAAGTACGCCGAGTGTGCCCAGACCCTCTTTTTTCCCGAGCGGAGGGAGGGGACTACAGTCCCGCAGTTCTTATAAAAAAACTCATTTCATTGGTTAATCAAATCATGTGACCAATTATAGCGCCGCGCGTGACCAATTATAGCGCCGCGCAAGGGCTAGGGGCTAGGGCTAGGGGACCAATCAGAAGAATTCTTTGATAAGAACTGCGGGATGGCTCGGACGGGATGAAGGTATGGCCCGCGAGACTATTCAGCTCCCTGGTCACAAAACTACACTCTCATTTTATAACAGCACAAAGTACAGCACAAACAATGAACCATTAATATGTCTTTCGTGCTATATAAGTTATCTAAATAAGTACATTACTACACACCATGAAAAACTGGGGCGCATTAAATGTGTGGTTGAGGAATGACCCTTTCCTTTCTCCCTGCCCACTAATTTAGAGAGGGAAACGGGTCAGTGACGCCAAACTATTCAGCTCCCTGGTCACAAAACTACACTTTCATAACAGCACAAATACAGCACAAACAATGAACCATTAATATGTCTTTCGTACTATAAGTTATCTAAATAAGTACATTACTACACACCATAAAAAGAATAGTTGTAGCATAGCTTGCTTTATTAGTGCCATAACGAGAGCGATGTTTTAGTCAAGGAGTTCAATGTTTACCTGAAAGCTTGGAATTAAACTAGGCCGTCCACAGATAGAGTATGAAGTATATTCGGGTTATAGCTAAATAGCAGAAAATTCCATTGCGATTTAGACACGATTGACCAGAAGTCGACACTCCATAAGTTAAATGTGTGGTGTGGCTAAATAATTTACTTACGGTAACTCAAAAGGGGCTTTCGACCGAACCCCCCGAACCCTCCCTGGCTACGGGTATGTGATTGTTACACGAGGCTGATATATCGCTACCAGTTTACCGCTTTTCATTGCCTACAAAATCACTGTTGAGGTTGAGGGGGAGGTATCGACTAATATAGGTCTATAGGTCGTGCCGTTGACGTCAACTATAATGACGTAATTACGAGGTGGAGGGCAACCCGTGGAGGGCTTGACAATGTATAAAGTCTTAGTGCGCTGTGCTGTCTGCTGTTGTCTAGAGAAGAACACGAACAGGTTTCCCTCTACCTTAAACTTGCACCAGTTTATCCTGATAATGCTCACTTGCTAGTTTAGTGTAAACAAATGTCAGGTTATAATCAGTGATGAAGCTACCTACTGATAATTGTAACCCTGATTGAGTAACCGCATTATTGATATGGATTATTTCCAGGGGTTAGATCCCAAGTTGCTTCACAATGAACTGCTTTGTTTGTTTCAAAGTCCTATGGAGGGAGGATACATGGATACATAAATGATGGAAGGTGAGAATGTTTCAATCTAAGTTATATTAATTTTATAGCTAAGTGATTTTATTCTGGCAGACCAATGATATACATATGGAATTAATAAGCAAGAATGGCAGAAGTGAAAACCTCCCTTTGATGCTGTGATACAATCTCCATGAATCAAATTCCATGTTTTGCTTGAGATTGCATTGATTGTTGTTTCTGTGTTTAAATGAATGATTTGTTCTAAAGTTACCTGCACAATGGTATTTCATCAATATTGAGCTTATTTTAGCAATCAAGTTATACAGATAAACTTTAGAGATTGAAACATCTCACATAAATTAATTACATAGTTGCCGAGTTTTCTAATCATAGTTCCGGGACATTAAGCCAAACCCCAGACCACACCCTAGACCACACCCAAAATCTCAAAATTATGAAGAAGCAATGGGTGATAGAATGATTATATTAATGTGATTTTCTGCAGCCCATGACAATGGGTATAGCTAAGTGGTCGCCGAAGTCCGCGCGGTCACTTTCTTCAGATTAAATTGATATATGTAGCTATTCATAAAAAACAACAACAACAAAAAAACAATTCTAGAATCAAGTAAACACTCCAAATTTTAGAACAGTGGAAGCATTCTGTAGTTTGGCAGATCATGCATAGTAAACAGATACAAAGTTAATCATTTCCGGGACAAACAATAGAAAGAGTACAGTGACTAAGTTGCGGGACAGTGACTAAGTGATAAATCCGGGACTGTCCCGGAGCTTTCGGGACAGTTGGCAACTAATTAATTAATTTTAAATAGTTGGACTGTCATGTTCTGTGTGAGCATTGATGAATTGCAAACATGATTTATGTGTCCTGAAGTTACAGGATTGAAGCAGTGAGACATGACATGGATGGTATACAACATGTGCAGAAAAGATGACAGCTAACTATCCTATACATTTCCTGAAGCATCAAAAGTATAGGAAATCTGGATATTTTCAAGTATAAAGCATAAACAGAGTTCCATGAGTGATCGATGGAGCTACATAGTGTAACAACCAAAGTAAGACCCAAATGTGGAACTTTTTATTTTGGTAGTAGTATCTGTTTTTATTGTTGTAGAGGTATCATCGGATACAGTAAATGTACTGGTTGTGATGGTAGTGGGCGTATCTAAGATTTAAACAACAACAACAGCAAGGACATACATCATGTGTGGCAGTTTTTCTTTTCCTTTTCTTAAGGGAGTTTCAACATGTTTTGATTTATAAATGCTACCATTCACAGGCATGTATGTAGATCATGAAAAGGAGCACTGGAAATATTTCTAAGTGAAGATTATGGACTTGTAATCAATACACCCCACAGTTGTGTTTTCAAATTCTGCAATTAAATAGATATGGTGATTAATTATTGTAAGAAATGGCTAATACCCTCCCCACCCCACCCCCTTAAAAAAAGCAAAGCAAAGAACTATCATTGTCCAGGCCTCCTAGCCAGGCCAAGAGAGAGAGAGAGAGATGACATAAAAGTCATATATTACCATACCACACCTACTCAGTCCAATTACCTTATCTTTAATTAGCCCTGCACATGACAAGCTCTCTGAGAACTGGCAGTTGAGCCTCTTCTGAGTTAGATCCCTTACCCTCTGCGTGAGCACCAGTGAGCTAGGAAGCAGGTTAGGATTTATGCCCCAACACTAATTGACTCTCACAGGGAACCACACAAGTGCATTCAAAGTAATTCATAGTATAACTCTATAATATAATTATTTGTTTTTATTTTTTAGAAGACATATAAACAGTAACCAATGAAAATATTTAAAAAATTATAATTGCTAACTTGTACTAAATCGTTACATAAAAATAAAGATAATTAGTGAATAGTAGAAGTAAACAGTTTCTTAAAACTGCTATTCCCATCATGTCCTCCCATAACATGGACCTTGTCTGCTGTCATGATACAGGTACAATTGAGTACTACATGTGGTAGTTGTCCAGCCTGGACCCAGGTATTAGTCTCAGGGACATAGCGCTGGATGGTGGACACTGGCTTCTCACTCTTCATGTCCCTACCACCGACTGCCAGTAGAGATCCTCCAATGTTGAGTGGACAGGATAGCGTACAGTTGAGTGAAGGTAGTTTGTTCCATATGTTGTAACTGTCTGATGAGGAGTGTGAAACAAGAGCCTCCAGAGATACACTATAGACATCAGAACACCAACTCACACCCTCATACCACCCCCCCATGAGGTACCAGGTATCTGCTATTGTAGTAGACTTCATCATGTCCCATGGTGTTTGCGTAGATGGTCCAGTGGACCACTGCATGTTGGATAAATCAAGTACCTCAACACTAGCATGTAAACAAACTCCATGGTAACCACCAGCCACCACCAGCCAATGTTTATATGAAGTAGCTGAATGCAAATAGCAAGGTTTAGGCATTGGAGGGAAGGGGTGTGTCCACTGGTTGCTGTCAGGCTGCCACTCTCCTAGTTCACTGCTATCAGAGTTATCTCTATTTCTTCCTCCCACCACAACTAGTTTGTTGTTGATGGTAGTCATAGCAAACAACCTGGTACTGTATGGAGGTAGAGTGTGCCACTGGCAGGACTGTGTGTTGTAGGCCATCACTATGTAGGCATCCTCAAGTCTGTCAGTCACTCCTCCTCCAACATACACTGTATAATTTATCTCTACTGATTGGATGTATGCACTCATAGCCACTGGCATTGGAGGATCAAGCCTCCAGTCTAGTTCTAGTGGGAATGTCTAAATAATAAACAAATACATTATCTGTAGTAAATTTGTATAGTAATAGCTACTCATGTCTATATTCTTAACATTTTAAGTAAAGAATATTGTTTATGTTAATTGCACACCATGTTCAGTAAATAAAGTTTTATTGTTGCCATGGTTACTGTTTACATGCTATTGACAGTTTTGATACAAATTTCACTATAAATAATTAATTATATACATACATCTACTCCAAGTATTATGATGTTAGATTGATGACTACATTGTTATTCATTCCATGTTTTTAAACATTATTTAATTTATATAATAGCAAATTTTTCTCTTTTAACAGCCAATAAATTTTTAGCTAAAACTTAACCCGATGTTTCGACTTCTTACCGAAGCCCACTTCAGGGGCCAACTGAGGTCAAACTCTCCGTGGTGATATAATAACACTATGTAAGCGGCAAGATTTCTGGAGTGTACACTTACTGTTTATTGTATCCTGGAGAATGATTTACATGCAGCATGGACAGCCAGCATACTGGAAGCTCTAAATCTATGACATCTCTGTTAAACTTGTTGTTGTCAGGTGTCATCTGTATGTGTAGAGCTTCACTGACTAAGCATGTTCAGCAATGGCTGAGACCTTCTGATCATGATGTTCTTTCACTCTCTGCTCAAGCAAAAAGCAAAAAACAAAAAACATCAGCAGCATCACCCCATTAAATGGGAAGAGGTAAAAGTTGTAGACAGAGCCAGTAAGAATCGTGAGTTGAAGATTAAGGAAGCTCTACACATACAGATGACACCTGACAATAACAAGTTTAACAGAGACATAGGTTTAGAGCGTCCAGGATGCTGGCTGTCCATGCTGCATGCAAATCACCCATCAGGATGTACCCTCCAGAAATCTTGCCGTTTACATTGTGCTATTATATCACCACGGAGAGTGCGACCTCGATTGAACCCTGAAGAGGACTTCGGCAAGAAGTCGAAACGTCGAGTTAGGTTATAATTAACAATTTATTGGCTGTTAAAAAAAGAAAATTTGCTATACTAGAATTATTTCAGCCGAGAATGACAGAATTATTTATATACACCCAATTAATTTTGATAAAGTAATGTTTGCATGAATGCAAAATTCTTACTAATGATTTCTTGCTGATAGATACTGTGGTGATATGCTCCAGTTCCTTTGTTAGTCGCTCCACTTCAGATTGGAGAAGTTTCTCTCTTTGATGGTGAGATTCTAACTGAATTCTTTCAGCTGCTATCTGGTTCCTCAGTTGATTGTTCTCAGTTTTCAGTTGATTGTTCTCAGTCTTTTGTTGATTCTTCAGTTGATCATTTTCTGCCTGTACTTGTATGCCATTTGTCTCCAATTGATGTTTCTCTTCAATGAGTAGTGAATTTGCAGATTCAAGCAACTTTCTGTCACTTTCTAGCTTTGTAATTTCTCCAGTCAATTCTTTGTTTTCTGTTTCTAATCTATTTTCAGAAATCTAATATTAAAACACACAATACAAATACACTACATTTAAAACTGCAAAAAAATGATAAAGCAAACAATATTTGAGCAATACCTTCGTAGAGTTGGGTAGCTACTGTTTATGATAACCTTAAGTTTTAGAACAGCTACTTATAAACTAACAAATAAAAATATCTCTGCGTAAACGGTATATATTACACGATCATAACGACAAAGATATCTCTAAGATGTTGATGACACTAATGAAGAGTTCAGGCTTCAATTATATTTGCTTGCTTCTATAATCAACCATCACAGTAATAATTCACGTACAATCGGTGAACAGCTTGACCATATATTATGGCAAAAAAAAGTTAAAGCTTTTATAGCTATATAGCTATATAGCTGGGTTGCTTGATATGAGTGTTTAAGTATGTACTCTGTGACAATTTAACTTGGACAAAGTAGAATGTAGTTATTGTAATTACTATTTGGTAGATTTAACTAATGATTGTAGTTCACATGTAAAAGTTTACCTCGAGTTCTTTTATTCTTTTATTCTTTTCCTTTGTTTCTTTCATGTGTAACACATTGGCTATGTTAAGAGATCTCCCCAGATTCCCTCCATGTATGTCCTCCATTGCATCCTGTACTGGTGTTAGTGTCTCCAGTAGTTGCTCAGCAGTAGGTCTTGTTTGAGGATTATTGTGCAGGCTATTAGTCACCATCTCTACTAGAATAGGATGAGACTTCAATAACAGACTCTCCAACTTCTTCATGTACAACTCACGACGCTCTACTTCAGAGCGACCAATAAGTCGGCCAGGATTGTGTGGATCTGAAGGTGTAGCCAACAGCAGCTATCCTGGAAATATCTAAACACAATTATTAAAAATGAATTAATACAACAATACAACTGTCCGGGCTACGAACATAGAGCATAAGGTAGGGAGTACAACATGAAGGATCGGCTCTGACCAGTAATAGAATCACTCTCAGCAGTAAAAGTGTGCCAGGCTGCATTGGGTAATGGACTGCAGTAGCATTCAATAGTGTATACTCAAATAATTGTATACAAATGAATGAGGAACAAAGCTGGTAAATGGTGAAGATGGTTACATTAATAGTACACACGAAACAGATATCAGTAGGTATGGGGAGGAAGAGTTTAACTAAGTCAAGGAGACAAATAGTAAAAACAAGTATACTTAGAAAAATTAGGAATGTTGATTTAGTGAGACCATTCAGGGAGTGTGTAGAGACTTTGACTTCAAAACAGCTTTTACAGTGCAACAGGCTTAAAGAGTAAACTTTTGTTTTTTTTTGTCCATTTCTGAATTATGTTATTTTCTTCCAAAGTACAGGTTCTACTCGCTCTAAACTTGGTACAGACATGAATACATCTCTACTCATCGCATGTGTGATTTTCAAATTTTCCCACCACATCATGTACTTATTTTATAAGGTGTGAATTAACATGCATTTTTTTCACTTGAGTGTCAAATTGCTTTAAGTTGGCATTTTTTAGATTCATTATGAACTTTTTAGTTCTTAAAAGACCAAATTTTGGAAAGAAGGGCTCTGCATATGGATTGATTACTTATATTATTTTGCTCAGTAGTGCGATATATCACCAATTTTGGACAAATTTGGTGAGTTTCATAGTTTGGAAACTGCAATTCATATATTATATGAAATATTTAATGTTGAAAATTTATTTAATATTACTCCACTAATAGAGATTCGGCTCAGATGATAATTGTGGCTGGGGCACAAGAGATAAAATTGAGTGGTTGGAGAAAAAGTGGAGATGGGGTTGTTGTCTCAGTAGTGTGGGTTGGGGATTCCCAGAAAACCATGAAAAATTAATGAGACCATTGATGAATTGAGTAGTCAGTGGTGAAACGTGTCTAGGTTGTGATGTGAAGTTGCATCACTGCAATGAGCACTTGAATTTTGTGATGAATATCAGGAGCTCCTACCAGAAACAGGTCATCAATGAAGTGTCAGACTCTCCCATAGATGAAAGCCAAGATGCAGATGGTGAGGTGTTGGAAAATCTGGCAAAGTAGAGGAGAGTCAAGGGAGTACTCCTTGAAAGGTAAAAGTATTGCAGTGCAGAATTGTTGCTGTGTTTTGAGATGGAGCTGTTTGGTAGTGTGAGGCAGTCGGGAAATGTACCTCATGGGTGGAAGGACCTTGTCATTGTTCCCTTTCCAAAGAAAGGTGACTTGTCACGACAATCAGTGAGGTATTATTTTCTTGCATACGTGAGAAGACTAGTGCTAAGGTCATCCAGTAAAGACTGCCGAACATGCCAGAAGGAGTGTTTCTTGACACACAGTGTGGGCTAAGAAGATGATCAAGAATGCAGTGACATGATCTGCTGTAGGCAACTCATAGGATAAGCTTGTGCACACCAAATTCTTGTGCTCTATGTTGATCTCAAAAGTGCATACGACTGGATTGCTATGTGAAATATACTGAAGAAATACGCATCTATAATTAATGTAGTGTGGTCCCTGCATGACTGTATGTTGGAAGAAATACAGTAGTGAATGGACAAATGTTCATCATGAGTTTGAAGTGGAGGAATGGTTTGAGCCAATGCTGTGTGATAGCATCAACCATCTTCAACCTGTACTTTGCGGAGTGGTGGAGAATCAAACAAAGGAAGTTTGCAATGTTAAGTGTGATAGGAAGTTGATTGGTGAGAAAACAAGAAGGACATCGAAAGTGAAAACAATGGAATTTCTGCTTGCTGCTGCTGCTGCAGGTGGACAAGCAAACTTGGAGAAGGCTGCTGTGAAATTTGAGAAGGTGATCAATGGGGTCAACCTTGGGTGTAAGGGAGACTAAGCTACTTGTTGCGAGTTCTCCAGGTACTGAAGATGAGGTGAGGCCAATAAATTTGGAAGGTGGAGATGAGGAATGTATAACTAGCTTCAAGGAATGTGGGTCAGTGATGGAGGAAAAAGGAGGAGGAGAGGAAAGAGTTGACAAAGTAGCAAGAACTTTCGGGGCACTCAAAGGTCCCACCTTTAGCAACTCCCACACTGTCATCGGAATGTATTGGGTGGACTATTTTATTACTCATATACCTGGACTGCTAAAGCTAAAAGAAGATTGAAGCCAAATACCTATATATACACATAAAAGGAATGTAATAGTATCAAGAACAATTTATAGTGAGTAAGAATAAGATGTTATCAGACTACTCTATGTAGCAAATAAGATAATGCCAAAATAGGCAATTAGGACACACTATTAAGTTGTGCATACTATTCCATTAAACTTTCTATAATTTGAAGTGGTATTGTGACTTGCCATGTGGTAAAAATTCAGCAGTGTACTGTGATTAAGTTAGTTACTGCTGAAATTGGTTAAACTTCAATAGCAGAAATAACACTAAATACTATAAGATGGACGTAAATTATTCTGGAAATTCATGCTGAAGTTCCTGATCAAATCACTAGTACAAACCATACAGAGGAAAATTAATAATACTTAGAGGCTCATTTATGCATTCGAACAGTACAAAAAGACTACGTTGTCAAACAATTATGGAAAAAAAAATAGACGTTAAGCAGGATGAATATATAGAATAATACACTTGTGTGTCAGTAACGACAAAGACCGATGATGGTGTGTATTCATGAATAGACTTAACAGTTTGTTAAAGCATCGTAGTTACCTGAATGGGTAAGTGTCATAACTAAAAAGCAGATGGAATAGACAAAAGAAGGTAGCAGAGGGTTCAAAAAGAGAAAGTATGATAGATAACGAACTAAAAAGCAAGTCTATTCAGCGAGGTAAGGAGGCATAGTAAAAAGAAGGTGAAAGTATGAATGGGATGTCAATAAAGGAACAATTAATTGCAACGAAACAGCTGGTGGAATCAAATTTTAGGGTAAAAAAAGGAAGTCAGTAGTACAGTTTTGCAAAGCATAAGTCCACAATTATGATAGATGGACAGAGAGATTCAGAAGCAGGAGCGGTAGACAAAGGGGAGAGAACGGACTCCATAACTCAAGAAGAAAGAGCTGGAAAAAAAGGGAAAGGCGGGGATAATAAAGCTTGGATAGTCCAGGAAAAAAGAGAGCAGTAGAGGGAAACTGATGTAACCTTCACCAATGTTAGAGAATGATTACAACAAATAAAAAAAACTTGTGCTACTGCATTCCTAGTTTGTACTACGTCAAACGCCACTGTGTGGTGGGATACTTGCTAGTACTGAATATTGACTTTAAAAAATACTGGTTGTCAAAACCAAACTTTATCACATGCACATATTTCACAACTACCCCACATAATCTCATTCAGTCACAGATATGCACCCCACTACTGCACACAATATGCTCAGAATAAAACAATCTTCAATCAAAGCATTCATATTGAAAACAACTTACAACCCATATGAGAATTAGAAAGATATGTGAGTTTGTAAGAAGACAATTAGAACTACTAGAAAAAAGAGAGATAGATATATAATGTTGACTCTTAGAAAAAAATCCACTTATTGAAAACAAAATATTTACTTCACACTAATAATACATGACCGTAGACAATACCTGAGAAGTATATGTAAGTGGTGTCGGAGAGCATTGACTACAATATAGGTGAAAATGGAAATGGATAACACTTGTTTTGCTCTTGAAAAAACAATAGCAACAATGTATGCAGCATTCATAACAAAAATAATAAAACAAAGGAATTAGTATTCACTCTAAATAAATGTGTTGATCAGAACAATATCTTTAACCATTCATTAAATAAAAAATTAACTGAATAAAAGATTGACAAGTATAATTTTCATACGTAGCATTAGAATATAGCTAAGGAATCTAGAAAATGTTTTTTTAAGGCACACCACTTGATCCATTTCTGCATTTGATGACTATGTCCAATGACCATTATCAACTAACAAATATGTGAACAAAAGTGATTCAATGGAATAAATTTTTTGCTGTCTCGGCAACTGTACTCAATTAGTCCAGTCAAATTCAATGGACATATACACAATAAAAGCCTTTACTCCACTGACATGAACTTTTCATAAATTTTCAAAATCAGGTTCATGAAGTCTTCCTTATCAGTACTGCCGATGATAGTCAATGAAACTGTTCAACTATGGTGATTATGTATGCTATCACTCATTGTGTTTCAAAAATATGCAAATTTTGGTAGATATGACTTTACTGTCAACAAATATTAGGAAAACTTTATTGCCTACAGAGGTGTCTAGATTTAAGTGCTGAAATAGAAATGGCCAATATCATTAGTACATTTTGACATATGATAACCTAAGATACAAGGTAGCTAAATACTAGTTAACAGTCTAATCAAAAATGCTTCTTCGGGGAAAAAAATCTCCATGGTTTTCACACTTCTCTTTGAGTTTGGTTGTGAATTTCACACTTTTCTTGAAATATGCACAGTCATGTTCTCACTTCTGGCTAGAATGTTCTACAGCTGATATCTGGAAAAGTATTGGCTGTCCTACAAAGCAGTTCTACAGCTGATATCTGACATGAACACAGGAGGAAGAAAGTATTGGCTGTCCTACAAAGCGGCCACGGTTAGAGTGCCTCATTCATTGCTGTGATGATGAAGAAGGCTCAAGATTGGTGTCCCCACAAAGTTTAGATTCGTGGAATTCTCTAGTTAATGCTGCCAGAATAAGAAAACATGCTCCAATTCTAGACCTGATGAAATAATTAGCTGAAGAAGAAATCCCATACAAAATACCATAGGAAATGTCGCAGCATTTTTACTATGAAGAAGCTCCTTGAAACCATCACAAAAAAGGAAGACAAAGCTGGTGAATCTGAGGACTCTGAAGTTGCTACTAGCTTAAGACTGTCCTCCAGGCAAGTGCCACACTCATGTTCTACAGTTTAAGATGTGAAGTGTGTCTTCTGCCAGAAAAATACAAAATTTATCAGAGGACAGAAAACTCGGGAATCATTGATACAGTGCAGAGAGTTGCGAGCGGACAGCAGCATCAGAAATGCAGCTATAACGAAAATGGATGGCAGAATGCTTGATATTGTCAGCAGGGATCTTGTGGCAGCCGAAGGTCACTATCACAGGTCTTGTTACAGATCATATACAAGACAGGAGAAAGTCACTGGCAGTGGAAGACATGCAGAAAACAGTGCAGATGAATATGAGAAAGCACTGAGTTACTCATAATTATGATGAATTGTTCATGTTCATCAGAAATGAAACATTTGCAAATCCTAAAATTGTAGCAATGTCTGACCTTACATCCCATTTTGTTACAGCTATGAGAACTTGTGGCATTGATCAAGTGAAAGAGTCTTAAAAAAAGCACCTCCGCCGAAAGCTAGAAAGTGTACTTGGTCAGGCTCTACACATAAGGGAAAACTCTTCTTGACAACCTATCAATCACTGCACTTGCCCAGTCTAACATAGCACTGACAACAGAGCTGCAATCACTGAAGTCCCTTACGCACAACAATGCCATAACCACTGCAGCTTTGAAGATTAGAGCAGACAGCAGCATGAATTTCCACAAGCTTGGCCACCACATATAGCAGAAGGAGAAGAAAATGAATTTAATTTTCCTGAGTCTGTCACACTTTTCCTGCAACATCTGCTAGCAGGTTCCAATGAAAACTTTCTAAGTACAGAGCAAAGCTTCATGACAAGACTCTTTATGTGACTTGTGAGGAGGCTTGCTTCAGAATGACAGCAGAACATTGGTTTGAAGTTGAAGAGCTCAGATCCAACCAAGAAGAAGCTGACACAAGGCTTATTTTGCATGCACTTCATGCATCAAAGACAGGATCTCAAGCTGTAATTGTAACATCAGAAGATACAGATGTTATGATTATTTGCCTTGCCTTTAGCAGGAATATCCAATGCGGTTTGTATCAGAAATGTGGAACCAAGAATCGAACAAGATTCATTGACATCACCAAATTAAGCAATTTCCTGGGTTCCGATATCAGTGAGGCCCTCATTGGGTTGCACGCCTTCACTGGCTGTGATACAGTCAGTGCCTTTGCTGGCCATGGTAAGTTGAAGGCTCTAAAACTGTTGAAGAAGAACAAAGATTACATGGAGATTTTCAGTAAG
>WLWD01001420.1_pt1 | contig 20913 bp, 15 predicted proteins | sample 6712731 | NCBI WGS metagenome assembly WLWD01 (sample SAMN12718690, study PRJNA576275) | sponge metagenome | isolation source: marine sponge | host: Mycale hentscheli | place: New Zealand: South Island, Marlborough, Capsize Point | collected 2014-11-01
TACTGCGGGGCTGTTTCTCAGTTCCTGGTTTGTCTTTATTATTCCAATTTGAGTCCTCCATTAGTGCCCATTCCGGAAATGGGAGGGGATGGGGGGTGGGGGGGTGGTACTATGAAGTAAAGGATAGGGCCTGTAACAAATCATGGGAGCCACTTATGTCTTGGCTAGCTCATCCTGAGTTGTAGGAAAGGACAGAACTAACTCTATTACACTAATTACACTATTCACATCCTTAATTGTATAGATTGAATTTCTTGTTCCCTCACCTCTTAATTCCTAATTGTATTGATTAAATTTCCTTTCTCTTGCTCTCTATGTACTCATCATTCCCATGCTTATAACTTATTGGTTTTGTCTTTTTCTTTCAGTTTTTGATCTTGAGTTTTGTTATTGCATTTAGTTTGTTCTATCTCTCTGCTAGCTGCCGGTCATCTATCTGCTAGTCACTATTTTAATTAAACTTATTTATTGTAGTGAGATCCTTTGTTTGTAGCGGCTCTGGCGTATTGTTGGTTGAGTTGGGTTTCGCTTACTGTAGCTAGCATAGTCAGTAGGCTAATAGTCATCTATAGCTGGCCCCCGCTTTCTCTGAGTCCGTCAGTCCATTGCTATCTGTGGGCTATACAACTTATGTAGCATTGTATACATAACTTGTATGGCAGTTTGTAATAGGACAAGCTAACTATGGGTTTACACAAGTTATTGTGTTCTTGAACACTGTTTCTATTGACAACTAAAGCCCAACACATAAAAGGTCTCGCAACAATGGAACGAAATTTGAGTCTAACCTATTAATTAGATGCTGTCTTTAATTGAGGCTGAGTAAGTACAAGTACTAGCCAAATAGTTTTCAGATTTCAAAACTTGGCTATATGTTATGCCTAACGAATGACTTGGTGCTAACTTGCTATCAGTTATATCTAACAGATGCAGTTGTAGGTATTGAATCAACAAATGCCAGTATCTAAAGTGGAAGAAACTTAGATTTATAAACTACAAGCATTCCCTCTCCTCTTTTTATTTTCTCCCTCTCCCTCCCTTCCTTCCCCTCTCTCTCTCAGCCGGCACGGCACATGCCAGGCCCGTAGCCAGAGGTTCGCATTGGGGGGTTCGGATTTTAAGACGCAAAAAGCCACACCTACTTTTGTTTCCTCAATAATTCTTCTACAATACTAAAAAACAAAAGATAGTGAGTGCACTTATGCTTATAATTTGTTATTCTATTCAAAACTATAATTCATTAAACAATGTTGATATTCGAGAGAAAAGCGGTATTATTCTCATGTAACCAGGCTTCTATCCACTACGGTGAGCTGTATATAAACAGTGCACCAGTAATATGCCGTATTCGTACTACAAGTTATTTAATAGTACGGCGTGTAAACTGTCTGTTCGAAATGCATTGGAAAAATCGCTATAACTAAGTGAAATAGCACGGAACAAAGTGAAAAGACACGGTAGCTTAAGTAAGAGTAAGTGCGCAAACATGCAGCTCTAGCCTTGGTTGTAGTAGGCCAGTTTTTTTTTAATCATTTGCTGTGTAGCTACACTAGATAGTGGACTTACTATATGTATATTTGAGGTTTAACTTTCTCAGACACTTCCGAAGGCTGAAGACTCCCTTTCTAATCTGATGAAAAAAATCCATTGCTTGTGCTATTAATATCGAATCGCACGCTTACCGGTGCTATTATTCTTACTAAAGTGTTACGTTACACTTTATAAAGAATGTAACGTAGCAAGCTTTACTCATGCTGATATAAGAGCGAAATTTTTTATCCATGGAGCTGAATGTTTATTAGGTCAGACTAGGCCAGAAACAGCAGAGAATTCAAGCGCAGGTTCAGCACGATTGAACAGACGATGATATTCCAGAAGTTATATGTGGGGTGTGGCTAAAATATTTGCTTCCGGTCACTCTAAAGGGGGGTTTGACCGAACCCCTCGAACCCCCCCTGGCTACGGGTATGCATGCAAGGACAGTATAACCATTCTTGGGACAGACTCCTCACTTGTCATATAGTTGGTTTGTTGGTTATAACTGTGATGGGCAGATTTTAGCAGTAACGGAGTAATAGGAGGAATTGACGAAGGACCACCCGGAATTATAGTGTCACGGGAACACCAAATAACTAGCTAGACTAGCCTAGCTAACTATAAGAATTCTGAGCAGTTAAACAGTTATGAACAGTTTTTTTGTAACTACTAGAACAACATGAAAAACGGGTAACTACAGAGATGAAAATAAACAAAATTACGTGAAAGTGCGTGCGTGAATGATATCAATATGTTCATGCGTAAATAAGTTCGTTGCTTCAGGGGTCTGAGCCTTGTTCAGCACTGGCCTGGACACATATATATATATGCATATATGTGACCGTCTACAGGAAAACCAGGCACAACGCGGCACCCTTCGAAAAAAATTTTTTTTGCACTTACAGAGTTGTCGGCGTCCAGATATTGAGTTCTCCAAGTTTTATCGTCATAGCTTAAGTCGTTCCCACTATAATAGACCTAACCGTTCCCTTCCGTCGGCTTGAAACTATACATTTTTAAGAAATCGATCGATCTTTTCTCGATATTTACGCACGCCGCGTTGTGCCCGGTTTTCCCGTAGACGGTCACATAATATATACATACTTACACTAGACATCAAAACTAGAATGTCCAGCTACAGGTGCAGTTGTGTAAAAGCTAGATATCCGAAATTTCATACACATAGGATATATTAATGTGCCATAATTCTGGAAAATTCTGTGATTATTTTAAAATTAAACATTTCTAAGTGTGACTTAAATATTATTAGTCAATTCCATTTAAGTGAACTTATTGCACACCACACGACCACAGTTGAGCTAGCTAGCAGGGTCCTTCTACGTATGCCTTTTTTAAAGTTCTCGATTGAAGTAGTTTGCCAAGCAGTTAAGATACTGGCTTTGCAGAGAATGTGACTGAGGAAATTAATGTCTCTATTGAAGCAGTTCTGCTGTCCCGATCAGGAACTGAGCGAAAGTACACTTATATGCTGGTGAGCATTGGGCCAAGATTTGCTAAGTATATGCTGCTGAGTGCGGGAATTTGGTTGTTCTCATGCACTTTAAATAATAATTTCCATCTCTTGGTGATGGTACTATGTGCCCTTTAAAAAAAACAGGAAAGATATGAAGTGGATTACATCAGCATTTGATTATATACAGTCACAATCAGGAGTTCTTTATTGTGGTTTTGTGGAAGCAGGAACTATTGAAGTCAGAATCCATACAAGAAAATGAACATAGGGAAAATTTACATTTGAAGAAATATTTCCAGAATTAAAAACATAGTTTGTAGAATATGGTTTTGGGGTCACACCTATGGTTATGGCTGTGCAAATTACTACCATAAAAGTCACACCGAGTGTTTTTGTACTATTATTGCCCACAATACTCAAGTTAAGGAACATAATACTCCTCCTTATGCATTGATATGAGGAGAATCAACATCTGACAGTATTTGGGATCAAATATACTCAATTTTGACACTATATCTTGTGAGGGGAATGGAGTTGTTAGCAGAAAGATGCAAACGAATGTGTTACACTATCACTTACTGCATTGTGGAAGTACTTCCATTATTCTCTGCATTATGATAACATATAAAGATAAAATTCTGGAGAAAAAACGAACAGACCCAATCACCTCCAATGTCAACATGAAGAAGCTGATAACCTTCTTGCATTTATGTACATAACATTTCCAGTGGAAATGCTCCTGTAAAGTCTGCTGATACTGATGTGCTGATTATTCCACTTGCCCTCCCTCCATAGATGTCCAGAAATGCCGTAAATTGTCCATCCCATCCCACAGTTCCATGGGACAGTGGGACGTTCCACGGGATGTCCACCTGTCTCTCTACAAATGCGTGTATGTCCCACTGTCCATCCCATCCCATGGTCCCATGGGACAGTGATCAAAGGAGACTAACATCATCCTAGACTATGGATTTAGCAATCACCAAAGATATTATTGGTATGCACATCAGTATCAGCAGACCTATTTGCAGGCTTTAATCCTGTGCAGTTTTTATGTCACCAGTTTGATTTGATTCTCTTCATCTTTTCCCAATATTAATGGATGTTGCTGAGTTTAACATAGGAAAGCTGTTTTTGAATGTCAAGCCAAGATTTCCTGACTAAATCTTAGCTAATGCATGTTTTTCTGCAATTTTTTTTTTTTTTTTTTTTTTGCTTCCTGATGTTTAGTCATTTTCTGGACCTTAACTACATGAATGTAATCTAGAAATTTAGTTAAGGTAATCATTATTGAATCTCTTATTTATTGTATTAATACTGAAATCAATAGCTATGTGTTACTGTTCTTTAAATTATTACTAGGCTGACTCTCCATCCATTTTGTGCATGAACATACCATAGACATGCACTGTATGTCTTTTTTCTTTTCTTTTTTGTTGCAGGCTTCGTTCAATAAACCATCCAAACATTATCAAGTTTCTTGGAATATATTTTGGGAAGAATTCAGATGTTCCAATGCTAGTAATGGAGTATGCGCCATATTGTCTCAGGAAATATGTCGAAACAAATGTTATTCTCAAAGACAGAAAGAAGCAAATAATGCTTGATATTGCAGAAGGATTAAAATTTATGCATGGGCTTAATCCACCAATGATTCATCGTGATCTTACTTCAAGTAATGTTCTTTTAACTGATAAGCTTCAGGCCAAAATTACAGATTTGGGAACTTCCAAGTTTCTAAATAGTCAAGCTATTCAAGTGTTAACTAATGTACCAGGCAATGAATGTCACATGCCACCAGAAGCAAGAATACCAGAGGTGTACAGGTACACGGAAACAACAGCAAATACGATGAAGTTGGATGTGTTTTCATTTGGCAATGTTCTAATTAATGTTTTGACTGGAGAATTTCCTGTCACCACCTCAGATCGAGATGTAACTAACAGAAGACAGACTGAGGTTCAGCGTCGCAAGAAACTCCTTGATAAAATTCCTGCTTCCAGGGAGAAAGACCTCATTGTTAGCTGTCTTAGTAATGATGCAAAGTTTCGTCCAAGTTCTGATGAATTAGTCAGCTTCTTTAAAGGAGAGGACATAGAAGGTAAGTACTTTTAAGCAACATATTATATTGTATAAACATTTCTACAATAGTTTTATTCAGCCAGAATCTTGAAGAAATGCTCTATGGCTTAATTTCTATTTTATCCAGTAACAAACAAACTTATGCTGAAAGGAGCTAATAGCAAACTACTGCCTAAGATAGTATAAGGCTTATTCTATAAAAAAAAAAGTATTATTACACAACCGTTTGAATTAAATATTAAACATGTATTTTTGTTAATTATTTAATTTATTTTTTATAATATAGAAATCCAATATCATACTATCATATTCAGTATTGTTAAAGATACTTTTATTTACTTCAGATGACCAAAATGTAAATGATGAAGACTTATTTGTGGAGAAGCCTTCTTATGATGTGAAATGTCCTACTTGTTTGGAAATATTTGATGAGCCCCACCAGTCGCTCTGCTGTGGAAATCACGTATGTAAAGAATGCTATGATAAGTTAATGAATCAAAGGTGTCCTCTGTGTCGAGAATTAGACTTTAAAGCTCTACCTGACAAATTTTTTGCTCGTCAACTACTAAGCATGAATGTTACTTGCTACAATAGTAAAAAGGGGTGTGAATGGGTCGGTGAATTGCGCATGCTGAAAGAGCATATGGAAGCTTGTAAAAAGAACAAAGTTACTTGCAAACATTGCTTAGAAGAAGTCAGAAAACCGTTATTTAGTGAGCATGTCAACACATGTCTGGAAATGCCACATCCATGCCCACATATATGCAAGGTTGGTGATATAAGATCGAGACGTATGCAGCAGCATCTTGAGAGCGATTGTCCTTTGAGGGCTGTCAAATGTGATGGTCCAGTTCCTCAAACAGCCAGCAAGGTTGTTCAACAGAATCCTCTCAATGTCTGTATGACAAATTACTCAAACTATGCCAAAAGTGAGGATACATGGTACAGCCAGCCTTTTTATTCTCATAAAAATGGCTACAAGCTTTGCCTCCAGGTTGTGATCAATCGGTTCTATGCTAACAAAGTGTCAATACTTGTGAATGTATTAAAAGGTGATTATGACCACAAACTTCGTTGGCCCCTTAGGGCTAATATTGAAGTAGCACTTTATAATTGGAGGACTAAAAAGCCTGAGTTTAGCAAAGTTCTCTACCTCGTTGGAGATGCCTTCTGTGCACAAAACACAACCCGCTTACCATCTTGGGGTAAAGGTCAAATGGAGTTCATAGATTGTAACAGACTTGCATTGAACAAGACCAAAAATACTAGCTATTTAGAGTATAATTGTTTGGGTTTTTGTATCCGAAAAATTGTTGCCTTTAAGACTCCAGCTATCCCTGCACTTCCTGAATGGGCCAGTGCTAATACCTTCATTGTTCCTTCGTATACAGCTCTGAAAAAAAAGGAGAAAGCCACTTTTTATGGTCCTCCAGTTTATACAGGTACAAATGGGTACAAACTCTGTCCTCGTGTAAATCTTTGGGGTTATGGCACATTTGAAAAGACTCATATGTCTGTGTGCTGCACTCTAATGAAAGGAGAGCATGATCATGAATTGCAATGGCCCATGGAGGCAAACCTTACCATAGAAATGCTCAACTGGAGACAAGACAGAAATCATAAACAACACACATTTTCATTTGGCCCAACTTGTGAAGCAAACATTGTTTCACGAGTATTAACTGATGGAATAGCTGTGCGTTGCTTGACTTCTTTCAATTTAGCAGCTTTCACAGAGTTGGCATTTAATCAAAATAATAACACTGAGTATTTAAGGGAGGATTGTTTACTATTCAAAGTAAAATCTGTTACTGCCTATTTAGACAGGGGTTCTTACATTAAATTACCAGCTTGGATTGACCCTGCTAAAGGCTCACCCTACCCTTGCTTTACTTTACCCGAGTTTGACAAGAGAAAGAAACACAACAACAGTGCCTTTAGTAACCCATTCTACTCCCATCGTGATGGCTACAAAATGCAGCTGAAAATTGATTCAATGCGAGATGGTCATGTTGGCCTGTATGTGCACATCATGCGAGGTCCCAATGATAACCAGTTACAGTGGCCATTTTGTGGTGATATTGTTCTTCAGTTAGCCAATTGGTGCAGTGACAATAATCACCACAGTAAAGTATTACGGTTGAATGAAAATTGCACCAACACTGTTTGTGACAGAGTAGTTGACACTGAGCGTGGCAAAGACTGTTGGGGTTATATGAAATTCATTTCTCATGAGGCACTCAAAGGTTCAGCTAGCATTAAATATTTGCAAGACGACTGCCTTCATTTTTTCATCAAAGAAATGATAGTTTATTCCAAGCCACCGCCTCTGTATGTTCCTGTATGGCAAGGTAATAAACCATCTCAGTATGTTCACTTTTCCATGAGCAACTTCTCAAAGAGAAAAGAATTTAAAACTAAATACTATTCTCCAGCAGTTTTTAGCCATTGTGATGGTTACAAAATGCGCCTTGAGGTTGATCCCAGCAATGACAGTCACCTGGCTGTGTATGTTAGGTTATTGAAGGGAGAAAATGATAACAAGTTAAGCTGGCCCTTCTACGGCACTATAAAGATTGAGCTTCTTAATCACCTCAGTGATAGCAAACATCTTCAGTTCAACATTCAGCTTCATGAGCGTATTGAAAAGTCTATCATTGGAAGAGTTGGAAATAGCCCTAATGAGAATTGGGGTTTCCCTAGAGCCACTTCACACAGTGCCTTGTACCTAAATAAATCTGCTTCCACAGAGTTTTTGAAGTATGACTGCCTTTGTTTCAGGATTGCTAGAGTTGTTGCTTACTCCCATGATATGAAAGTTCCAAGATGGCAGACATCCAGCCATCCAGCTAGCTATACCATCACTAATGTTTCTAAGAGGGTAAGCATGAATTCCACATATTACAGCCCACCCTTTTTTGCTGCAAAGTACAAGATGTGTCTTAACATCGACTTTGACGCAGCATTCAATGAGTCTGAAAAAGCTAAATATGTATCCATGTATGTATGCTTGCTGAAAGGAGGTGAAGATGAGTCCTTGCTGTGGCCATTTTGTGGAGACATTACTGTTGAAATTCTTAATTGGTATGATGATCATGGGCATTTCAAAAATATTATTTCTTTAAATTATCCTGATCATTCCTCCCATGCCAGACCATACACTGACAAAATTGAACCTAAGTGCTATGGAAAAGAGTTTTTTGTTCCAATATCTAAACTTTTTTCTCAGTTCTTGCTTGAAGACTGCATGCGTATACGTATATCGCGGGTGGATTGCTACAGTACTCCCCTTAGTCAGAAGCGGACATTGTTGCAAGCTAATTTGCAATCTAAATATCTATTTGAAGTTACCATCAACAGCGTATCAGTTCGAATTCGAAATAACAGTGTAATACAAAGCTCAGCATTCTATACTCATGAGAATGGATATAAGCTTAGGCTAGAAGTTTATCCCGGGGGTAGTAATAATAACAAAGGGAATGTATCCATTTATGCTCGACTTTTGGCTGGTGAACATGATTCATCTCTAAAGTGGCCTATGAATGTAGCACTGAAAGTTGAGCTTCTCAATTGGATATCAAATTCATATCATGTGATGGACAATATTCGATTCGGAAGATCAGACAAAGACTGTTGCAGTCGGGTTTCTCCCAGCGATGTTTCAGCCAATGATTGCTTTGGATACGGAAAATTCTGCTCACATGCTAAACTTTTTCAAAAGGATCGCAAAATTGAATATGTTCAAGATGATTGTATACGTGTGCGAGTAACAAATGCACTGATTTTTTCTCACAACAAAGGATTCTTTAATTAAACTTTAAGCTAGCAATGCCTGATACTATTGTTGCACTTGTACCTGTATTTTTATTATTTTTTTCTACATCAATATATGAAAGACAATGTTGAGTTGAGTTGTTGTTTTTTCTATTGAAATTAGTTGTTGTTTATCACTTTGTGTTGTTATGTAGCTCTTTTATCTTATACATCACAGTATGTCTTTACTAACATGCTTTTGTTTAGTTACTATCAAATTTTAGTATAAAACTTCTTGAAAACTTATTTTAAGGCACCAGAAATCCTTTAGCCAACTTACAGGTCCACATATTGCCAAATTTGAAAGAGTAAGTAAATTGGTTCATGTAGTGTTGTATTGAAGGTAAAATGAATGTCATTAAGCGGAGTTAACGTGGGAGGTGGAAGCGGGGGCAGGGGTAGGGGCACGTGAGAATGCACACGTGGCCATTGCACAAGTCAATGAGAGTCCAGCGAAAGCAGTACTGACTGGCTAGAGGAAAACGAACCTCCCATGGCAGACGACGGAGACATCGGGTTAAGCGCCGCCACCCTGCAAGCGATCGTAGATGGGGTGGCAACCAAACTCCAGGAAGCCGGTGCCGAGACGGGAGCACCACCGAGAGCTGACATGCGGGTGGTGAATGTTACTCCCCCTCCACCTTACAAGGTGTGAAACTCAGTGGGAGCATTATAGGGGAAGGATGCCAACTCCAGGCAGGTGAGAGGCATTCATTTTAGTGGCTGGTTAGGTGGGGTGTTGGCCCAGTAGTAGGCCAGCATGGTAAGTAGTAGGGTACAGTGGCCCAGCGGGAAACTAGCATGGCATACATTAGGGTGCAACGGTCCAATGGTATACAATAGGGTGCAGGGGTCCAGGTGTAAGCTAGCAGGGCATACAATAGGGTGTAGGGGCCCAGTAGCTGTTCATAGCTAGTGCCCCTGTCCTGCAGTTATTGATGGCTTGACTTTTTTTATTTTTTATTTTTTAACACTACTATGCCCCTGGTTATTACTATTCCTTGCCTTGCTAGTAATTATTGCCAGTGTTTTGTTTTTGTTTTTGTTTTTAATGAATAACTCAGCATGATTGCTGGCCTCAGCCATCCAGCCACTGCACTAGGCTTACAGCACATCCCCCCTTGCAGTCCCCCATTCCCGGGCCAATTCCATTTGTTCCACTCATACCTTGTGCAACTGCTGACCCTGTGCTGTGCCCGTATGTGTGCCAGTGTATGTGTGTGCGCAAGTGTGTATGCGAGTGTGTATGAGTGCACCAAGGCTTGCGCGTGTGGAGCACCAATGTGCAAATGCACGAGTGTGTATGAATATGTACGTGTGGAGGCCTTGTCTTCACTGCACCTAGCTTTTCTTACTCAGCCACGTTTTTTTTTAATAGTCTGCCACTAGGCCACTGCATCTTATTACCTGCCATGCCCACCCACTACTGGGCTACTGCACCCTGTTCTATGTCACCTTAGCTTGCCCCTGGGCCACTGCATCCTATAACCTTCCCTGCCCACCCACTACTGGGCCGTTGCACTTTACTATACGCCATGTTAACTTGCTGCTGGGCCCCAATATATGCCATGCTAGCTTACCACTGGGCCCCTGCACCCTATTGTATGCCATGCTAGCTTACCACTGAGCCCCTGCACCCTATTGTATGCCCTGCTAGCATACCACTGGGCCCCTGCACCCTATTGTATGCCCTGCTAACTCACCACTGGGCCCCTGCACCCTATTGTATGCCATGCTAGCTTACCACTGGGCCCCTGCACCCTATTGTATGCCCTGCTAGCTTACCACTGGGCCCCTGCACCCTATTGTATGCCCTGCTAGCTTACCACTGGGCCCCTGCACCCTATTGTATGCCCTGCTAGCATACCACTGGACCGCTGCACCCTATTGTATGCCATGCTAGCTTACCACTGGGCCCCTGCACCCTATTGTATGCCCTGCTAGCATACCACTGGGATGGCTGGCAAGTGTATCTACATGAATATAACAAAGAGATACAGATTGTCATATAGGAGGCATGTAGAGAACGTTGTAAGTCCAATCATAATATATAGCACGAGTAGGAATAGTGCTTATAAGGCAGCTAAGGCAATAGTAGTTTATGTCTATTGTGTGAACTTTGCAAAGGCTGGTCGGCGGCAGGAGGAGCTAGCAGCGCTAGGCCTTCGGACGTTCACAGCTGGGGACGAGGGGAGTACGTCAGAGGCAACTGAGCCTGAAAACAGCACCGAACACTCCATAGCCATATCAGCAGTAGCAGTAGCAGCACCCAGCCTGGTGACGGTTGGTCCTGGCCTTCCAGCCTTCCCCCAAAAACTAGTGGAGAAGATAGCAAGTGGGGTGTACGTAGACTTCACTGAACTACCACCTGCCAAAGGCAAGCGACGAGCTACACCGCAAGTGGCAGAGGGGCAGGTACTGATTGTGCAGGCGTCAGACATAGTCACCAACAAGAAGGCAATTCCAGATCTGGCCGGTTCCAGTGCTTCGGCCTCTACGTGGCAGTTATATAGAATCTCGGAATCGAAGTGCTGAGAACTGGTGTGCCGTATGCCAGGCTATGGATCACACTACAGCCACATGCCCTACTAGGCTGGCAAGAAAATGGAGTTGGGTGGCGGGAGGTAGTCCTCAACAGGCGGGTTGCCCATTGGATGTGTGCTTGAAATATAATAGATTCAACGGAGACTGCAAGTTCGGGAGGAGCTGCCGTTTCCAACGTGTGTGCTCAAACTGTGGAGAGCGCCATCCAGCTACCAAGTGTCCCAAAAGTGGAGGTGACAAAAGAGCTCGAGTGGAACCGGGAGAGAGACACATCTGACAGTCATGACCGAGGCAGCAGACATTATCACTATATATACCTGAGTGTTGTTCAGTCATTGTTTGTGGCTACTGGCAAATGGTCATCATATGGTACCTATATACAGAGATAAAATTTAAAAAAATTAATAAATAAATAAATAATAATGAGAATAATATTAATAATAATATTAATAATAATGAAGGAAAAAAAAAGAAAGAAAGAAAAAAGTACTAAGGGCAGAAACTAATGAGTACCGGTATGGTTCCAATAGTGGTAACAGTAGTGCTGGAGTAGTATAAGGAGTTATATATTCTTGTTATACATCATCCCGAGCTAGCCCATGATTTATATGCAGGAGGATACCAATATGTACACCATCAGCTGATGGCCCTGGAAGCATGTGACTCGGATCGCTCTCAAGCCCTGCCGCAAGACCTGGTGATAATAGTGACACCTCTGAGGCTACATGAATGGAATGAGGGACTGCAAGCGCATCCAGACCAAATCTTTGCAGACTATATCCTAAGGGGCATAGACCAAGGCTTCAGAATAGCAAGCAGGTGAAGCTAAAGCCCCGCCCACTGAACATGCCATCAGCAGACGAGCATCCGGAGGTAGTCTGTAAGTACATCCAGGAAGAGATGGAAAAGGGGCGGGTGGTGATTGTTTCCCAATCGATTAGGGAAAGGGACATCATTCACACAAGCCCATTTGGGGTGATACCCAAGAAATCTAAGCTGGACAAGTGGAGGTTGATACTGGACCTGTCCTCACCTATAGATCACAGTGTGAACGATGGGATCGAGAGAGAACTAACCTCACTCAGTTATGTGTCGATAGATGATGTGGTCAACCAGGTACCTGCTGGGCATGATGGCTAAAATGGACATTAAAAGTTCCTATCGAAACATACCAGTGCATCCCAAGGATAGGCATTTGCTGGGCATGGAATGGGCAGGATCCACGTTTATTGACACCACGTTCCCCTTCGGGCTCAGGTCTGCCCGGCTGATCTTCTCTGCAGTAGCAGACACCCTGGCCTGGATAATGCAGCAAAGAGGGGTATCATGGGTGGCCCATTACTTGGACGATTTTATTACAACAGGAGCTCCAGGGGGACAGGAGTGTGAAGAGAAAGCAAGGATGATGCATGATCTGTGCGCACAACTAGGCATGCCAGTAGAACCGGAAAAGGATGAAGGCCCAGCAACCTCATCAAATTCTTAGGCTTGGAGCTCGATTCAAGGACGATGGAAATACGACTACCTCAGGACAAGCTGAGGAACCTGAGGGTAGTACTGGGCAGCTGGAGGGGCAGGAAGGCGTGCAAAAAGCGAGACCTGTTGTCACTGATTGGCTCGCTGGCACATGCTTGCAAAGCTATAAAGCCAGGACAAAGCTATCTACGGAGGTTAAATAAGCTGTCTACATCTACAAGGCGACTGGACCAGTTTGTACGACTGAATCGTGAGGCAAGGGCAGACATAGAGTGGTGGGCATCGTTTGCCAGTGAATGGAACGGGTCAGCAATGATCATAGCACGACAAGGGGCAAAACCAGTCATTGTAATAACTTCCGACGCATCAGGCTCATGGGGGGGTGTGGCCTTCTGTGGCGAGCGCTGGTTTATGCTTCCATGGGTCGCTAGAATGCAGGGGACACACATTACAGTGAAGGAACTGGCCCCAATCGTGTTAGCAGCAGCGGTGTGGGGGCATAACTGGCACGAAAAAGTAATATTGGCCCAGTGTGATAACTCCGCTGTGGTGGCCATTGTAAACTCGGGGGCCTCCAAGAACGTAGACGCCATGCAACTGAGAAGATGCCTGGCATTTCTAGAGGCAAAGATGGAGTTCACCATTTGGGCTATACACATTCAAGGGGCCAGAAATCAGGCAGCTGACACACTGTCAAGAAACAATGTAATTGCCTTTCATGCTCTTTGCCCACAGGCCCAAGAAGAAGAGTCACACATACCATTGGAACTGCTGGACTCCGTGCTCCTCCTGGACCCCGACTGGACATGCAGAAGCTGGACAGATCGGTGGACTCCTCCGTAGTCAGGCACTAGTGACGTCCACACGAAAGACTTACTATTTGGCCAAGAGACGTTACGAAAGTTTTTGTATATGTCATAATATTGTAGCTCTTCCTACTAATGAAATGACTATGTGCCGTTATGTAGCCTTCCTGAAAGAGGAGGGCCTCAGCGCCAGCTCCATACGGGGCTATCTGTCCACAATACGCCACATCCACATCGAGGAGGGCTGGGGAGACCCATCGCTTTCAAGTTGCCAAAACTGGAGTTAGTGATTCGGGGGGAGGGGGGGGTGAAGAGGGTACAGGGAAGTTCAGGCCAGTCAAAACCCCGACTGCCTATCACACCTGACCTGCTGCAGAAACTGAGGTCAGTATGGCTATCGGGTAAAAATGGCCCAGATGAGCTCATGCTATGGGCGGCAGCTACAACCTGCTTCTTCGGGTTCTTTCGGGGCTGGTGGACTGACAGTACCATATGACTCATCGTTTGATAGGGCAGTGCATCTCTCCTTCGCAGATGTAACGGTAGATGACCTCTCGAGGCCAAGCATGCTGAAAATCCACCTCAAAGTCTCCAAGACAGACCCATTTGGAAGGGGAGTAGATGTGATTATGGGGAAAACGTGGGGCAGCCACAACTGCAGCAAGAATGGGGGTGCAGGACTCAACAATCAAGATGCTTGGAAGATGAAGAGCGAAGCATTTCAGGTGCATATCAAGACGCCAAGGCACCAGCTTGCCTCTGTGTCGAAGAGACTGGCGGAATCAGTCCATTGCAAAAAACCCTCAGTGACGAAGTCTAGTCAATGAACTCCCATTTGTCAAGCTATTCATTGGGGAAAAAAAAAAAGTACCTACATATATATGTATATTTGAGTTATCAGAGTGGGAGAGGATCAACATAGTTGGTCGGATTGGAGGAGTATTGGGAAGATGTTTAGCACAGAAAAAGTGCTTATCAGTGATAAGTGGGTTGAATGACTCACACCACTTAAAGACCAATCTTAAGAAGAAAAAAAGGGGGTTGACATGAAGACGCCCTAGGAACACTTAGCACCAATTAACACTTGTGCTAACACGTGCACCTGACGTCCCTGCTCCATACAGCCAAATATATACAAGCTATAGTCAGTGAAGCCGAACCACGTTAAAGTGTGCTAATTTGATGAAGGTAAGTGAAATAAAGTTTTTTACTGGGCTAGGAAAGAAGCTATGGTATGTAAATTCAAAACATTGTGAAGTTTGATATTGAGAGCTATGAAACAGATGCTAGTGTTGTTTAGGTAGCTATTTTTTTTAAGGCTGCTTGCTCTTGCTTAACATACTTGTATTGCCACGCGCTGCTATTGACATATTTTTCTAAATATAATTATATAATGATCTCAAATAAATTCACCTCTAAGGTTTCCATACATTTGATCATACTTTACCAAATTTACAAACCTTACAGGTGTAAACTATTGTGAGTTCCACTACAATATGAAGTTCAGTTGACATAAGGTCAAATACAATAGTTTCATGGAAGAGCTAGCATCTTATATTGTATATACGGAATACAAACAAAAGTAATTTCTTAAACTTGTCTACAATCTGTTTTTAATACCAGAGTTCATACAACACCCCAAGGGAGAGAATCTATATAATACGCTTGTTAGTTTTCAACCATGGTTGAACACTAAGTAGTTTGGTGTGAATAATAAATATGCATCAAGGTTTTATTCTACATGTGATAATTAAATCAAACTAAGCTTTAATCACTATCACTTGGTAAAGTAATGTTAATATTCTTATAATGATGTGCACACACTAATAACACAGCAACAACAACACAATAAATTGAACACATTATATATACAATATACAATATTAGCTATATATATATCAGCAACTAAAACTGGATAAATTGAACTTGATTCCACACACCACTAAAAGCAATGCACTCTCCAATTAAGAGGATCACAAATGTATAAGAAGCCGTCTTTGCTAGTGCATATATCCATCGGACTTCGAAAACAACCTTCTTTTCGACCTCGACTACCAAATGATGAAATGTAAGAGCCAGTCTTCGAGAATATACGTACAGTGCAGTCTGGCCCATAGTCGGTTAACAATAAGTGTTGATTCCACAGGGTCATACTGGCAAACTTCTGCACATGGATGAGTGTAAAGGAGTTTTGTAAATCATGATCAGAATTAATTACTAGCACCTGATTCAATTGGTTCATAACATAGATTCGTTGTTGCTCATCAATTGTTATGTTTTTTACAAACCCCAGAGATTGATATTGAAGTTGCTTCAAATATATCAATTTCTTGCTGTAAATCTTGAGGACATTTTTATTATTAGTTTCAGCGATCACGAGTTTGTCATTCATTATACCGAATGCTGACCTTCCTGGATTTACCCCCAGAAAAACTGACTGCAATACTGCATTTTTGCCATTTTTGTCACAAGTAAATATCTTGCTAGATCCACTATCAATACAGTACATGTTGTCTTCTTTGTCACACTTCATGGATTGAGGTTGCACAAGTATACCAATAATGCTGCAGAACTCGTGTGGTGCCTGATTAGGTACTACTGGAATTTTCTTAATGACTTTATTACTTTGACAAACTAGGAGATCTCCTTCAGAATTGCAAGTAATGCAAATTGGTTTTACCAAATTTTTCAAAATTTTAACTGGAGTGCCAAGTTCAGATGGAGAAATGGATGGAAATACTCGAAAAGGACTTCCAGCTACAGGTTGACCATTTACTAGTACAGCAAGTGTATAACTTTCACCACGATTAGTGGGGTTATACCGGATGGAATACGTACCAGATGTATTTCTGACAATATCACAGCTCTTTGTGACTCCAGACCATGATGTTAACTGACTGGAAACTTTGCAGCTTTCTTTTACTAGCTCACCATTACAAAGTTTAATGATGAGAGTTGCAGTATTTACTTCTTTATCCAATTCCACTACACATCTACTTGGTACTCCATGACACGAATCCCAGTCCGACTGAGTTCCTTCCACTCTGCATCTTTCACAGTGACTAATAAGTCTGCATTCTCCACAGGCTCCATGCTCCTCTCTGCAGCTCTGTCCTCTGCAATAGCATGCTCAATTTTGTTTCTTATCTCCTGATGGATTTTCATGATTTCAGTGTCAGAAGAGTGCCTCACCACTTGATCTGTGTCATCCATGACCCTCTGGACCTCTTCACTAGCCATGGAAATTGACTTCTCTTGCATGGAAAGGTTGAAAACTTTTCTTTGTGTCAATACTTCCACTTGGTTCAGTAATTCCTGTTCTCGGGAGGAGTCAGAGGGGCTTTAGAAGGAGAACAAGAGTTGAACCTTTGGCATTGCACACAAGATTTAACATGATTTTTAACTTCACGATATAACCAGGCCAGGTGTGATGCATCTCTTGAGGTGTTTGGTCTTTGTTGAAGCTGTGTTGTTTTGCTAGGTATATGGGGAATACCTTGACACTCATGTAAATCACTAAGACTTGGATGATGATTTATCAGGTAGCATTTGATTTCCTGTCAAATGTGCCAGGGACCAGTCATCAGACATCACATCAACTTCTCCTTGCAACTCTCGGATGGACAGAATATTACACCCATGGAGCCAGCAGTTCACCAGTATTCTCAGGAGGGATTTGCTGAGTCCACACAGAAGTCATATGGCTCAGCGATGAACAAGCTTACTGATCACTGCAGCAGTACTTTAGCAGGTTAAGGTCCACTTGCAGCAGTCATCCCACCCACACAAGTTCTTAGTGGTGTGTTGCACAGCCTTCTTTGGCTTTTTCCAGTTGGGTGAGCTGCTCCCCGAATCCAAAGCCAAAGTTTCCACAACTGCTTCACTCATGTGGGTGATGTAGTTATGTTTATCCCTACTCCTATTTCTTTGGGGGTTGGGGTCGCATTTTGCAACCACCTGGGGGACTCTGGTGAGACAGAGCGAATAGCACCAATTCCACATGCTTGCCAAGTCTCTCACCCCGTCGGAAGATCGGGGTGGGAATCACCATCAGACGGCTGCTTTGAAGCAAGAACGCATGCATCTGTCTGTGTGCCAAGAGCCAGCTCAGACGTGCAAATGTACTAGCTAAGATCCACCCAATATTGTGATGAGAGCTAAGATTCCAAGACTAATATCACTAGCTTCCACCTGAGCGTAGTTAGCACATGATAATAGTAGGCCAGCTTTTAAAAAATCATTTGCACTGGATCGTTCACTCACCATCTCCGTATATCAGGAATAGCTTCCTCTGGAACTTCGTTTTCAACCTATGGCTCCTCCTAATCTGTTGAAAATTTTTCGTCTAATATAGGTAGAACTTCTGAGCTATAAAATGACATTGTTTCAAACTAGAAACTACTTGAACTCTATGTCTCCAAGGCTAAAGTTGCACACATGCACACTTACCCGTACTATTTTTACAAGCTACCGTGGTATTTCACTAGTCTCATGTAGCTCAGTGGTTGGAGCACTGGTAACTAAGATTTTTTTCACATTTTGCCTTCGCTTATCTCTAGACCCATTTAAGTGAGAAAGTTTCAATCCAACTTTATTTTTTATAGCAACAAGTGGAGCATGTGTATCCTGGCATTGTCAATTGACGCATGCTACACAACACACAATTTACATGCACAAAGAAGACTCACCAGAGGGCATACTTTCGTCCAGTTAAAGTAAAACCTCCAGGTATAGTAGCTAAAAAGTCTACCTTGCATAGGAGTAGTGAAGTGACTGGACTTACACTACTAAACTAGTAGAGCTTGTGGCAGATAACTTCTTACCCTTCTTGTCCTTACTCTTCCACCCCTTGTCATTGTGTTTGGGAGTTCAGGATGCAACCATCATCTGCTCAAATTGGGTAGGCAGCTCATTTTGAATGCTGCATTAATGTGCTGCTTGTATGAGGGGAACTCATCAATTGCCGAGTTAAGAGACGATTCTACGCCTATTTATAGTTGCTCTGCTACTTCTGTACCTGCTCAAGATGACCTCCAATCTCTTCGAAATCTTACTAGCCATTTAGCTACTGAAGCAGCTTCCTCAGACCCATCATCTGCTAAACTTTTGTCTTTATTTGAATCACAGAATGAGCTGCGTGACCGGGAACAGCATCTTCAACGTCAACAGGAGGCATTATAGCGTGAACAAGAGAGGTCTTTTCAGACTCAGCAGCTGGAGTTCATGAGACAAACTCTAGCCACTCAGACTGCCATCACTCAGACTAGACAAAAGGAGGATGATGAGTGTGAAGCTATGAGACGTGCCGACAAACTTGAACAAAGACTAGACCGTGTGCGTTCTTCTTTGGTGCCTATGTCCAGTGCTGAAGATGCCTTTTCTCTCCTATTGAGGTTTGAACGCACTATGGTATCGCGCAATATTGACAAGTTCCAATGGGTGGTTCTGGTTGAGGTTGTGTTGAGGGGTAAATTGTTAGATACTTACCATTGTTGTGTGGATTCGTGTGTTGGTAATTGGGAATTACTGAAGGCCAAGCTCTTAGAATCTGGGGGGTTTGGTACACATGATTGTCTCGATATGTATTGCCCAAAGTTTAGACAATCTGGTAGTCTAGAAGCTTCTACTTGGGCTAAAATTACAAGCTATCGTACTTTTGTTGTTCTTAAGAATTCTGGTGTCATGTCTAAATTTTCTGATGATGATCTTACGCTCATATCGCAAACTGTTCCTAATGGCTTTCCTAATTTAATCAATCTCACTTTAGATGGTACTGTGAATAATGTTCCAGCCTTGTTGATCTTAGATACAGCTGCAGATGTCTGTATGTGCTCATCCAACTTAGTTTCTAGCTCTAACTCTCCTGTGAGTCGTAGAACTATTAGTGGAATTGATAATGTTAATCATTCCTTGCCATGTTATTTGTTGCCACTCTCCACTCATGGTGTACAGGGTAAATGTCTCTTTGCTTCGTTTCCTAAATTCCCTTCTGGTTCAGTCCTTGTTGGTCTCCTAACTCCCCCCTGGTTCAGTCCTTGTTGGTCGTGATTGTGGGGACACCCTCACACACCTTATTGATGTGGCTAAGTGTGCTCCTAATAAAATTTTGGTCACCCGCGCTCAAGCTAAAGCCCGTGCAAAGGTAGAGCATGAGCGTCAGCTCAGGCATGCTGTTGAAGGTGCCACTCCCATTTCAGTTGACTCTACATTGTAAAAATTATAGCGTGAAAACCCACCAAATTCACACCAAACTGGTGGTGTGAATGCCCACCACCTATGCATAGTGTGTCCTTCACACTTTCTTCCCAGTGTGGATACACACTTAGTGTGAAATTCACACTCAATGAAATAGCATGGACCCTTTACCGAACATTAATTATATTCATGAGCAGGCAAAAACCAATGCTATTATCATTGTAGTCTACGTTATAAATGTTTTGTACAGTTGTGTGCTAGATAAGAGAGTTGACTAAGATTTTAGTCGTCTGATTAATGAGATCTGGGATTACACCAATCTCTTATTGGAAAAAAATGTTGATATGTAATACTAGAATCAATATAACTTTAAATAAGTCAGCATTAATGTAAGTATGAGTTCATAGTGATTATGGTGAGAATTCACACTAAATTTGGTGTGTACTTCACACCCAAACGATGAGGTGTGCGCATAACACCATATTTTGGTGTGACTATTGTTAAAAGTGATTCACGCTTAATTTGGTGTGAACTACACACGTTTTGGTTTACAGTGATTCAAGATGACGAAACAGTAATTCTGTCTGATTATTCTGATACTGACACTCCCTCTAATTCTGATTGCTTAGAAGACTCAGATTTCGCTGACTCCTTACTGCTTGAAGTGCCTCCTTCCACACATAGTGGTAGTGCTTCTCCTGATGACCTACCTAATCATTCCCCAATAGCCTGTCCGCCTTCAACAGTTGCATCCACACCTATAGAGCCTTTGCCTGATGTTTCAGTTTACTCTGATGCAATGCCCAATGCTTCAAATTCTATCTCTCATTTAGTTCCTTTCCCTCACTTACAATTTGATGGTATTTCTAAATCTGATTTTATCAAACTTCAAAGATCAGATAGTTCAATTACTCACATTTGGTCATGGGAAGAACAAGGTGTTAAAAGGTGTTTTGTTGTTGAAGATGTATTAATGTGTCTCAGTAC
>WLWD01004180.1_pt1 | contig 20905 bp, 23 predicted proteins | sample 6712731 | NCBI WGS metagenome assembly WLWD01 (sample SAMN12718690, study PRJNA576275) | sponge metagenome | isolation source: marine sponge | host: Mycale hentscheli | place: New Zealand: South Island, Marlborough, Capsize Point | collected 2014-11-01
GTGCTTGAGGCATGGCTGACGAGGGTCTGATGGCGAGGCAGCAGGTTGCTAAAGGAGGTCTGGAGAGCTTGTGGGTGGGCCAGGTCGTCGAAGGCAAGGACAACCAGGGGGGTCCGTACCACCATAAGGTGGAGGTAGTCAGGTCTGGTGCTCTTACTCCGCAGCTGGCGAGGTCAGCAGGGTTATCGGCTGATAGGACGTGTCTCCAAACTTGAGAAGGGATCAGCTCTTGGATGGCGTGGACTCGGTTGGCGACGAACCTGTCTAGTTGGGAGGGGTGCTTGGGTAGCCAGTACAAGACAATTTCGCTGTCTGTCCAGGCAAACACATTTATTTGATGGTGGGATGGAGAGGATGGTCATCGTGTGGTGGAGCATCTTGGCAAGGAGGTGGGCGCCAAGAAGTTCAGCCTTGGGGATGGTGATAGGTCGGACTGGGGCAACGCGAGCCTTAGCCGTGACCAGGGAGACGGAGGTGGAGCCATCATCGTGCACCGATCTGAGGTACAGGGCAGCTCCATAGGCCGCAGCAGAGGCATCACAGAAGCCATAAAGTGAGCGGTAGAGGGTCTGTCGGGGAGAGGAGGAGAATCGGCGAGAGATGGGGTAGGATAAAATGGCAGGAAGATTTTCGGTCCATGCAGTCCACTGCTCCAGTAAGTCTGTGGGAACTGGCACGTCCCAGGGAATATTGCATTTCCATGTTTCCTGCAGGATGATCCTGGCTTGGATGACGGCTGGGGAGAGAGGCCTAGTACATCAAACATTGCCGCTGTGCTGGAGGCGATGATACGTTTGGTAACCTTGGTTAGGTCCGGTGGAAATGGGATGGCTACGTGGAGAGTATCTGAGTTAACGTCCCAGTGGATTCCAAGGGCCTGGGGTGTTCGTTCCATTTGGGTTAGTGGTAGAAGGGTGGGAGAGGTTTCCAGGAGATGGTCTGGAATGAGGGCTCTCACTTCTGGGGAATTGGAACTCCACTTGCGCAGAAGCATTCCTGCTTGCGCCAGAAGGTCACACAACTCCTTCCTGAGGTGGTGCGCCTCGTCCACGCCACCGGCTCCTGAAAGGAAATCGTCGACGTAGAAGGCAGACATGATGGCAACAGAGGCAGTGGGATGTGAAGTGGCGTGGAGGTGTGCAAGGTGGTGAAGGACTTGGGTGGCTGTGAACGGTGATCAGTTGACGCCGAAGGTTAGACGTTCCATTCTGCAATCTCGAATGACCCCGTGGTTGTTCCTCATCAAGAACCTGTGGAGATCACGGCATTCTGGGTTGAGGATAATCTCCCTAAACATCTTGGAAATGTCGGCGGAGAGTCCAATGCTGTAGCAGTGGTTGTGGATGATGAATCCTTGAAGACACCATGGACAGGCAAGTAGAAGTGTGGTTGGTTTCGGAGTTCATTCTGTGGGATCACGTGGGCGTGACCTAGGTCAATATATTCCCGGAGTACTGTGTCGAAGGCGGCTAGCTTGTCCTTGGTGGACAGAGACCTTTAATTGGAGAGTAGGCGTTTATAGGCTTGGCGGCGGGAGTCTCCTAGTGCCGGTGGATCCTGAACCTGAGGGAGTGACACTGAGAAGCGGCCATACACCTGCTGGACAGTGTCGTGGAAGTGCCGGACAGCCTGAGCATCTTCTGCTGAATGGGATGGGGCCTCTGGGACTTGGTCAAGTTCCCAGAGTTTGGAAAGCTTCAGGTTGAGGTCATCTGGAAGTGCTGACTGGATGGAGGAGGCGGAAGCAGCGTGGGCACCTACCGGCGATGTGGCGGAGAGGGGCCCGGAGATGCTGAGTCCAAAGGGAGTTTTGAAGAGGCGGAGTCCGTCGACCTTGAGGGGGCCATCGGTGACGCAGTCATCAATGTCCAACACCCCAATGAAGATGTCAACTACACCACCTAGGTCTGGGTCGGCAAGTGAGGCGTCCTTCAGAGCTGGGGTCTGGAGGATGGCTCGGCGGTTGGGTGGTACGGTGGAGGAAATCAGATCTGGAACTACAATAAAATGGATAGATTTGGTTTGGAAAGTCCTGCAATGGGACAGAAGTTGGGTGACAACGAAAAATTTTGATTGGATTTGGCCGGAGACGCAGGTCAGTGACATCGGTTGGGAGTAGCGCTTCAGACCCAGGGTAGTGGCTAACTTTTCAGTCATCAGGGATGTACCTGCACCAGAGTCAAGCATGGCGCGGGCTTTGGCAGTACGGTGGTCGTTGTCCAAGGTGACTGTGATGGTGTTCGGAAATCCAGTGTCCAGGCCTCGGTCGGTATCCACAGAGACGGCTGCTTGGGTAGTCGGTGTAGGGGCAGGAGATGGGGGAGGTAGGTCCCGGTCCTTGTGGAGGAGAGTGTGGTGTTTGAGACCACAGGTGCGGCAAGAGAACCTGCTTGGGCAGTTCCTGCAGCCGTGTTTGTCAGAAAAGCAGTTGAGGCACAATCTGCGTTCCCTGATGAGCTTGTTTCTCTTATCCACATTAAGACCAGTGAAGGTGGCACAACGTATGAGCTGATGAGACTCGTTGCAGGCAACACACTTGATGGAAGTGCGTGGCCAGGGTGAACGGTCGGCAGCAGGTAAAGAAGAGAGTAGGGGTCGAGGAGGAGGCATGGCAGGTAGAGGGGTGAAGGGTGACGAAGGCTTCGGGGAGGTGTAGGAGGGAGTTGAGGCAGCAGGCGACTTGTGAAGTATCCGTTTGTCGACGAAATCGTGTAGATGTTTGAGTGTAGGACGGTCTATGGTGCCACTCACATGCTTCTCCCAGTCCGTGCGGATGGTAGGGTCGAGCAGATCCTTAACAAAGTAGGTGAGGAATTCAGACAGAGAGTCTCCGATGTGGGTGGACAGCGACTTGTAGCCCATGATCACTCTGTCGATCAGGCCTCGGAGCCCAGCATAGGTGTCTCGGACTGGCTGTAAGGCCAGAATCTCCTAAAGAAGGAGAGGAACAACCAATTCCGGGCGTCCAAAGCGGTGCCGAAGCAGAGTAATCAGTTCTTCTATGGGTGTGTCAGCATCTGAATGAACTTGGAGAATGTGCTGTCCTTCTTCGTTGTTGATGGCGTTGGTGAGAAGGGATCTCTTGTCCATGTTGCAGAGGGAGTCGGCACGGGTGCGGAGGGTGGTTGTAAACAGAGATTCGAAGTGCTTCCATTTGAGGGGGTTGCCATAGAATTTGGGGAGGTCGATGTGTAGGGGTGCGAGTCGTGCGGAAGTGGAGTGTTCAGCCGGTTGCTCAGTTGGAGTTGCAGGAGAAGGTGAGGGAGGTGCGGCAGCGGCTATGGCTTTGTGCACCTTAGTGAAGTCATCCTGGATGGCGAGGGAGAGGTCTGTAAGCTTAGCTCTGTCTGGGAAAGGAATGATGGTTTTGCGGAAGGAATTGAAGTCTTTACTAATCGACTGGAGTTCCTGTCGTACTTCCAGTGAGACATCATCCCGGAGTCTAAGCAGGGTGTCCAGGCGTGTCTGGAGTGTCATGCCAGAGCTGTAGGCCTGTATAAGGACCAAGAGGGTATCTATGTCGTCGAGCAAGGCAGCGTGGATGTCATCACGGCGTCCTCTCTCAGCGTATTCGGCCTCGAGGGCCTCCAGATCTAACAGGTTGTCTATACTGTCTTGAAGGGACTCATGTGTGTTGATCTCGAGGCGGATGTCCTTGGAGAGAGAGTTGGCCGAGATGGGAGAAACTTCACCGAGGGGTTTGGCAAGCAGTAGGTTGAGGCGTTTGGAAAGACGGGTGATGTTGCCACGGCGGTGAGCTCGTTGACGCCGCAGCCGTTCCATAGCAGGAGTCGGGTCTGGTTCTTCTTCCATGGCTATGGGAAGGTCAAGGCAGTGGAGGTGTTGTTTGGAGGCGACGGAGAGGTGACTTCTAGGCTCTGGGGAGACCGAGAAGTTAGGGTTAGGCCAGATCAGCCGGAGATAGGGTACAGAAGAGGCGAGGAGTTGGAATCGGAGGTAGTATACAAAGGAGAGTCTGGGAAGGCGAATCGACTGCAGGCACAGAAGATACGAAGTGGAGTGGGTGGTAGCTCGGAGAGCAGGCAATGGAACGTAGTGGGCTCGAATGACCAAATGTGGGGGCCCTGACCAGTTGTAAGTTGGTGAGGAATAACCCCAGCAGATGATCAGTCGTGCAATGCAACGAAGGACCTAGCTGATTAACTGCCCAGACTGGAGCATCTAATGGTGGTTTTGAGGTAGATGGAATCCCAACTTTTCTTATTTTTTTGGCCACTAATCCTTCTGGCTCTTGATTTTTGAAAGATTAAATGGGATTTTAGGAAGCTATCACACAAATTGTCGCGAAATTTCATTACAGTTAATGAGAAAATTTACTTCCAGCGTAAGACATGGTGTTGACAGTTGGCCAGCGGAATATAGGGATGACTTTTCATGCTTGTTAACTAAACATGCATAGGTAAAAAGATCCTTGCAAGCATGCTCTTTCCAACAAGCTTTACTCATCAGTGAACAAAAAGACATAAAGCCTTTACCACCTGTTCATGAAACTGCTTGGAAACCTCACCAAAAATTATTACTTTGTGAACTTTTTTCATCAGATGTTGACATTCAAATTTTGTATGATATAGCTCCTGCTCTGTCTGTTGGTGGACGATTTATACTTGGGTCCAGCAGAAGTAGATTTATCACTAAGTCACATGTGTTGGCTATGCATCCAAAACACAATAAACTTTACTTAGCTAAAATTGAACATTTTGCAAAGGTATCATTACTCAACAACAACTTCTAAATGGATAGCATGTGTAAGTTTCTACTATGCTCATGACAATCAACAATGGTTTGGTGGACTAATATCTGTTTGGACTCGATCTGTTTTTGAAAATTCATATATTTTACTTACTGGGATTCATTGCCAAGTTGCAATTTCTGAAGCAGACATAAATTTTAGGCATGAACTTGGAATGCAAACAGTATTTGTGGTGTCCAGATTATCTAACAGTTTCAATGATTAATAGTTTCATTCATTTTTAGCTATATAAAATTTCTTTAACCCTTTCGTTCCCAATCCCGCTTAAAAGCGGGTGAAGACCGGTTGGCTTCTATGAATTTTAAAAAATAGTTACTTTATAGCTAGAACCTTCAGATTGCATACACAGGTGCCCAATGCATTGGAGAAGCATCTAAAATAGCTTTCAGCCAGGACTGCTTCGACAGTACCTCACAGCAGTTGCGTTTATTTCTTCCTTGGCAAAAAAAAAAAACATCGGTTCTTCGTCGAATTTAAAAAAAAGTTACCTTCTTCACAGCAGCTTCATTTATGGATCCAGTCATCTCCAGAGCTTTGTAGAAGCAGCAAAAAATTGCTTGAGCTCAGTAGCCTTCCATAACACATTGAAACAACCGCTTCTTTGCCGACCAAGACTATGCGGTTTGACTTACTGTCTTCTCCATTTTTTATAAAATCGCCAGTTCAACTGGGGACCTCCCTATTACGTACAGTCTTAGGTAATGCTTATTACATCATAGGAAAAAAGTGAGCGTGTCGTGTGACCCCGGTAACTATGCAAAAAAATATTTTTTTTCAAAGTCATTTTTTGGAAGATGGCGTCTACAAGTTACAATGCGGTGCAAGTTTTAGACTTGCTTGATGCTGACTCTAGCGACTCAGGATCAAGCGGAGAGTAGGGAGACAACATCTAGAGCTATAGGAGGCCCTGTATCAGGATTGGTAGACCAGACCCCGTCAACTCTGATACTGAAAATGGGAGTCAAGAAGATGATCGAGGTAAGCTTGTCTTTCTCTTGTCTTTCTCTTGAAAAATAGCAAGCTTCTGTTGTGGAAAGGACTTATTTATAGCTATATTGAGATAGAGTAAGCTGTTTAGCTATAATATATATATATATATTTTATTTAGTTTTGAGATTTGAAAGTGGCTTGTGGTTTTTTGAACAATTTCAAATTTTCAAAAAAATTTAAATTTTTTTTACCACATATACTACTAGGACCAGATGTGAATGCAGTCAGCGACCCGATTACGCAGATGAGGCGACAGGAGCAGAGTCTTCCAGTGATGAAGGAGAGGATACCGGACCTGAATCTTCCAATGATGAAACACGAATAGGCAGCAGGTTCCAGTGATGAAGAAGAGGAAGTGGCTCCTCCTGCTCCGAGTTCTGGACGTCCTCGCGGTCGGAGAAGGCGGGAATTGAAGAACAAGAGTCGGGTGGATGAGGTAGGGGGAGAGTGGAAGAAAGATGACAACACACCCATTGATATTCCATAATCTTTTGTGTAAAGGACCACAGACTTTGATATTTGTGGCTGCTCCCCCCCCCCCTCCCCCTCCCTGAACATCCCAAAAGTTGTAATATGTATTGTTATTGTCGTTGTCGTTGTCTGTGTTTTTGTGGTGTTGTAGTGGAGCTTCACACTCGATGTATATATGTGTGCGTGGAGTTCCAGATCTAACTGGGGAGGGAACGAACTCGGGAAGTGGGGAGGGGGGGGTCTTTTCCAATCGGGGCTACTATGCCCATGTTATTTGAATTTCATGTATGTGTGTGTGTGTACACCAGTCAATTTATATTATACATTTATTTTTATGATCTGTATTCATCTGTATCTTCTTTTTTCTAGTGTGTGTGTGTATGTGTGTGTGTGCATTTGTGGAATGAGAGTGAGCAACAGTGGACAAAAAGTATGTGGCACTTCCGTATACAACCTGGGAGGGAACTCTGGATCTTTTTGGATCGTGACTACTATGCCCATGTAAGTTGAATTTCATGTGTGTGTGTGTGTACACCGGTCATTTTATGTATAATAAATTATACATTTATTTTTATGATCTGTATTCACCTGTAGCTTCTTTTTTCTTGTGTGTGTGTGTGTGTATGTGTGTGCGTGCATTTGTGGAAAGAGAGAGAGCAACCATGAACAAACAGTATGCGTCGCTTCCGGATACAACCTGGGAGGGAACTCTGGATCTTATTGGATCGGTGCTACTATGCCCATGTAAGTTGAATTTCATGTGTGTGTGTGTGTGTGTGTGTGTGTGTACACCAGTCAATCCTAACCTGGGAGGGATCGTTCAGTCTGTGACACCATCCATGCCGGTTGAATTCCACGTGTGTGCTTGTACTGCTTTTCATTTTCAAATTACACTTTCTCAATACAACGATTGTTTATCTCATGGACAGTGTGGAGTATACATACCAGGGGTTCATACAGTGGGAGGTTAGCCCTGGGTTCCCCCCTAGAATTTTGGGAGTTGAAAACATTTTGGAAGCATTTATTTTTAGTCTGATATTGTATCCCATTATGTTCTTATCATAACTGAGCCATTTAGTGCATAGGACCGAACACTGATCATCAGTGTGAAGTATAGACTCTTATGCAAAGATGTGCATCAAAGTAGTGTAGGTTCCAAAAAATGGGTGTGGCGAAGTACACTCGGAGCCCAACCCCCCCCCCCCCAAACAAAAATCCTGTATGAAACCGCATACAATACATCATAAAGTTGCAATTATATAGGATCATGAATAATTTGTTGTTTGTATTACAAATATCTTTGTTGTTTGTGTTTTTGTGTATATGAAATTGTTTTGTAGTGGAGCTAGACGTCCGATGGCATATGTTCCGTGTGGACACTCATAGATGTCTCCTACATGATCACAATCAGCACCAAACACAACAAACAACATATTTTATTGTAGAACTAATATAATATTGGTGTACAATACATCAAACAATTTTATTTCTATTTTTTATTTTATTTTTATTGATGGGAGAAGTGAAATTTTTGGGGGGAAATTTTTTTTTTTTTTTAAAGTATTAGTAGAGGGCCTAAATATTATTCAATTTTCTCAATCAAAAAATGAGGGGAATCCCAAACTCTTGGTCTATTAAGTGATATATGGTTGCTATGGGGTTTTCCCAGCCAGCATCGAGTTAAAAAAATAAAACGGTAATGCACTATTCCGCGGTGGAAGATTAGATTTTTCCGCGCGCGTCCAAACAATTCGGGAACGAGAGGGTTAAAAATATATGATTTTGTAATCTAAATACATCATTGCAATTATAATTGGGTTACATTAATTGATTATTCAATGCAGCTGGTTGTGGTAGTAGCTGCAATGTTTCCCTCTTTATCCCATTTTCCCACCTTTTTTGTGAATTGTGTGCAGAAATTTAGCTCCAACTTTACAGCTGCTTCCAGGAGCCTGCTTTTAGCTGCTGCTCAAGTACAACTTGGGAACATTTTACTTAACCTTATAGTTATATTACTTGCAGCTGCTTTAAGGTGGGGTCTGGCGGGAGGATCTCCATTTAGCTGTAAAAAAGCAGCTAGGGCATTTAATCCTCTACTAACTATCAAGGAGCAGCCTTAATTGGCAGTAATTAAAAAAAAAAATGAAAAAAAATAGTCTACCAATTATCTAAATATAATCTAAGTGTTTTAGACTCTGACAATAATGGCATAATAAATGTCACTAGTGGTGTCATACTAGCAGATTTAGTCCCAGGTTAGCTAATAGTTATAATTCTTAGCTACCTATAAAATATTTCAAAAGATAAAGATTATGCCAACTTAAATGTAACAATTTTTATGCAGTTAAGTTAATACATGCTTCAGTTAATATTTTGAAACTGACTACTCTGGAAATGAGTTGCTCATGTATAACAAAAACAAAACGAACAGTGTGCAGGACATTATCTGCCACAGATTAATTATAAATTTGAATTGAGATTGGTTTGAACCATGTAAGTATTATTCAGAACAGCTGCTTTTGATTGCATATTGTTCAAGTATCATTGCCACTTGCTGTTCCCAGTCCAGTAACCAGCAAAATATTACGTGGATTTATATTTAGCTTTGAACAACAAAGTACTAGATTTATAAAGTGTCATGAATACGTATACCCATTATCATGAATCTGAGTGATACTTCAGTTTACAGTGCAATTTTAACTGAACACAGAGATAGAATTCACCCTACCAAAGAATTAGAGAGAAACTTTAATCCCACTAAATTTATCACATAATGGGTTCAATAATTATATCTAGTGCCTTGATTAGTGCACAACCTGTGCCTAACAAAATTACTTTTGCGATGTAAAAAAAAAATTCCCCAAAGGTACAAAGGTGGTGTGAGTGATTTACTCTCCAGCTAGTCTGGCGAACCAGACTCTTTACCGACCATGCGGTGAAGGAAAAGGTCTGGTTACCATCCATAAAAAACATTTCGTTCTACTGAAATGTAATTAATATATTATTCGTATTGGTTAACTTTAAAGAGTTCCACTAAATTGGGTTTTGCAGAAGTTTGTTAAAAGCTGGATAAACCAGCATTGCGGTCATCAAAAAGTAGAGACAGCAAGAAAGGGGCATGCTAGCCATATAAGGTAATAATATAGAGCAAAGAAACTTCTCTAAGACTGTTAGAAGGGAGACAAATAGAACCTTTCCTTTTTTAAATTATACTTGATCAATTTATTTGTAGCTTAGCTAGCCCATCAGCAGAATCATTGCTTTCATCATCACCATAGGTCCCAAAACTTATTTTCAATCATCAGCAGATCACCATAATGTCTCTAAACTGATAGAGGTGGGGAGCTGGGAACCACACTAAATAGGCGTAACCTCACACAATAGGAGTGGGGGATTTGTGAAGGAGGTTCAACTGCTTTCAGAAATTAATTTCTATCACAACACAGTGGTTACATTCACTTCGGTTGTTGTTCTGAGTCAGATATAAAGTCCAATAAAGTGAATTAAAATTATCAACGTAGTAGAACTCAAATTAATGAAAGAAAAATACCCCCGTAGGTTCAATGAAAGTGCACAAAGAAGTGGGATATGGTAGGATGACAGGTGTTAGTCAGGCAAGAATGTTCGCAGCTTCATTCCAGTTACCTTGAGAAGGACAATTTACTAGGAGGCCATCATCTTCTTGTGGGGGAGTGGCCCACCGCAGAATTCCTTACTGTTCACTGCATCTAAAAATCAAGAAAAAATATATATAAATATAAAATATAATATTTCACAATTTTTTTGTCAGCCCTTTCACTCATTAGATGTACTTTCTGCCTTTCAAAGGCTTTTTAAATACAATACACAATTAAAAAATGTTTGGCTATTAACGTGAGACCACTCAGGGGGCTTCTCTGGCATTTCTAAGTGGTCTGGAAATGGGTGTGATTTACTCTCCAACTAGTCAGGCGAGCCAGACTCTCTACCGACCATGCGGTGAAGGAAAAGGTCTGGTCACCATCCATAAAAAACATTTTGTTCTACTGAAATATATTAATAGCTGATTCAGTCATTTCATGTATTCATTGTTAACTTTCTGGCACATATGAAACAAAAAGTGTAGTCTTCAGTCATACCAAATCTATTTTATTTTCAACTCGCAAACCATTCTAGATTGAAAGTTGTAATTTACCACTACCGTCTTCTCCTTGAAAAACTGTTTGGTTGATGTGGAGTTCCTAACACAATAAGCTGTGCAGCACCTTAGAAAAAAAAAACAACCACACCCACAAAACTTGCAATACATGCGAGCGAATTATAAATGGTTAGGTTTCATTAGAGGAGCATACGCCCACTTTTGGAAAAAAGTGATCTGGCCATAGCCAGACCGCGGCGCCACTTGCTTAACGCACAGCGCTCTACAACAACCAGCCGGCAAAACACTCCAATTCTGTATTTTATACTGTTAAGGGGTACTGCTATGCTACAGTCTCACTCTCAACAGGCCAATGAAATTTTTTTTTTTTATCTGTATTTTTTTTTTTTACTGTGCTAATTTATCACTTCACTGTCGTAGCTGAGTCACAGAGTGCTTGTGTGCAAGTGGTAGGGCTTCAAACAAAGAACTTCGAAGCGTATTGCCTCCAGACAAGAAAAAGCTCAGGCGGTTCAAGCCTCGAGGTGACGGTCACGATTTCTTGTAAACAATTTAGGAGTACGCGCACGTAATCGCGAATTTAATTTCCGGCGTTAATCGGTTAAGAAAAGAATAGATGCATCAGTCTGTGACACAGGAAAAAATCTGGAATTTCCTGACTTCAGGAATTGTATAGGACAGTTGAGCGCATGGCCTGTACTTCACATTTCCTGTACCAGGTCAGATGATTTCTGACAGCAGGTCACATATCCTGCATCAGTACAGGTGAACTTTCCTGCACTTTTTCTATAGTACCTTCTAGGTCCACCTGGAAGGTCCCTGGCCTGCACCAGTACAGGTGAGCTTTCCTGTACTTTTTCTAAGTACCTTCTAGGTCCACCTGGAAGGTTCCTGGCCTGCACCAGTACAGGTGAACTTTCCTGCACTTTTTCTATAGTACCTTCTAGGTCCACCTGGAAGGTTCCTGGCCTACACCAGTACAGATGAAATTTCCTGCACTTTTTCTATAGTACCTTCTAGGTCCACCTGGAAGGTCCCTGGCCTGCACCAGTACAGGTGAGCTTTCCTGTACTTTTTCTAAGTACCTTCTAGGAGGTTCCTGGCCTGCACCAGTACAGGTGAACTTTCCTGCACTTTTTCTATAGTACCTTCTAGGTCCACCTGGAAGGTTCCTGGCCTGCATCAGTACAGGTGAACTTTCCTGCACTTTTTCTATAGTACCTTCTAGGTCCACCTGGAAGGTCCCTGGCCTGCACCAGTATAGGTGAGCTTTCCTGTACTTTTTCTAAGTACCTTCTAGGTCCACCTGGAAGGTTCCTGGCCTGCACCAGTACAGGTGAACTTTCTTGCACTTTTTCTATGGTACTGTCTAGTCAACCTGGAAGGTTCCTGACCAGCATAAAATGAATGTTGCTGAATACCTTAATAGGTTCAACTCAAAGATTTCTGCCTGCATTGGTAACATTTCTTGAACTTATACTTTAATTAGCTACTTAGATGCAGACTTCTAGTCTACACTACAATTTCCACGTGAATGGTACAATAACCATTGACTAAGCCCTATACTGTTCTCCTGGCCCGTAACTTCATTTATGCAAGGTTTTGTAAGATGAGAATTGTATATAAACTCCAAAGTTCGGGTTAGTAGGGTTTGTAACGAAACTACTATTACTCCAGCTAAAAACCCTTTACCAAAATTCATTACCTTGCCTGCAACTTCAAATACCCTTTACCCATTTTTAATCTCTTTAGACTTGACTGCTATATACCCTTTACCCATACTCTATTAGGGATTATGGCAACTAAAAAATACTTCTATGTTATAATTATCGCTTGAGTGAAAATATGCCCCTCCCCAAACACAAAAATTGTGTGTTGTTGTGTTTATTATTGTTCATAAATTCCTCTACAGCAAGCATAAAGCTCCCACTTTAAGTAACAAATTTAAAAAAAATCACGTGATTTTAATGGCACGTAATATACAAATTCCCAACTAAGTGTGATTATAACAAAACGAAAAAAAAATGACAACATAAGTAAATGATTCGTAAAGATTGAGGCTGAGAGAACAATTATAGGACACTGTGGGAGGGTAGGCTCCGTCCACCACGACGTTGAACTGCCAGATGCCAGTACCGAAGTACCGGAAGCACGGTAGATCACCAGCGACTTCACCAATACGTAAAGCCTCTAGTGAATCGCTGCCACCAGAGACTCCACCAAGTAGCTAGCTACCCGCCCTGACTGTTAACTCAGGTTGTGGGAAAACAAGTTATGGGGAATCTGATGATACGCAGGCGTGTCGAGGGTTTTAAGCCAGAAGACACGCATGCGCAGGGAAAGATGAAAAGGGGTCAAACCGGAAGTCCGGGGCACAACTCAAAACATGCATGCATAATACTGATGACATGACAACATTTACGAATACACTCATGCACTGATGAATAAACTATGCTAATAAATGATAATAACGTTCAATATGACACACACACAAATGTTCACTGTTTGCTCTCTTCTCTCTTCTTCTTTATCTTCTCCTCTCTCTCTCTCTCTGTCGTCTTCTTCTCTCTTCCGCCCACATCTTCCCCCCCCAAGCTTCGACCAGAGGGAGAAGCTGACAACCAATGGGCGGACTCAGATTTCAGCTCAGACTCGTCAGCAGGCCAGCTCTGCCTGCTCATACCATCCGCGTTGCAATGGACAGCTCCAGGCCTATGAATAATCGTGATGTGGAACTGCTGGAGGGCCAGAGCAAATCGAAGAAGTCTTTTATTCAGACCAACACCACCCAGCAGAGCCAGACAAGGCTTATGGTCAGTCACAACAGTTATCTCTTTTCCGTAGACGTGGAACTCGAAGTGTTTCAGGGCTGCTAAAATGGCTAGAGACTCGAGCTCCGTTACACTGTAGTTCTTCTCCGCACCTCGTAGTTGCCTGGAGAAGAATCCAGCTGGTAGTTCACGATCCTTCCTCACGACATGGAGGCAAGCACCAATTCCTCGACCTGAAGCGTCAGTATGAAGGACAAACGCGTCCTCTGAACTTGGAATAACAAGAACACATGAATCACACAAAGATGTTTTCAACTCACTGAAAGCTGAAGTCATCTCCTCGCTCCAGCACACCCGAAGGGGAGACTTCAGGGAAGTAGCCGGTGTCAGTGCAGAGGACCAAGCAGCAAATCCAGGGATAAACTGCCTATAATACGAAGCTGTACCTAGAAAGGATCGAAGCTCTTTCTTGGTCCTAGGCTGACGAAAGTTAGCAAGAGCATCAGCTCTGTGCTTAGGAACGGCCAAAGTACCACTGCCAATCTTATGTCCTAAGTACATTAGATGTTTCCTGCCAAAAATACATTTCCTACGCTTAACAGTAAACCCTGCCTTACCCAGACAAATAATTACTTCCTCAATATGGGTAAGATGCATTTCCCAAGTATCACTAAAGATGACAATGTCATCTACATAGTTTCTGCTAAAGGCAGACACAGGTTTGAGTACACTTTCCACGACAGCTTGAAAAATAGCTGGCGCATTTTTGAGGCCAAATGGCATGCGTTGATATTTAAACTTGCCAAAAGGGCACACAAAGGTTGTCAGTTCACTTGAACTGGCATCCATCTCAAGCTGGTGAAAGCCAGCAGTAAGGTCAAGTGTAGACAGACAGTTGCAGGGGCCCACCTGCACCAGTATCTCAGCTAAGGATGGCAGCCAATACCTCCTAAGAGGCGTAACAGTATTAAGCTGACGAAAGTCTACACAAATACGAACACTGCCATCCCGCTTCCTTACCGGAACAAGCGGGCTAGCCCATGCAGACTCAGACTCTACGATAACTCCCTGGGCGAGGAGTTTGTCAAGCTCCTCTCTTACTGCTTGCCTTATACCAGAGGGAATTTGCCTTGGTGGGAGATTAACCTGAGCAGCGCCGTCTGCCAGATGAATCTGACAGGTACTTGCTCGGCATAAACCAGGCTTGTCACTAAAATATTCACCAACTCCATCTAAAACTTTTGCCAACTGATCAGAACGAAAACCTGGACAAACTTCATCACCCAATAAAGCTTTGGAAACTAAAAGGTCAGGGGCAATACCTTGATCTTCAGCAATAAGTGTGACAGCATTCACACTGAATGGTCGGGGAACGTAAACTTTAAGATTATCTCTATGTGCAACTTTAGTGGGATGATTTTCACCCTTAGAGACAAGGTATGTAACTCTGGAAGACCTCTTCTTGATAGTGTATGGGCCCTCCCAGGCTGCTTGCAGGGCAGCCTTTACACCAGGTACACGCATAAGGACTTGGCTACCAATCTCAAGTTGTTTGTCAGATTTGTTTTTGTTAAATGCCAATTTACGCTTATCAGCAGCTAATGACTGATTAGCTACAGCAAAGTCCTGAAGCAAAGACAATTTATCATTAAGGGAAATAAGCCAACTGTCCACATCCATTGGCTCAAATGATCTGTTACTCCACCCATCATAGAGTATGTCCAAAGGACCCATCACCTCCCTGCCATAAACAAGACAGTGGGGTGAAACACCAAGGTCTCTGTTGGGGACCTGGCGTATGGCGAATAAGGCCAGAGGCAGATACTCAGACCAGTCAAGGTCAGCAGCAACTGCCTTGGCCAACATAGGCTTGAGTGTCCCGTGCAGTCTTTCTACCACTCCATTAGACTGCGGCCTATATGGTGACGATGCAACTTGGGCAATGCCTAACATTTCACAAAGGTTACTCATTAGCTTGCTCAAGAAAATGGTGCCTCTATCAGACAGCACCTTGGAGGGAATGCCGGTCCTGCTGATTATATCAACAAAGCATTGAGCAGCCTCTGCAGCTGAGGCTGTCCTCATGGGGACTGCCTCAGGCCACCTAGTCGACAAACAGACATAGGTAAAAAGGTATTTTACACCTCTTTTGGCCTTCGGCAGTGGACCCACTAGGTCAACTGCGACACTGTCAAAAGGGACAGTGAGGATTCTCCTCTCAATCATCTTACTCTTTTTGTTACCAGATGAATTCACTTTGAGACACACCTCACAAGACTTAACATAGTTACAAATGTCAGTATGGGAACCTGGCCACGTAAAACACCTATTAATAGCGTGACGCATCCCTCTCACTCCAACGTGGGATGTCTTGTCATGGGCCAATGTTAAGACTTTATTCTTATAACTAGAAGGAATCACAATCCTTTCAACAGGCACATCATTTTGTAACAGTGTGTGGGTCAACAAGCCACTAGAAGTATACGAATAACCATTCAAGCCTTTCATAGCTAGGGCTCTACATGATTCGAGCCTATCATCACTTTGAGTTGCTAATATTAGGTTCTCGTGGGAAGCGATGTTTGTCAAAACAGGGCACGCAATGTCAATCATGGGGTCAACATCAGGTGTCGAACAAGTGTCATCTGAGGATTTCTCACAAACAACTGGGGTTTTGTCACAAACTCGGGTTAGATTCTGAGAAGAAATAGTTTTCCCTTCTCTCTCTGCACAACCTTCTACACCAGCCCCACCATTATCATCACAATCACCTTGAAGTCCAGATACTGAAGCATCCATGCTCTTATTCCCGTCACCTGGGGTAGGGGGTGAGTATGACATGTCAATTTGAGAGAGCCTATCAAACTCATCTTGAAAAGCAACTCGGTTAGCCTCAGAAACCTGTTGGTAATTTATATTGTGCTTGTTTTTTCTCCTTCTATTTGTCACAGACCTGGTGACTACATTCACCTCCGTCACCTCCTCGGTAGTGGAAGGATCAGTGGAAGTTTCTGGGGCCTCCACTGAAACACCACCAGAGCAGGCATCCTCCTGAGAGGATGGCTGGACGTCTGGAGTATCACCAGAGTGCTCCACCCTAGAGACAGACAAGTCGGACTCCAGGGCGGCGTCCAGCAGGAGCTTGGACGCTTTGTCAGCATCCATGGGAATCGAGAACAATACAGCACCACTCAAACGATCCTCATGTGCAACAGCTACTTTGGATCGAAAAGGTCTGCCCTCAAACATGAACTCGACAATAGCAGTCTGGAGATCAACTGGGTTGCTATCCCAACCCCTAACACTCACAGACTCATCACATAACTGATCATCATACACCAGACAGCCAGGCACAACAGTGATCTCTGCACCAGTGTCCGGTATGATCTTACACATAATCCCATTTACATAGCCTTCCACATGTCTGGAGCCATCCCTAACAGCAATCCAATTGGCTTTAAATGTTCTGCCTTTCTTTACATTAAGCTTTTTGCCATTATCAGACCTTGAATCAAAGGCATTACTGTTATTATCGACATTTTTTGAAGGGCAGTCAGGGGACTTATGTCCGGGCTCCCTACATGTGTAGCAAATGATTTGGGAAGGACTACTATTACTGCTAGGGGTGCTCAATTTAGCAGGATTACTACGACACTCAAATGCCCGATGCCCCATTTTGTGGCATTTAAAACACTCATAACCAGAAGTACTAGTATACCTCTTACTAGACTTAACAATACCACTGTTACATGATGTGGTTGTGATGTGAGTGGCTTCCAGGGAACTAGCAAAACCATGGAGGTCGCTAAAGCGTTCAATTTTACAAAGGTCCATCGAGGCTTTCTGTGAGGAAGACAACGAAGCTCTATAAGCAGCACTAGCAATAAAAACGGTAAAAGCTTCGAAAGATGGGCAAACGGTCATGATCGAATCAAGAATGTCTTTGAGACGTCTCCAGCGTTGTAGAGGAGACGATGATCTCGAAACCGTGGAGCATTCTGAGATAAACTGAGCTCCTAAAGAGACTAGGCTAGAGCCCATGTCTCGGATGAGACCCGCTTTCACTTCTTCATAAGTAGCATCTTCACGGTTGAGACTGTAGATAGCATTCAAGCCAGAGGAGGACGTCATCTTTTTGTACAAAACATGTTTCCATCTAGCCTGGGGACACCCAATTTCCCTCAGGTCACCTTCTAACTTGTTAATATATTTAATAATGTCCTGACCCTCCTTATGAGCAGCAATATCATGTATTTCTCTAGTTAGCCTGCTCTCAACTCTCTCTTCCCTATCCAACTGCCTTTCCCTCCTATCTAATTCTCTATCATCCTCATCACTACCACTATGATGTCTATGACCACTTCTTCTCACCCTGTCCCTACCAGCATCTCTATCCCTTACAAGAGCACTAAGGCCAGCTAACAAAGCCGCCATATCAGGGGAAATACCAGCAGAACCACCAGATGTAGTGGCTGCTGTGGCCTCTGAGGCATATGTATCTTCCTCGGCCATGCTAAAAGGGTATTCAAGTGTGGAATCAGAGGGGACTAGATCTACAATACTTTCAGCAACTAGTTTACTAGTCCTACGATCAATAGACCAAATGCTACGGCCTGAATTGGAGATCGGAGGAAAGCCACTTAAAGAGGATCCGTTGTCACTCACGTATGGTGTGTGAGTAACAGAGCAAGTAGGACTAGGTACCGGTGTTATATCACTATGCTCTGAACTAACCGGGAAAACTGTTGACTCTGAAGTGCAACTAACAGGCGAAGAAGAAGTATCCCTACCACTTGCAGTATCCCTAGATCTGTGCTTGGTCTTACACTTCCGATCCAGATACTCCCTTTTGCTCATCCAGGTGCACTGAAGGATTCGATGACCTGCAGCACACAAAAGGAATGAAGAACAAAAATCACACAATGCTCAGACTTCAACAGGTAATATTCACAACGAATGAACACTAACAACTACTAATGACTTATCTCGGGCCAAATGCGCACAAGACAACAACAATGCCGAAGCCGAAAAGAACAACAAGTCGTGAGACAACACTGTTGAACAAAAATCACACAATGCTCAGACTTCAACAGGTAATATTCACAACGAATGAACACTAACAACTACTGATGACTTATCTCGGGCCAAATGCGCACAAGACAACAACAATGCCCAAAACGAAAAGAACAACAAGTCGTGAGACAACACTGTACACCAACAAATGATGATACACAAATGACACTCGGACTTAGCAAGTTCCTGCTTGAGAAAATCTCGAACTCGATAACCGCGTGTAGTGCGCGTTGATTGGAGAAGAAGAAATCCAGTGATGGCGACGAAGGGAGAGGTAAGTGAACTGCGCAAGGACTCCGAATTTTAAATCGGCCGTTCCTCAGAGTTTTAAATCAGTGCAGAACAAGGACACAGACTTCTAGGTCACCGATGTAGACGAGGACGATCCACCTGAGTTTTAAATCAGACGTAGATGTCTTGGGGTAGCTCAACAGCACTTCGATAGTGTAGTAAAGACTCGTTTCTTGACCACCGCTGCCGCCAATTGTGGGAGGGTAGGCTCCGTCCACCACGGTATTGCTCTGACCACCACGACGTTGAACTGCCAGATGCAGTACCGAAGTACCGGAAGCACGGTAGATCACCAGCGACTTCACCAATACGTAAAGCCTCTAGTGAATCGCTGCCACCAGAGACTCCACCAAGTAGCTAGCTACCCGCCCTGACTGTTAACTCAGGTTGTGGGAAAACAAGTTATGGGGAATCTGATGATACGCAGGCGTGTCGAGGGTTTTAAGCCAGAAGACACGCATGCGCAGGGAAAGATGAAAAGGGGTCAAACCGGAAGTCCGGGGCACAACTCAAAACATGCATGCATAATACTGATGACATGACTACATTTACGAATACACTCATGCACTGATGAATAAACTATGCTAATAAATGATAATAACGTTCAATATGACACACACACAAATGTTCACTGTTTGCTCTCTTCTCTCTTCTTCTTTATCTTCTCCTCTCTCTCTCTCTCTGTCGTCTTCTTCTCTCTTCCGCCCACAGACACACAATCATAAGATAAGATTCCTTAGGGATACATAGTGGAACTGCCTTGTTGACAAGGTAGCTTACAAACCTTTCAAACCTGGCTGTAAACTCAATTGTTAAACACCTTGACAAGTCTGTACCGTTCTGCAACCACATTGAAAAAGTCTGCACCTTTTTGGCAACCACCTTGACAAAGTCTGTAACTTTCTACCAAACCCACCTTGATAATGCTGCAACTTTCTTGGTAACTAATTTAGTAATGTCTGGAACCTTTACATTAACCCATATTGACAACCATGAATAACCACATTGAAAATTTCTTTTTAATTTCATTTCGATATAAAATAAAAATATTAATATCAATTTAAGGTAATGTTAAAATGAAATGAATTAAAACTTGAATTAAAATTTCAATTGTGTTTCCTTGAATGCTAACTTGGTCACTCCATCTACAATACACAAACAATGTCAATAACAACTGATGGCAAAACAGTACTTTAAAAGACAAAATAATACAGTCCGTTCTCGCTCGTTCAAACCATCTAAAATTATTCATTTGAATTATAGAAAAGTTCAGATATGAAACACATAGAAGAATAAGTACAATAATATAAAAATAAATATAATTACTTTCACTCTGAATGTTAGAGTAGTTCATATAAACGAGGATGCACCATAATGTACTTAGTTACACAAATCATAACAAATTTCACCATTAAAATCTTAAATTAAAGTATTTATAAAAGCATAATGCATGGATCAACACCCAAAAAGATTCAAAAACTACACTTCAACTGTAATAATGCTATCAAAAAAAAAAAAAAAAAACATGACTGGAAAAAATTAAAATGTCAGCAGTAGGCATTCTGTGCCAGTGGCTGCATCAGCTAGTTATGCTACCCTTTACCAAATCAATAAATTACCTTACCAAATACATGGTATCTCTTACTAATAAGGTATCCCTTATTTAATCAATGACACTCTCAATCTTTAAACTAAATTCACAACATTTACCAATACTAGCCAACTCCTCAGAATGTAAATGCAGGATTAGCCACACCCACTAAATGAATATAAAAATTATGATCAAAAAGACAAATATCTCAATTGCTGCCCATTATACTCAAATTTTGTAATTATGGAATGATCGACTATTAAATATTATTGTGCTTTAAAAGTGCGAGAAACTGAAATCAGCTTGAATAGTTCATAGGGTAGAATAGGGTAGACTTCAGGAAAAAATTAACTAGGAGAATCTCAGTAAAACTGGGTTGGTTGGCAACTATATTCTATCTATCATATTTCCAGTTTATTCACTGTGTGTTTTTCTCCTAAATAATGCTTCACTTTTTATATAAAATAAAATATACCCAACACAATCTATTTACCTTAATCACGTTATTCATAGTATACCCCTCTCGCTTTACCCAATCAATATTCTCTCTTTAACCAATCCTTACTCTCGCTTTACCCAATCCATACCCTCGGTTCACCCAATCCATACCCTCGCTTAACCCAATCCATACCTTCGCTTTGCCCAATCCATACCCTCGCTTTACCCAATCCATACTCTCACTTTACCCAATCCATACTCTCGCTTTACCCAATCCATACTCTCGCTTTACCCAATCCATACTCTCGCTTTACCCAATCCATACTCTCGCTTTACCCAGTCCATACTCTCGCTTAACCCAATCCATACTC
>WLWD01005429.1_pt1 | contig 20894 bp, 20 predicted proteins | sample 6712731 | NCBI WGS metagenome assembly WLWD01 (sample SAMN12718690, study PRJNA576275) | sponge metagenome | isolation source: marine sponge | host: Mycale hentscheli | place: New Zealand: South Island, Marlborough, Capsize Point | collected 2014-11-01
TGTCATGATCTAATGTAGAGAATTTACTATAAGTTGCTAATCAAACTACCAAATAAATCAACCTCTAGTTGTCTTTAAGCCTTTAAATTTGCAAGATTTTAATGGTTTCTTCTTTTTATAACTTCTATGGTAATATTATAATGACACCATTTATTATGGAAAGGTTACATGCTGAAAGAAAAGTGTTTTTTTTTTTTTTGTTTTTGTTTTTGCTGTTCTTTAAAGCTGCATGATAGGTTGCATTCAGCAGTTTAATTTACATACCGGTGTGCTTCAAATCTCTGAATGTGTCCAGCCCAAAGATGTTCTGCACCTGAGTATGGTGCGTGTAGTGACCAACCATAGCCTAGGGAATTGAGGAGATCGTGAAGTTGATAAGCTATGGTCTTGTCATCTTTCTGCATCTGATCTTCTACTTTTTTTTTTGTTCCATTTCAGCAGTAACGACTGAGGGTCTATGTACAAAGGGGGGGGGGGGGATATAGGATAATTCGCTGCTAACACCAATGTTAAAGTAATGCCTCCAGAGTCCGTTGTGTTAGACTGTCTGTCTTTCAGGTAAACTGCCCAACAAGGTATTTCTTATTTGTAAACTTTAATCAGGCAAAATAACTGGTCTAGGACCTGCCGTTAACAATTACAAACTGAAAACATGCACGAACACACCACATATAAGTCCAATCTGAATCCAATCCAACTGCACTTGTGCAGGTTGACTGGCACCCTGCCAACCCTTTACCTGACCGGATCTACACAATAGATACACACACAAACAAAAATGGCACAGTAAAAATTACAATTAATAATACAAAAAAATGTTCCTGACACTCTCTCTTCATCAACTTCTTTCATCGGAGGGTGACACCTCAGTCTACCACTTCAGGTACTCTGGCTATGCATTATTGTGATAGCGACTTAGAGGTTTCAACACCCTCCTTCTACTAACTCTAATGCCTTCTTTCTCTTAAATTTTAGCTATAGTTGGAGGTCAGAGATACTGAGATATTGTATGCTGATACAAGATTCTTTTATTATATATATATCAACTGTAAACCATCTGAACAGTAACATTTTTTATAACAAATAAATTTTTTTAGCATAGGGAAAAGTAATGTAGCAGTAACTTAGCAGTTGAACACTGCACGCTAAGTCTTGCGTCACACCTACCAACATGTATATCAAAATCTGAAAGAGAGTCTCAGAGCAAAAGAACAAATTTTGTACTTCCAGCAAAATAGCGAAAACTCTGCTAAATTCCAAACAAGTGGTCACTGGTTTACCAAAGCGGTGCAGTAGCTTTTAAGAGTTGCCTGTCTACAAAAAATAAAATAAAAAGCCTCTTTAATTTATGCCCATCAACGGCTTACTTTGTCTACAGGTGCAAATTCCTTGTCTACAGGTGCAAATTTGCTAACAATAGTTGCTACTTGCTCCCATTGAGCTAATAGGAGAAGACCAAGACACCAGCAATTACCACTGCCGCCCGCACTCACGGCCAAGCTTTTTTTTTTCTTTTTTTACCCTCAAGCCTTAACGTTAGTAGCTCTCTTGCTCCCCAGTATCTCTGTCCTTTCTGTGTATTTTATTTCACTTCTTCATTCAGCTTTTCTCACAAGCTTCTATTTTTATTGACCCTTGCATTCTCCTGCTTCTCTGCCTTTCTTATACCATTGGTTAGCACCTGTAGATGAACACTCTTTTCCAACTCAGTTCAGTGACCCCGTGTTCAGTTTTTATAGGATACAATAGGTTAATAAGGCATTTCAAGATACCCCAACCTGTTAGGTCCTGCGGTTTGTGCGTGCACTCCGCACTTGATGGTTGCAGGTTCGAATCCTGTATTGTTCTTTTTTTTCCTTGTCAAACATTGTTCCCATTCAAATAATCACGATGCTTTACCAACTTTACCAACTCCAATCAGATCAGGAATTATTCATGAATACACACTGTTATTGTCACCATTACTGACACACAAGTGTATTATTATATACATTATTATTATTATTATAGTTGTTTTCTCCTCCTGTAGGGGTCATTTCAATCATTTTATTGACTTCCTGGCGAAACTGAAGCAAGGAACAGTAGCAGGGGTTACAGTTCGCCTGGATCGCCTGCAGGCACTCATATCCACCTCTACCACAGAGCACCTGGAATTCGGTGGAATGGACGACAACTCAGACAGAGCTCTGCTGCACAGGCTAGCGTGAGTATAACCCTTTGTGCCGATGTGTTAATTGTGTTGATATTAATTCTACACCTTTTAGGGATTCATTTTTCACCAGGAAGGGAATGGGGGCTGGGTAATTTTTATAGTCACAGACAAAGAGAGCATAATTAGCCCTCAGCGCGCATGCGCGAGGTTATAGTGGTCATCCTGTCTGTCTATCTGTCTGCACTGGCGTAAGAACCAGGGGGGCTGGGGGAAGTTGTCTCCCTAGACTATAAGTTAGGGGGTTCTGCCCCCTTTATTTTGTAGAATACTCTGTAGGGCAAGGAGTGGGGCTCACAAATTCAGCACGGTATGTAGTCTGCATCTAAATCCACGAATATCTAGTCAGCAGACCTATAGCAAGATGTTTCAAAGAGGAGACTCATCTAGGTTGATAGTTATGACTGCAAATGGGATTAAATGTGCTTGCATTTTCTATGCTATTATTTAAACTATCCATCCATTAGTGCACACTATCGATTGGTAAAACCAAGTAAACAAACACCAATTTAATCACAGCTATCTCAAATGGAGGTATCCTTCCATAAGAGCTCACCCTACCCTGCCCACAGGCCTGATCATTGTGTATGTCATCTAGATAATGTATTATGGTTTTGCATTTGTAAGTTGTCAGCCCCCACCCCCCCCCCCCCCCCCCCTCCATCAAAATCATCTTCTTACGCCAGTGGTCTGTCACTCTGATTAATCATTGATTTAGGTATAAACTTGCTCAGAATGACGATTTAAGACCCTTTTATTGTGCTACTTTTTTTAAATTTCGGGTGGATTTTTGAGAAAATGCGAAACTGTCAGCCCAGCATAGGTACTAGCTTGTGCTGGTAATTCCCCCTATTGTCACGTTATCATCACGTAAATAAATCATTTCTATTCCCGCGGTAGTTTTGCTTTATACTGGGTAGTAACAGAGTACTTGAAGTCGAGTTTCGTGTTGAAAATTCACCAGTGAGTGTCTCTGGCCTGTTTAGCTTCTTCTCTTACGAAGACAGCTCTCTGTGACTGACTTAGTGGCAAGAAGCATGGGGATATGAATTGATGAGCAAAATAACATATCACTCAATAGCTTTAACGTAAAGCTTGAAATCAAAATGAGCATAGGCACTTAACTTTTTTATATGTATTTACTTTATATCTAATTTTCCAGTTTGGTCCCAGCTTGTCCATTAAGTTTTACAACGTATGTAAATTTAAAATGGCAAGTTCATTAGTCTACATTGATCACAAAGCTTTGATGTCATTCAAGATTCACTCTCCAATAACTGTCTATTAATTAATTTGTGGCACCATGTATTAATTTCAGATTTTGGTAAGGTTGAGACATAAGCTTGGAATAAAGTTTTGAATGGAGTCGATTCATACTTTTTTAGAAAGGTCTACTTTGTTGCTATTGTTGTTGTTTTTTTGTTTTGTTTTTTGTTGTTGTTGTTGTCGTTTTTGTTGTTGTTTTTTTTTTTGTTGTTGTTGTTTTTGTTTTCTTTTTTCCCATGATCTATGAGGCTACTTTGTACATGCATGTGTTGGTCCAGGTCCATCCATTCTGCTATTTGTCTGATCCACAAAGTTTGTATTTCCCACATTATGCAGGTAGGTACAAGGAAGTGATCATGAATATCATTAAATCAGTGCCACAACATCAACCACGGAACACTACCTCCACACACTCACGTGTGACCTTTGTGTAGCTTTACCTTATTTGGTTGTTCCCACTCTACTTGGTGGTTGTGCTAACTTGTCCTTGCCAATTGTTTGAATCTGTTCCTAAGTTTGTGTTGTTGGTACAATACTCAATGGCTGAACGTGCTATACAAGAAGGAAAGACTCTAAAAGAGTTGGAAAAAGAGGTCACTTGCTCTATCTGTCAGGAGCACTATACAGAGCCTAAGGTCCTCCCTTGTCTTCACTACTACTGTAAAGAGTGTGTTCTGAGACTTGCCCTCAGAACAGCTTCCAACAAACCCTTCTCTTGTCCAGAATGTCGCAAAGAGACCACCCTCCCAGAGGGAGGTGTAGAGGAACTCAAAACTGCCTTCTTTATCAACCGCCTGAAGTCTAATTTCTCAGCTCTGGAGAAAGTTCATGGCAAAATTGAAGTTCACTGTGAAGGATGTACTTCTAGCTATAAAGCTGAAGCTTTCTGTCGTCACTGTGCAGTCTTTATCTGCAAAGATTGTGTGGTCTCCCACAAGAAAATTAAAGTCTTCTCTTCTCATGAGGTAGTTTCTCTAGAAGACCTAAAGCTAGGGCGAGCTAAACAGATAGCAGTAGCAGAGCCAACCACTAAGAAGTGCAGCATTCACGAAGAACCACTCCTCATCTACTGCTTTGACTGCAACTCTCTCATCTGTCGTGACTGTACGGTAAAGAATCATAGGGAACATGATTTTGAATTCAGTAAAGTAGCCTCTCCCAAAGTAAAGAAGGACCTTCTGAAAGAAATAGCTCCTGTTAAAAATGTAGCAACTAAGTTGACCAGTGCTGTACATAATATTCATACAACTAATGAGAAAGTGGAAGCTCAAGCAAAGTCCTTAATACAAACCATAGAAACCTCATTTGAGCAATTACACCAGATTGTAGAAGCACGAAAGAAAGAACTTATACAAGAAATTTTGAAAAAATCGAAGATTAAGCTAGAAAAATTGTCTGTGCAGGAGAAGAAGTTGTCCCTTGCTAATGGAGAGGTTCAGAGTATCATAGACTACACTGAGAGATTGGTAGGTCACAGTTCAGATAGTGAAATTATGATTATGCATGCTGATATCAAGAGGCAGATACAGAGAGAGACGAAAACTTGCAGGAAGTCAGGGGAGAGCTTAGAGCCTGAAGAGAAAGCCGACATGGGAGTAGAGGTGAAGTGTAAGGAGGCCCTACAGGAGATTCTTCAGACCAGGGCTAAGAATACTCAGATAGCTCTGGACCCACCTCAATATAAGGTGACTGGAGAAGGGTCAAAGACAGAAATCTGCCAAACAGGAGAAGTATATTTGACTGCTAGATTATTCAACAGTAAGAACACTAGAAGCACTGCCATAGTCTGTGTGTTAAGATCTCTGTATGATGGCTCAATCATCAAGTGTAAAGTAAACCGTTTAGGACCTGGGAAATATCGTATTCAGTACACACCCACTGTGCGTGGACGTCATGAACTCAATGTATCAGCAGACGGGCAGCAAGTAGCAGGCAGTCCCTTTCCTGTGTTGGTCTCCATCTCTCCTACTCAACTAGGCATGCCTGTGAATATGTGGAATAACATGCATAAACCTCGTGGTATCACTTCTACCTCTGATAATAATATATTAGTCGCTGAAGAAAAAGGTGGCATTATTAAGTTACACAAGAATGGAGGGAAATCCATACTTGTTAAATATTCACAAAGTAATCTTAAAGAGCTGGAAGCCATAACTACTGATGAGGAAGGCAATATTTATTGCACTGATTGCGAAAGTAATAAAATTATGAAATGTAACAAGAATGGAACCAATGTTCAGGTGTACAAGGTCCAGCAGGTAGCAGGTCGAGGACATTGGGGAGTAGCAGTAGTAGGAGATGAAGTAATGCTGTGCGAGTGTAAGAATAGAGGTACTATTATGATATACAACAAAGAACTCGAGTATGTGAGGCGTATTCAACATGATGATTGGAGAGAATATAGAGGACTGTCTGCAGATATCCATGGTAACATTTATGTGGCTGACTATCGTAATGATAACATCTAAGTTTTCAGCAACAGTGGACGTTTTCGGCGCTCCTTCTGCTCTGAAGCTGAAGGAATCAAAACACTAAGTCGCCCTTATGGGATGTGTATATCTGGCCCATATGTGTATGTTGCTAACACTACGGGGAACTATGTGTCAGTGTTCACTACTGCAGGAGATTATGTCACTGTATTTGGTGTGCGTGGTGAGGGTAAAGGCGAATTTAGGCATCCATGTGTTGTGTGTGTGGATGAGGATGGTTTTGTGTTTGTGAGTGAATATTGGAATGATAGAATTCAATGTCTTTGAATATTCATCTATAGCATCATTATTGTATTTATCATATTGTCATTATGTCAATGAAGTTGAATTTTTTAATTAAGCCATTTCTCATAATCACAAAATGTGTATGGCAACATACAGTACGATCTGTCCTGGGGGGGGGGGGGGAAGGGGGAAAAAGAAAAATTTTGATTGAAACTTCACTTAAAAGGGTCTAGAGAGAAGCAAAGGCAAAATGTGAAAAAAAATCTTAGTTGTCGCCGGGGAATTGAACCCAGGAACCCTGGCTTTAGTATGGGTTCTATTCCCAGGCAATAACTAGGATTTTTTTCACATTTTTCCTTTGCTTCTCTCTAGACCCCTTTAAGTGAGAAAGTTTCAATCTAGTTTTTATGAAGGGTCAGAACTTCCTGACCACAATCCTCGAATCTCACCTTACCAGATGCATACACCTCTGCTTCTTTTCTTGTAATTCTTCTGGGTGAGGTTAAGGGAGTGGCCTTTTGCCACTACTACTTCCCGTCCGAGGAAATCCTTTCTATCCCCTCCCAGAAGAATTACCACCTCCTGTCCACCATTGTATATGTTATCCCACACTGATACAGGCTATCCAGCTGTTATGCAATACTCATACGACTAGGTAACTGCCAGTTACCTGCTGAGGGCCTGTGAGAAGTCCATGAACCGATAGCTTACAGTTGGCTTAGCATCTCCTTTACATGTGTGTGCCGGAGGTTTGCAGTCGCTGTGCGTGGCCCGCCCATCACTAAGGCTTGGCCGTGGGGCTTGTTGGGGCTTGGCGAGCCCGTGGAGCATGCGCCTAGGGCTCCCTTGGGGCAGGGAGAGCCCCCCTCCCCCTCCCACTTGCTTACTACACCCTGCCCCTCCCTCTCAACATACACCCTCTCTTATCATTTTCACTCCTTTTTTTTTCTTTTTTTTTTTTGATCATACATGACATATACACTAATGACAAGATACAGACAATGTGATGGGTGACCCACAGCCCTGGCCACCAGGGCATGGTTCGTCTCTCAGACTTGCTTCTCCTCTTTGACAGCCTCGGTCCATTTCTTAGCCGATGCTGCTTGGTCTCCTTCCTCGCGTCTGATATAGCTCCTGTACTCCCTGCTCCTCCACCTACCCAGGGCTTTCACTTCTTCGTCTGTGGCCCCGCTCAACGCTGCCGCCGTAGCTGACCCTATGCGGAAGCTGTGACCCGAGATGCCTGCACTCGTTATTCCTTTGGCCGTCAGCACCTTCTTCACTTCTGCCACGAATTCTCTTCTGGTGAGGCTCACACCTTTCTCGTCCTAGAAGAACGGGCCTGGGCCTGCTGCCCTCTCTCCCATGAACACCAGCACTGCCATCACTGGGCAGATGTCCAGCCCTGTCTTGTGGAGGGTCACAAAGGCTCCTAATCTCGACCTATCTGTCTTCGACTCCTTTATCCTCACTCTTATCCAGTTGGGGCTGCGGGCGTCCTCCAGCTAGACATCTACCCATGTCAGGTGGGCCTTCTTGTCAAATGCAACCCCTTCCGGGGACAATGCTTCCCCGGCTCTCATACAACTGAAGAAGCACATGCAGGCACAGGCCCACAACATCCCTTTCCTTCCTTCATGCCTCCATAAATCCCGTAAGGCCTTCATGTGGTGCCACTTCACCGGCTCCCTTCTCAGGCGATCCGTCTTCCTTGTCACTTCCATCCTTGCCAGCCCCTTCCTGACTTGGGCTAGCCTCGCCATTGCTCCCCAGATCGGTGGACTCAGTCCCGCCCGGATCTGGGCCATTCTCATGCTGGCCAGATGGTATTTCACCGTCGCCACCTTCACGCCCTTTTTAACCAGTGTTGTGATGTATGCTATTGCCCTGTCTTCCGTCACCGGTAGTGGATCCTCCTCCACCTGTCTGCACCAGTCAGTGTACTGCTTCCACGCGGAGGCATACCGCCTCCGCATGGCCTCTGCTAATGATATGTCGAAAGCATCCTTGACATCCTCTGCCACTCCTGCCTTGACCAGGAATGATCCGGCGTGGTCAGCATCTCCAGCAGGTCTGTTGGTATGGCCGTGGGCTCCGCCTCCGCCACCTGCATTATAGACAGAGCGCTGTTTAGCCTATCCCTAGATAGTGCATCCGCCACTATGTTCTCAGTTCCCTTAATGTGCTCCGTCTTGATAGTTAGGACCCCCTTTGTCTCAATGAAGGCCAAACACCTAAGCAGGTGCATGGCCCACTTCTCCTTACATGCCCCTGACTGGACGACTGCTACCACCGACATGTTGTCACATCTGGCCTTGATGGTCAGCCCTTTCCAGTGTTTGCCCCACACCACTGCCGCCACGACAATTGGTGGCAGCTCCTTGGGCATGATGCTCCATTCTGTGGTCACTGGCATTGTCTCCCACTTCAGCTGGAACCATTTGCCTCTCCAGGTAGCTCCGCAGCCCCAGTGCCCGGACGCGTCCGAGAGCATCTCCTCCTGGGGCACCTCAGCGCTGACCACTGCTTTCATGAGGGTGGTGCCATTCCACTCAAGGCCGACCTGATGCCACCATTCTATGTCTGCCCTGGCCTCCGCATTCAGTCTCACTCTTCGGCCACCCCCTTTTACCGTGGTCATCAGGTCTTGTAGCCTTCTCTTGAATGCCCTTCCGGGCCTCACCGCCTTGCAGGCATGGTTGAGGGACCCCACCAGGGATTCCAGGTCCCTCCTGCAGCTTTTCATGCCTCTCCACTTCCCTAGAAGCTCCCTCATCTCGTCCAGTTTTTCTTTCGGTAGCCTGACTTCCATAGCCACCGTGTCTAACTCCGTCCCCAGGAAGGTCAGGACTTCGCTGGGGCCCTCCTCTTTGTTCTCGTCCAGCGGCATCCCCAGCCCCTGGCATGTCTGTTTGAGAATCTCCATGGCCCGCTCGCACTCGTCTGTGCCTCTTTGGCCCACTGCTACATAGTCGTCTATGTAGTGTCTGAGCCACCGTGCTCCTCTCTGTGTGGCGATCCACTCAATGGCGTCGCCCACTGCCATGAACAGCAACGGGGCTGACCTCAACCCAAAGGGGAGGGCGCCGTCCACAAACAGCTCGCCTCCCCTCTTCATCCCCAGCAACCATCTATCCCTTAGGTGCACAGGGATGTTTCGGTAGGCTGCTTTCACGTCGGCCTTGGCCAGCTTGGCACCCTCTAGCACTCTCCTTACTACATCGTCCACGGAGGTGTATGCCACGCTGGAGAGGCCCTTGTCAATGCCATCATTGACGCTCTTCCCGTCCGGGGCGGATAGGTTCACTATTAACCTCCATCTTCCCGGTTTGCCCTTCTTGGGTATCACCCCAAATGGCGAACACTGTATCCCTTGGGTGCCCTTCTCCACTTTCCACACCCTCTTCTTCTGTACCTCCTCCAGGTACTCCGTGATGATGGTCTTTTGCTGGGAGGCTTCGTACATGGAGCCTCCCCTCTCTTCTAGGGTCACCTTAGACTGGTCGTGACCCCTCCTTCACTCCTCTGACTAGGAAGCTCACCCACTCTCTGTCTGGGTGGTCCGTCAATTCCCTCTCCCACTGTTGCCATACCAGAGGAGTCACTACCTCCTCCGCCCCTGGCAGCACTCTGCTGTTCGAGCCCTCTGACCTTTGCTCGAGCTCCAGCAGCTGACCCGCGAAACAGTACCCTGCAAAAGCATACACTTGTCAGCTTTTTATCCTCTATACCGTTCCACCTCCCCATCTTAACTACGTGTGTGCATAGTGCCCCTCCCCATTCCCTCCCCTCTAATTAGCCCTTCCCACTCTCGCCCCCGCTCATTCTCGCACTCTCTCTCACTCCCGCCTTGTGTTTGTGTCTTGTGTGGGATAACACTTGAATAATCAATAATCAGTAATACACACTATCATGTGAGGAATGTAAACAAATGACATGACATGACAGACTGCGGTGATTACTTCTTCTCTGGAGGCTTGCTGCACTGAGTGCTCTCCCCCACAGTTGGAGCATACGTGGGCGAATCTGCACTGAGCCCCGAAGTTACACTTGCCATCGCCCTTGTTATACTGGAAGCAGGCCCCTCTCCTCTTAGCTTCAGTCTTCCTGGTCGTGCTGCTGCTTCCCGATGTGTTCTGTCTGGTCTCTGTGCTCCCTTGCATGGATGCGCCCGTTATGTGAAGCATTAGGGATATGTTCTTTTCGTCCCACTTGGTGTCTTCCTTCCCGGCTGCTTCCTGCTGAAATCTCCTATCGTATCTGGCTACCTTCGCCCACGGTGCTCTCTTGGCCAGCCTGAATATGATCTCTCGATAGGCTGCCAACGGCAGCCACATCTCAGGATTACTGGTGGCCCATGCCACCTGGTACAGGGTGAAACATGTGCTCCAGTCCTGCAGGCTCGGAATCTCTTTGATCGATTTCTTCCGGCTTGCCGCCCCACTGCTGGTGCCTTCACTTAGCTCCCCCAAGCTGCCTTTCCCTTCTCCTGTGTCGGCTGGTCCGTCGTCGAACACTGGGAAGCTTGCGAATTCTACGAATGCTCCCTTTTTGATCTTTTCCACTACCTTATTATGTAGTGGCGGCTTATTCTTCAAGAGGTGCACCACTTTGGGAGACTTCTTCTCCCCCATGCACAGCCTCCTTGAACTCCTCCAGCAATGTCTACAGAGCTGGCCCCTTGTCTCCGCCATCCCCTTTTGGGACTGACACTGCTCCCTTGCTCCTGGCATGGTCCGCCGCCTCTGTTCCCTTATCTGTGGAAACTTACCAACAGCACAGACATGATCCTTCCCATGCTCGTGCCACCCTTTTGTGGCTCCACCTCATAATCCGGCATGGCCTGATGAGAGATCTCGGCAGGCACCCCTCCCTCACTCTTTCCTCTTTTTTTTTTCTTTTTTTTTTTGGGGTGACCTGCCTTCCCCTCTCTGGTCCATGCCTCTCTTTCTCTCCCTGGCATCACCCGGGAGAAGACCCTCCTTGCACTTCCGTGCCTCCTGCTCCCCTCCCCCTTTCTATGCATCTTTCTCTCTTTGGCATTTACCAGGGAGGAGACCCACTTTGCACTTCTGTGCTTCCTGGTCCCCTCCCCTTCTCTATGCCTTCCTCTCTCTCCCCCCCCCCTTAGCTACCCTTGCCCGTCTGTTAGCTCTCCTCACCAACTTGCTTGCTTGCCCTGTCTCTCTTCCCCAGCTCCATCCCCTCTTGTTCACTCACACTCGCCCACTGGACGCCTCTACAAAGCCCGGAGTTCGGTCACGTACTACCATAGTACGGAAGTGAGCATCAGGGACGTTTGTCCTGGCTTTCCAGCCTTCCTCCCCCACGTCCCTGACTGTCCCCTCTCACATTCTCATCTGACTACACCTTTTCCTCCTCTCTGCTCACCCTTTCGTTCCTGTAGGCACTGCAGAACCATCTGGTTGGTCTTTTGTACCTCGCTCAACTGTTTACCCAGCACACTGATGGCTCTGGCATTCTCCTGACTCAAGGAGACGTCCTCATCATTGGATTCTATCACTCCTTCCTCTTCCCACTCTCTCTCTCTCTGGCATCTCCATCCACGCCTCCCCGGCTTCTTTCCGCCTTTTAGGTGCCGGCGCCTGGTTTACTCTGCCGCTGGGCTTGGCCCCTGCCTTGTCCCGCGGCCTAGGCGCCTTGTCTCTTTTCTCCTTGTCCATTTTTCTTTTTTCTTTTCTTTTTTTTCTATTCTAATTGGTGCGTCCCGCACGATGCCCTTGAGTCTCGTGATTCCCCCGGGCACATGCGTACGGCCTAGCACGTACCCGGCAGTGGGCTAGCTAATTTTTTCCCAGACCCTTTTACCGCCGGTAACCTCGGTCCGCTGTGCTTCACCTGCCGTGATTGCAACATAATTGTTGATGATTACATTGTTTCTCTCTCTCTTTTTTTCTCCTCTCTTTAAGTTAGCAAATGTAGTTGATAATTTGTCCAGGTAGGTGTTCTCGAGGTGTACCAATGTAAAACAGGAAAGCTGTGCCGTTCTATCTACCCAGTGTTCGGATTGCAGAGTCTTCTAGGCCAGTTTTTGCTGCCATAGTTGCCGCTCCTATTCGGAAGCTCCAGCTAAGTTCTGGGAGTCCTGCTCATTGGAGACCATTTCTGACCTGATTTGTGAACTTTGGTTTTGTCAGTGGCTTCCCGTCCTTGAACATGAAGAATGGACGTTCTTGTCACCTCTTGCTACCATGTAGGCAAGAAATTCTACTACTGGGCTTAAAAAACCCCTATCTTTCCCAGGTATATATAAGGACCCTGTCCCAGTTGGTTGGTCTTTGAGTATTTTATTTGCACTTGCACCACCTTTGGATTGAAAATACTGTCTGCCACTACGTCTCCCCAGCTAATTTGCTTCCTGGTTTGATGTGCTGTCAAGGACGGTATTGTGATCTATACTGCTTTGCAGAATCCATAGAAACACACCTATGCTGCCTTCCAGTATTGGTATCTGGGCTGTGAACTTGGTTGGACCACAATTTGTTCAGCTTATGCAGAATGGCTGGAGTTATGGGCAATCTAACATTCCTAGGATATGTGCCCTCTGTGTCACTCGCTGCACTAGCTGTACGCAAGTAAAGATGGGAAGGCGTGAAAACCCAGTGAAATTTGTGTATGGCGTATGTCTGCCAAGTATGCTTTAATAGTTTGGGTTAATCACTTTTGCATGGCCAAGAAGAATGCTAAATAACATAACCGATTCAGATGCTGGTAATGGTGATACAATGTTAAAGGTTGAGCAAAATGTCCCCAGCATCTAGATCGCTGACTGGTAGGTGTGCTGTATCGATGGTGCTATTCATTGAGCACACTGGATTGAACTGTTGGATCCAAGGTTGGCAAAGTGTCCGATCTGTAATAAGGTGGTGGAACATCATCAGTTCATTCCTTGAGAGAGCATCTGCTAATTCATTATTAGCCCCAGCAATATGGCATGCTCTTAGCCTGAATTGTTGGAAGGGTTCTACAAAGAAAAGGCACCTCAGCATTTGCATGAGGGTGTGGTCTTTGCTGTATCTGGTCCTGAGGCATGCCACCACTGCAGTTTTATCACACCATACTTTCATGTTCTTTCCCTTCCACTCCTACACTGCCCGGATGATTACCGGAATCAGTGCTTTTGCAGCGATGTGCAGCTTTTCCTGCTAGTCCCACTTGAGCTGGAATAATTTATTCTTGTGCCGTGCTCCACAGCTCCAGGTTTCGGAGATGTCTGAAGTGAAGATGACCGAGTTCCTGCTTTCATCTATGTCAACTGCTGTTCCATCACAATGCACAGCCAGCACCTCCGCCAAATATCCGACCTAAAGTCAACATTTAGGGGAGTATGGTGGTGGTAACACCTTACCCCACTGAGGAGTGCAGTGGCCCGCCTGAGAACAGTCTGTCCTGGCTAAATTACAGTTCCTGATCAGTAATTCTAGATCTCTCTTATTGCACACTTTCTTAGATTCCCACTCTGCCTGCGACTGCTGGCGTTCTTATCTGGTATACTTGGCGTGCCTTGCACTGTGTCGATGGTGATGCTCAGTAGCGTCAGACTTGTAGGCAGGCTTTCCTCCTTCTCTGATGCTGGGGGAATTACTAGCTCTCTACAAACCTTCATAGAGTTAGCAGGTCTCTTCTGCACATTTCTGACCCTGGTGGCCCCACCACAGCAAGATTGTTCTGTCCATACTTTCTCTGTTGATACACCACTCCCAGCGCATTCGCTAAGGCTGTGAAAAATTTGGGTGCAGATTTGAGCTGAGAAGGGAGCATTAATACTACGTATTGTCTGTCTTTTCATCTTATCCCCAGTTAGTGCCTGTCTCCTGGGTATGCTGGTATGCTGCTTGTATATCTTCGCAGGCAGTGCACCTTCCCCCATGGCCATTGCAGCTATAACTGTGATGTAAAATAGTGTGCATAGCTCTTCTGGTGGTGTTATTCACCCTGCTGCCTTCAGGGTATGGTAGGTCGGTAATTAAGCGCCACTAATTGGGTTGGTGTTTATTTATTTTTATTTATTTTTGGTATTACACGATCCTGTTATTATGCACCTTGGGAGGTTTCCCCTATGAATGATCCCAATATCCTGCTGGCCTCTATCTCCCTCTAAGACCTCTATCGCTGTAGGATTTGTGTACGCTGATGCCATGTTTCGTTTTGCCCCAAAACAGTTTATGGGTGTAGCTAAGGATAATTCATGGGTGTGAAAATCTTTACAAGATCGTCGATTTGGGTGTTTTTGTTTTCTTGTAACGATAATAGTTATTTCGGAATTCCCCATTTCAAAAGATGGTTCGGCCAAAACCAGACCAACCAGACCAATTCCTCCGGGCCTGACATGTTTGTGCATAGTGTAGCTCATCAGTGTGTTCGCTATTACAAGCTCTTTTGCTAGGCAAGGAGTGGAGCTTTATTTAGACCATTATCGTCATTCATTCTTTTTTACCTTATTTATATAATACAATTGCGCTGGGGGTGGCAAACACTGCTGTACTATTATTATTACTATTATTATGAGATGGAATTGTTTGTTTTGCATGAATTTGTTATTCAACTTAGAATTCCATTGCGTTCGGTTTCAATACCGTACATGTCTACATCAAGCGATGCCAGCCATACCAGCATGGTGGGTGTGGCAGGAGGCGGACCTGGAGATGACATATTCGACATGAACCAAACAGACATGGATGTGGAGAGCCGGGAGGAAGAGGCGGAGCCTGCATATTCACCAATGGTGAGAGGAACTTTAAATGTAACATGAAATACCTTGTGTAATTATTAAAAATACATTATAGGATCTGAAGGTGTATTCCGTGGAACAACTCAAGCAAATGCACAAGGTATTTATTTGCTTAATTGTACTGGTATAATTACTCCGATAAAACAATTAATGATATGGCTGACTTGTGTTCAATAAAATATTTTACAGAGTGCTAAAGTGTGGAATAATCTGTATAACTATATGCTTGTGTGTCAGTAATGACAACAGTGTGTATTCATGAGCTGAGTCAGTAAGGACAACTGTGGTGTGTGTGTGTGAATAAAAGCTGCGTCAATTTGGTAAAGGGTTGTCAGTACCAATGATTGCAATGATGTGTGTCAAGAAAGTAAGTGAGCAACTAAGTGGACTGATGGAACTAAACCAAGTAGTAGAGGATAGTAAAATACCTGAAGTCCCAACTATGTGTGCTGTTATTTTCATCATCACTCAAAAATGAGAAAAGGAATACCTGATAGATACAGTAGAGGTTAAAAAAAGTTCCCATAGCGACTAGACTTTTTAGTGACTAACAGAAAAATAGTCTCTAGGGTAAGGAGACTTTTTAACCATGTTTTACCAGCTGCTGAACCGCTTTTAAACCTGTTTTAAAGTCCGGTTTTTCTTTTTTAAAAATGGTTAGCAGCCTAGTTTTAATCTGATTTTGCAGCTGCTACACACCAAGCAGGTGCTGTCACAATAACTGAAGTGCTCTAGAAGGGTTCTGCCCCTAACCTTAAAAGTCCGCTAAAAGTTGCACAAAAAAATTGGTGTTAAAAGTCTCCCGACATTAGAAAGTCCTTAAAACGACTCAATTGGAACTTTTTTTGACCCCTACTGTAGTTTCGTCTTGACTTTTTAGGGATGGCAGTTATTGCTGACTTTTTAGCTGAGTTAGTGCTTTCGACTTTCCACGTAGAGATTTTCGGCGGAGTCAGCGCTGAACTATGTGGAGCAGTTTCTGAATTTATCAATGAAGTTTGCCAGTTTTTGTGCAAATACGTTGAGTAGTCGCTCCATTGTGAAGATTTTTACTGAATGGTTGTCACCATGTGCTACTAATATCCTATTTGTACTTTACTAGTTGTACATGGATACACAGGTGACTCGACTTCTAACATTCTTGGAAGTATCTTGCTTGCCAGTTAATGTGTTTTTCTCTAAATTTGTTCCTTTCTTCTTTTTTTTAACATCATCTAAATTTACTTTATCATTTTGTCTGGAAGAGAGTATGTACTTGAGTACTATGCAAGTGGCTTCTGTGTGTGTGTGCGTGTTTGTGTGTGTGTGTGTGTGTATGTCTGTATGTGTTATTTTCTGTTTAAATATAAGGAGGAATGCTAAACACACACACACACACACACACACACACGTATGTTTAGTACTTGATTTAGTGGGTTGGTCATTTAGTTATGGTGGTATGAAATAGTGACTGAATGTGGATGGTCGTTATTCATATTGACAGCTGTACCAGTTTATAGGACTGCCGCAATAGATCAATTCTTAATGTACTGTTTGAATTTGTCATTACTAAGTTGTGTTGTTGTTTTCTTAAATTTATTTTATTATTATTATTATTATTATTATTATTATTATTATTGTTATTAATATTATTTATAGAGCATGGAGCCATGGCAGTTAAGTGCACATTTGTATTAATTTTTAATTACTAGTGTCATTCGATTCTTGATGAGTTGTTTATAGGATGCAATTTTTTGATGCACTTTTGCTTGTCACTTGCATAACTCACGTGCGTCACACTACTAGATTTATTGATGAGACCTTTACCACCCAGCTTATTGTAACTACACTACTATGATGTGATGTTCTATATGATTGTATTGTTTGTATTTGTTTGTAGCGATGATGTCAATCAGAGAGTTCAGTTGTTCCAGTGAAGTAATAGTTCCTTTATAATGTTGGAAGTCATTTGGAGCACTAAGCAAGTGAGTAATATTCAAGTACATGTAACTGTGATGTGGTCTCAGTATGCCATTGGGTAGGGTGGGGATTACACTCGAACCTCTCTTATCCGTTCGTCTAAGTTACGGACACCTCTGTCTACCGGACACCAACTAAAATTATTGACTGCGTACGGATCGTCGATGTAGTCGGAAAGCTACCAAATTAAACGAATAAAATCGGGAAAATATTTCTCGTGTGGCACTTCGAGTGTATTTGATCGTAGCGCTGTGTGCGGAGATGGAGCAGGGAAATCAACAGGCAGTTAGTGCGTCTACCGCTAGTTCTTCTCAGAACTCGTTGACCGGCGGTGTCACTGCTAGGGGAAGTGCGGCTGCTAGTTCTTCTAAGAACTCAACGACCAGCGGTGGTGGAGGCAAGGTCGCGGTAACTAAACGCAAGCGTAGCGTTTTAACTCTAGAAAGGGAAGTCAGTGAGGCAGTGTCTGGACAGTTTGGTGTTCCAAAATCTACAGTGAATGATATTTGGACATGAACAATGAAGAAATTGTAGAAGATGTTTTGCAAGAGAGAGAAGAATCTGACTCCAAAAATGAAGATGAAGCTTCTTCAAATGCAGTTACTCCATCGCAAGCTTGTGCTGCTTTCGATACTGCTTTGGAGTGGTTGGAGTCCAAAGGCAACACACACCCTGCACATCTTATGCTGGTAAAAAGTTGGAGAGACACTGCAGCTCAGCGTAGCAAGCTTGAAATCTATGAAGTAAACTTCATATTTTAACTAAATTGATTCATTTATTTACAGGTGTTTTTGTTAATTTTAAGTAATAAATACTAAAATAATTAATTGTTTACACGGTTTATCACCGAATAAATTAAGTATTTCTGAGTTACGGACATTTCTTAGTTACGGACACCCCTTGGTCCCAGACTGTCCGGATAAGAGAGGTTTGAGTGTACTTGGAGAAACAAAATGCAATCTTACATAAGATTGTGGAAATGGTGGTTTTATCACCATAATTATCTTAAATTTAAAGTGCATGTACGAAGGAGAGTAGGACTATGAATAGGGGATAGAGTTACTATAGACAGTGTGGGTGTGGTAATGGGTGGAGCCACTTATGCAACAATTTTACCAATTGTGTATGCATCTAATGCCACTTTTCGTATTCAAGAATTATCATGTTTAATGTATCTTCCATTGGAACGTTACTTGCCACGGTTGTTGTTGTTGCCGACTAAATCTATAATTTGCTTTGTAAGAGATTATCTTTAAAACAAGCCAGCTTAGAAAGAGGATTAATCAAAATGCAGCTTGTTTTGATTACTGCAAACATCCCTATTATCAAACTTTGTTGTTGTTTTTTTTTTTCCTTTTTGCCTGTTTAGTGATGTAATATTGAGTTCCACGTCGAACTCATAAAATGTTTTCTTTATTACTTGGAATATTTTTAGTGTAAATTCAGTTTCAGTAAAAATACGTTGTTAGTATTATATTATATTTTTTCCCCAGTTTATCAAGACTGCCATGATGGCAGAGGTGGACATTCAAGCTTTCCAGTTCTTCTCAAGTTACAATGACACGATAAAAGTACATTTGTCACTGTGGTTCTTGCAATTTTTCTCACTGTGGTTTCTCAGTATTCTCAATAATATATTAACTTCATTATAATATAGAATCCATGGATTTTAGTTACAGTGCTAACTATAATCCAGTTGAGGGAGGTTCCAGGTAGCATATTCATAAGTCTGAAGAAGACCCAACTGCAGACTTATGAATATCATTATAAACAATGATAAACCTGTATTTCACCAATACGTTTGACACCAAAACCATTCCCCGCGTACGGATTTGGTAAAGGGTCTCACTACGCCAGACAACGCGTAAGGGAAATTGAACACGCCTATGTCTGCTACTGGCGGGTTGGCAAAGGGGGCCACTAATTTTTATAAACGTCTGGCCTCTCTCTCCTGGCGGAGAAAGGGGACCAGCCGTACAGCAGTACCCTCTATTGGCTGCGGTGCTCACTCTCCTTTATCCTGCTACGTTCGGCTATCAAGTGCATCGGGGGGCAAGGTCATGCCTCGGCCACCCCATAAAGCTGTCACCTGGTGGTAGCTGAAGCGGGCTTGCACCTGGATTGAAGGACAACAACTGTGCTCTTACTATCATTTCACCCCCTCTCCCCTTTTGTTTTTCATTCTGTTTTATTACACTGTTCAAAAAGGGAAAAAAAAATTATTGAGCTCTGGAACCAGATGCCTGGAGGGAGCAACGGTTTAATTCATATCCCAATGAATATATCTGATCATACCAGCAATTCTTGATCAAGGTAATGAATTGCTATGCTGTATGTCGTTTAGTTGCAAGCTACAATACATGACCTCTTAACCGTGCATCTAGGATGTGGCCGACTGTTCATGTGATAAATGTACTTGCCTTGTTGGTGGTGGTGCTGCCTCCAGCAGGATTGATAACCTTGAGGGATGTAGGCTGCATATTGAGAGATGATACCAAAGTGTGTTTGTACTTCTGCAGCGCAGTTGGAACGACAACGCAATGGGAAATCAACGGCGACAATATTGGCGCAGTAATGGGTGTCGATCCAACTAACAGGCGTACCTTCACCGCGTTGCCAGTGATTCTAAGATCGTCGCCCTTACCATCCACACCGTTAAAAAGAATGGATTCTGTGCTATTGGTACACGCTAACATGGAACTGTCACTTACTGTAGCTTGTTTCAACGACAGCTATCATAAATTCACGATTAATGGTGGATTAAGCACTCTGAACATTACTGGCATTGATTCACCAAGAGTTGATTATAATACTACTTTCAGTTTGTATCAGTTTGTAAATGAAACACTGTTATTTAATGAAACCTCATCTGTGCTAATATTTATTCTTGAGACTACTTGCCCAAGAATAATTTTTCAAAGTTATAGTTGTTCACAAAATTTGTGGTCAGATAATGAAAGGACAAGGCTTTGCTCCGATTTCTACAGGGATAACCAAAGCTCTGTGAAGGTTCTTATTGCTGTAAATGTCACAAGCATTAATGTAACTTGTCTTGATAATGGTCTTGAGATAATACTACCAGAATCTAAACTGGAGACACTGCCCGAACTATCAACAGTAGAAATCCCTACCACTGCTGCAGCGACACACAATGGTAATGGATACTTGTTGTTTAGAATTCAAATGATGATGTGTGTGTATTTTGCAGGTTTTTTATTTCATTTTACTTCTTGGTACTTTTTGACTGCTACGTCATCACTTACTGTAATAAATAGTTACTGGTAACTTTGACTTAGTATATTTATAACTATGACAATTATTTGAATCGAAGATATTTTTCTGTAGCTAAATATAATAGAGATGATAATGAATGTCACTTGGAAGAAATTAGGGCATTAACTACTGTAACCTTGACCAATATCATCAAACCTCGGACACTCTAATATTGTTAGTCTGGCGTAGTCTCGTATAGCCAGATCTTTTACCGACCGCTTTCCTAGCGGGGCGGTAGGTAAAGGGTTTGGCTACGCGAGATTAAGTCTGCCGTAGACAACTTTTACCTTCCATTTTGTATGTGGCCGTTGGGGAAGAATAGAGTCTGGTGAGGGATCCTTGCGGACTCGTACCCACCCACTTACGAGATGTTAATAATAATATGGTGGAGCACATATCTATGTAGGGGTTTATGGTTGCACAACGTCTATTACAAATAAGCTTGCTGTCACTCATATAGCAGTATAGCAATGTGTCTGCTTAATAGGTATCAATGCTGTTTATGTGCTCATGCAATTAATGCCTTGTTTAAATCATTAGCTATTAGCTATTTGCTGCCATTGTTGCTGTATATGTGACCGTCTATGGGAAAATCGGGCACAACGCGGCATGCGTAGACGTCGCAAAAAGATCGATTTAGTTCTTAAAAATTAACGAAGGGAACGGTTAGGTGATATAGCGGGAATGGCTAAAGCTACGACGATAAAACTTGGGAGAGCTT
>WLWD01004929.1_pt1 | contig 20891 bp, 17 predicted proteins | sample 6712731 | NCBI WGS metagenome assembly WLWD01 (sample SAMN12718690, study PRJNA576275) | sponge metagenome | isolation source: marine sponge | host: Mycale hentscheli | place: New Zealand: South Island, Marlborough, Capsize Point | collected 2014-11-01
ACTAACTCAACGAGAGACTAACTCAACGAGAGGCTAACTCAATGGGAGACTAACTCAACAAGAGACTAACTCAACGAGAGACTAACTCAACGAGAGGCTAACTCAACGAGAGGCTAACTCAATGGGAGACTAACTCAATGGGAGGCTAACTCAACGAGAGACTAACTCAACGAGAGGCTAACTCAACGAGAGGCTAACTCAACGAGAGGCTAACTCAACGAGAGGCTAACTCAACGAGAGACTAACTCAACGAGAGGCTAACTAAACGAGAGGCTAACTCAACGAGAGACTAACTCAATGGGAAACTAACTCAATGGGAGACTAACTCAACAAAAATCAACTTAGTTGGAGACCAATGCAGTGGGTGACTGACTCCATGGATTAGTTTTTCTTACTTTTTGCTCCACATGGACAAGTTCTGTTCGTTTGCAGAGGACAGTCCCCACAGTCACCTTTGTGACATACCTGCAGTATGTATGTATGTATGTATATGTGCATGTATACATATGCAACATGATATCAGGCAAGTAGGTACATAAATTTATTAGTAAAATATATAATATATATAGTACTTATTACATGAGTCAGAGTGTGATATGGTGAAATATTTCACGAGCAGGCTAATTTATTTTCACGAGCCAGAGGCTGAAAAATAAAGCCTGAAAGTGAAATATCTTGCCATATCACTCTGACGAGTGTAATAAGTGGTTTATTCCACACTAGATATCTTCACTGCTGTAGTTAGTACTGAAGGTTGTAGGGGCTACCCACACCCCCAGTTGATATTTCAGCAGTTGCTCTAACCTTGTTAAGTATGCTACACCAGAGGAAGGTAGCTGTAAAAACCTGGAAAAGTGGTGACCTTGGCCGGTTGCTATAACTACAAGGGTAATGAGCTTGCCCTGTACAGTGTGAAATAACAAATGTGAAGTCAAATATCACGAGTTATTTCACAGGTTATGTACCTAAAGCTATCATTGTGAAGATATCTAGGGTGGAATATATATATATATATATATATATATACATTAATTATAACAATAACGAACTATAATGGCTCACTAGTTGAAGAAATGATCAGAGAAGCTAGGTAAGGAGCAGCCATGAACAGTACATATAGCAGAAGACAAAATAAAGTTCTGAATTCCGTTCCGTAGAACAGTCATTGCACGATTTAAAGAACGGGGGGGAAATGGTACGCTGTTTGGTTTAAAACGGCTGTTCTGTTCGACCACGTTACTGTTTTAATCTTTCTCATTCACCACATGCCTCGCTCAAAGAAATATAAAAAATTGTTTATCCAGTAAAACATTCCGATTTTTTGTTTACAGGCTCGTGAGGCGGAGCTTTTCGGGTTAAAAAAAATGAAGCCGTCCTATTCAAAGTTGTCTCGCGGAGAATTGTTAGTTCGACCACTGCACAGTACCGATGTTTACTCGATGTTAGGGCCTTCTCAAGCTTAGATTTTTTACTACTGGAGGTCCCTCAGTAGCTAACAGAAGACCTACAAAGTGCGTACCTCATTATAGCTCTGTGCCCATCGGAACTTCAGTCTGTAGCTTTATTGAAGCAAGTTAAATTTTATACGAGTTTTCTTTGCACTATCCCTGTAGCGTTTAATGGTTGATACAAGGCCTTAGCTTGCTGGTATAGTTATGGAAGAGTTTCTAGCTAGAGAATATCTGCAAATCAACGGAAAAGCTTACCTGTTTTAGTAAACGGTGTCGGCTGTTTAGTCAAAACGGTACGCAACAATAAAAACTATGGTAAAAAAACTATCATTTTACGGCCGTACTACGGAATGGAATTTGTAACTTTATTTTGTCTCCTACTGTACTTGTAGGAACTCACCTTGGTGCAGACATGGTGACCACAAGACAATGGCTTGCCACATTGCTGGTTACAGGACCACACCGACTCACTGCAAGACCTCTGCTCAGTCAGCTTAGAACATGTGCAGGAAGCATCAGTCAAGACCATGCAAGGTCCACAATCACCTATTACATAATAATATATACATAACACATTTAGAAAAATTACTCTGTCTTGGAAGCTGATCCATACATATTTATAAATGCATAGAAAATAGAATTATTACCCACTACAAATTTCTTAAAGTATTCCAAAGTGAACTATTGAATGTAAAAACATCACTGAAGAAAACCTGGCTTGAAACATCTGAGAATTATATACAATAATCTATATAATAATACGCTTGTGTATCAGTAATGACAACGACCGACCGTGTGTATTCATGAATAATTCATGAGCTTCGTACGGTTCGGTAAAGCATTGTCACTTTACGGTAGGTAAAGTGTCATCACATTCAGTAGAATGTGTTGGTTATTTCTAAAAAGTGGGTGCAATAGATGATGGAAGGCGGTGTAGGTTTAAAAAAGGAAGGCGAAAGTACGGAAGAGAAGGTAAAAGGTGATTAATCGTAACCGAAAAGTGGATGGAATCAGCGAGGTAAGGCGGTGTAGGTTCAAAATGGAAGGGAAGAGAAGGCAAAAAGGCGAGCGATTGGAGCGATTAATTATAACTAAAAAACGGGTGGAATCGACGAGTAAAGGCGGGGGTTAGTTTTCAAAAGAAACGGCTTAAGTACGAAATAGAAAACAAAAGTTACTCAAAGTAGGACAGAAATTCAGAAGCAGGAGAGATAGACAAAGGAAAAAGGGACTCCATGACTCAAGAAGAAGAGCTGAAGAAAGGAAAGGTGGGGGATAAGAAAAGCTCAGATAGTTCAGAACAAAGAGAGCAGGAGAGGGAAACTTCACCTTAACCAATGGTAGAGAATGATAACTGAGCAAGATAACTTGTGCTACTGCATTCTTACTTTGTAATACGTCAAGCACCACTATGTGGCGGGGTACTTGCTAGTTAAATATATTATAAGAAAGGTATTGTAAACCTCTAGAAAGATCAATACAATTATCAAGACTTTTATTTTAATTACTAATATACCATACGCTATTCTAATTGAAGTTTTATGCTCATACTCCTGCACTATTCATTAAGATATCTTCAGTCATTATTATTTCTAGAAATATTAACAGCCATTGACACCTCAATTACTTCTTTTGGTAAAGGGTTTAATGTTGTGGCGCACAATCACTGTAGTAATTCCAAATGACAGAGTGACCATTTCCTTACTTTAAACATGAGAACTGACAAGTGACTATTTCAATCCTTCCGAAAAAATGAGCAACCTAATGGTTGAGCTTACTACAAACATCCTCCAAAGTAAATAAAAAAGAAAAAAAAGTGCAGGAAAGTTTTTAGTGAGAAGAGATAACTAGTGCAGGGAATTTAGTATCACAGTTATGTCTAATTAGAAGAAATTAACACATAAAATTGGAAATACAAGTCATTGGCGAGCGAGACACTTACAGGGGTAACACAATCGAAAATCGGGGATGTTTGTTTATTTATTTATATATATGGACGTACGTATGTCATTTTGTACTTTGACCCTCCGTATTTTTGTGTTCGCTCCGCGTTCGACCCCGTCCCAAACTTCACTAAACAGAATCCTCCGGTTTATCGACCATTACCCGCATCACCTTAGAAATTGAATTGTTTACGGCTTTGAATTGTTTTGCGGGTGCAGTTAAAACTCAAAATCTTATGGGAACTCCATTTCTATTCGAGTTAGTGGCGGTGGTAAGTTAATGCGCTATTTGTCACAGTTATAAGCCCTACTCAACAGTATTTACTTAAAAATGCATTGTCCACTAGACGAACCACGAAGGTAAGTCTTGCGTAGGTATGTTCAGTTGTGTGAAAGTATTGTGCGTTACAACTACTATTAAGAATATCACAAAGAAAATTTTAAGTAACGTGATTTGATTTTGTTGCTTCTTTTTCAATTCAGACTGTTGCGGGAGCGGTTACTATGACATTGAAACCCCTTTACCTCATACGTAATTTAAAAACTCGACTTTATTTTAATAGCTTGAGTGTTAGTTGTTAAAATCAAATTTAACAATAGTGTAGTTTAAGGCTCGCTCGCCATTTGTGCTCAAGCACACCACTAGTTAAAACCTCAATCATGACTCTAGCTTGCTATTGTTTTTCTTATTTTGTTAGGAGGGTGTTCACAGTATAACCATTGATTCCATGGTGAATACCAACACATTATTTCATCACATATTGTGTCTATAAGCTCAAATTGGACTTCCCTTGACCTTGTCTAGCTGGCTACACTACCCAGGATATCACAAGCCACACCCTCACGACACTCTTGACATCACCATGGCAACATTGAACACTCTTTCCCTATGGCTCAGTCCTGAATGACATCACTATGGCAACATTGAACACTCCCTCCCTATGGCTCCAGCCTGAATGACATCACTATGGCAACATCAGTTTACCTGGATGACAAGCCTGCTCACAGAGATGTAAACCACAGGAGAGAACTTTTCGACACACTTTTCCGCACGTCCATCCATTAACGCCACACCTCACAGGGACAGAGGCACCCTTACCACAATGACACTTGGTCAGTATCGTCTTCGGACATGGAGGACATGGACCTACAGCACATGCAACATTATTAAAACAAACAGAAAGCATTTGGCCTATCTCAATAGCATAAACAAGTGCAACAGAACATCCCTGGTACTAATACAAATTGATCAATGTCTGTCTGTATAACTGCCCAAACAAGAGACTCCACTGTAGGTCACTCTGTTATAAGAGATCTATTAGTGACAGGACTAAAGGCTGACAGAAGACTGGCTCTGTTATAAGGGATCTATTAGTGACAGGACTAAAGGTGACAGAAAACTGAACAGCCCTAGCCCCGCCCCCATCACACATACCTGGATGGCACAGAGCAAGGCATTTGTGACCACAAGCTGGAATGAGGTCACGCCCACATACTTCCCCACAAGAATGGGCCAGTAGCCAGGGATCTGGAGTTGGATTAACCTAGATAATACCATGTTGGGATTGATTAGAACATGTTGGGACTGAAGGGTGTGACATCAGAACATATTGGGACTGAAGGGTGTGATATTAGAACATGTTGGGACTGAAGGGTGTGATATCAGAACATGTTGGACTGAAGGGTGTGATATTAGAACATGTTGACACTGAAGGGTGTGATACTACAATATGTTGGGACTGAAGGGTGTGATACTAGAATATGTTGGGACTGAAGGGTGTGATATCAGAACATGTTGGGGCTGAAGGGTGTAATATCAGAACATGTTGGGGCTGGGTGTGATATTAGAACATGTTGGGACTGAAGGGTGCGATACTAGAACATGTTGGGACTGAAGGGTGTGATATTAGAACATGTTGGAACTGAAGGGTGTGATATTAGAACATGTTGGAACTGAGTGGTCTGGAGGTACACACAGTCAGAGTGGTCTGGAGGTACACACAGTCAGAGTGGTCTGGAGGTACACACAGTCAGAGTGGTCTGGAGGTACACACAGTCAGAGTGGTCTGGAGGTACACACAGTCAGAGTGGTCTGGAGGTACATACAGCCAGAGTGGTCTGGAGGTACACACAGCCAGAGTGGTCTGGAGGTACACACAGCCAGAGTGGTCTGGAGGTACACACAGCCAGAGTGGTCTGGAGGTACACACAGCCAGAGTGGTCTGGAGGTACGCACAGTCAGAATGGTCTGGAGGTACGCACAGTCAGCTCTATTTATCTGCAGATTAAACTGAGATAACTATTTGATTTTCTCCTACCTTTTTACTACAGAAGCACTTGTATTTCTGAGGTGTATCTGCTTTAGTATACTCTCCACGACAAGCAGGACAAGACCAGTTTGAGACAACATTAGGGAACAAATCCTCCGACAGAATTGAGTTAGTTGTTCTTAAAAGGATGCTATCTTTAGCCCACTGTTGAATACATACCAAGTGAAATATTCTGTAGCAAAGTTTACACGACCACACAGCTTGCGTTCTTCTAACGCCACTCAGACATATTAAACAGCTACTGTCCTTTCCTTTCAGAAAACCCTCAAAGGAGCTGTTCGAGTCTTTTAAGTCAGAACCATAAAAACTTAGAGTCTTCTTTAACACCTCAGCTTCTTCTTCAGAGTCCTCAGACTCCGACGAATCTTCGCTGCACGCCGTAGCCCCGGCATTCATGACTACTCACCAAGAAATATTCCAAGTCAAGAAAAACTCCAATTAATGCCACTCAAACTATATCTCAAATAAAGCCCCTCATTGAAAAATGTTCAGTTGTAGTAAGCTACTCAGAAAGCTCGTCTACTATGCGTTTAAATTGGTCACTTGGGTGCCGGTAGTGTTTATAATGCTCGTTCTGGTCTGGGGATATTATGTGTATGTTTATATCATTCACGTGTCTGGTGAGTTGACTGATTGTATTGATCTGGAAGCAACTAGCCTGCCAGTGTTGGCTTGTCTGTGTATTTGCAGGTATTTATCCTGGGATCAGTGAATCAATCGCCTTCTCTAGGTTTCTCAAAGTTGTCTTTTTGTTAATTGCTCACTGTTTACTTTTCTTACTATTGGCTTCCTTTTATCGGACTATCTTTACTGTGCACAAAGCTATTCCTGAATCTTTCTATCTGTCAGATGATCAGTTGGATGAGTTGGATCAGAGTGTAAGTGTTAGACTAGTAGTTTATGTGTGTCTAAATGAGTTGGATCAGAGTTTAAGTGCTAGACTAGTAGTTATGTGTGTCTCAATGAGTTGGATCAGAGTGTAAGTGTTAGACTAGTAGTTATGTGTGTCTCAATGAGTTGGATCAGAGTGTAAGTGTTAGACTAGTAGTTATGTGTGTCTCAATGAGTTGGATCAGAGTGTAAGTGTTAGACTAGTAGTTATGTGTGTCTAAATGAGTTGGATCAGAGTGTAAGTGTTAGACTAGTAGTTATGTGTGTCTAAATGAGTTGGATCAGAGTGTAAGTGTTAGACTAGTAGTTATGTGTGTCTCAATGAGTTGGATCAGAGTGTAAGTGTTAGACTAGTAGTTATGTGTGTCTCAATGAGTTGGATCAGAGTGTAAGTGTTAGACTAGTAGTTATGTGTGTCTCAATGAGTTGGATCAGAGTGTAAGTGTTAGACTAGTAGTTATGTGTCTCAATGAGTTGGATCAGAGTGTAAGTGTTAGACTAGTAGTTATGTGTGTCTCAATGAGTTGGATCAGAGTGTAAGTGTTAGACTAGTAGTTATGTGTGTCTCAATGAGTGATCAGAGTGTGTTAGACTGTGCCTTGTGTGTTTTGTTGGGTGTGGATCTATTCCAGTGAGCTCACTGGACTAATAATGCACAGCCTAATTGTGGGCATGGAATAATGTAGGAAATGATGTACTAACTAGTTTATGATATTTGCCAGAAGTGTTGTTTACTATCTTCACTCGAATTTGTTTTTGTCCAAATGTGTGTACCTTTGTAGGCAGAAGAAAGACATTTATTGATTCGATTTGCCGCTGGATTGCCAGTGCAGCAGTTGTCTAGAAGTAGAGGTGTTAGATACTGTGAAATATGTGAACTCATTAAGCCTGATCGTTGTCACCACTGCTCAATTTGTAATAGGTAAGGTGTGACCATGCTCACTCTTTGTGGTTTATTTTCACTGTTTGGCTTGTAATGGATAAAGTATAGCTACTGGACTATCCATTACTATTCACTGGCTGGGTTTAGTAGCTGAAAACTTGTTGTCAAGAGCTACTCTAGTGTTGCGCCGTGAACCTATATGGATGGATATGTATCTGCATCTGTAGCAGCTGCCAGATGTACACAGGTGTGTGCTGTATTTCCTACTACTCCCCTGTTATGTGAGCAATACAGCTAGAGCTGCAGCTGGCAGCAAAAAGAAAAGAAAAAAAAGCCCCCCCCCCCCTGAGCATCACGTGTCTGGTGCAGTCTTACTGAGCTAGTATATGATGAACACCAGTTTTGAACTACACGTGGTGCTGTCTGTTGAAAATGTCAAAAAGGAGGTCCCCGGTCTGGCAGTTTTTCTCTGCTGGGAATGAAGATAGGCTTGCTACTTGCAAATTTTGTAGTGTTAAAGTGTCCAGAGGGGGGAAGAATGCCAAATCATTCACGACAACTAATTTAGTGGACCACCTTCAAAAGCACATATCAATATTGTAAACTTATTAAATTTAAAAATAGTGATGCAATTATAAAGGAAATATCGGTATCTGCATCTGTATCGGCAGTATTTAGAGGGAATATCGGTAAATTGGTAAATAAGTCTATCCGTGCAACACTAACTCATACTTCACGTGTAAGAACAACTAGATGAAAGCTTGTTGTCTGTGCAGTCTCCTTGATGGAAACTGTAGAGTTGGCGTCCCTTTCCCGTCCCGCAGGTGATAGATCAGCTTAGCTAAAAGTAGCTAGGGCAGTTAACTTAAGAATGGCAGTTTAGATAAAGGTGAGTTTAATGAAGTAATAGAATAGAGTAAGTCAGGGAGAGAGCAGATGAAAAAACACAATACGCAACATGCGCACATATATACGTAATGAGTATGACACGGTTCAGTGGTTTGCCGCAATCCCATGAATCTCAATACCGCATGCGGAAATGAGATATGGAAAAGGGCGGAGGACAGATGAATTAGAAAGCAGATAAGAGACGAATACAGGTACAGGTAAGATTAGAAATAGACTGAAAGAGAGCAAATACAACAGATAAACACATGAGACATAATATTCAGTTTCAAAGTTCAGTTCTGTGTGCAGTTGAGGATCGGGCCGGCCGGGCTTGATTTAGAAGCTCTGTTCGGGTATGGATCCCGAACATTGTCAAGAGCTACTCATGCTTCACGTGTAAGAACAACTAGATGAAAGCTTGTGGTCAAGAGCTACTCATGCTTCACGTGTAAGAACAACTAGATGAAAGCTTGTTGTCTGTGCAGTCTCCTTGATGGAAACTGTAGAGTTGGCGTCCCTTTCCCGTCCCGCAGGTGATAGATCAGCTTAGCTAAAAGTAGCTAGGGCAGTTAACTTAAGAATGGCAGTTTAGATAAAGGTGAGTTTAATGAAGTAATAGAATAGAGTAAGTCAGGGAGAGAGCAGATGAAAAAACACAATACGCAACATGCGCACATATATACGTAATGAGTATGACACGGTTCAGTGGTTTGCCGCAATCCCATGAATCTCAATACCGCATGCGGAAATGAGATATGGAAAAGGGCGGAGGACAGATGAATTAGAAAGCAGATAAGAGACGAATACAGGTACAGGTAAGATTAGAAATAGACTGAAAGAGAGCAAATACAACAGATAAACACATGAGACATAATATTCAGTTTCAAAGTTCAGTTCTGTGTGCAGTTGAGGATCGGGCCGGCCGGGCATGATTTAGAAGCTCTGTTCGGGTATGGATCCCGAACATACTCCGGGGGGAGCAGCTGAGGGAGTGTAGTCAGATGAGGCAGAGTTTGCAGAGTCCTGTGGTGTAGATTCCTTGGCAGATTGCAGGTCCTCGTCAGCGTCAGTGACCAGATGGACCAGGCGGTGAACAGGTCTTTGGTATATCTTGCCACGGCAACGTAGTGTGGCTACTCTGGAGACACCGTCTTCTCCGGAGTGCAGCTTGGTGATGATGGCCAGGGGCCAGGATCTTGAGCGCAGTGACTCGTCCTTGACGAGGACCACATCTCCGACATGGAAAGTGTAGCCTGGACGGAGCCATTTTGCTCGGGCAGAGCAGCTTGCCAAATAGGCGGAGAGCCAGTACCTCCAGAGGTCTTCCTGGAGACACTCCGTGAGGTTCCAGCGGCGAAGTAGCGTCAGTTTGCCGGTGGAGGGCAGTTTCGTAGGAGGGGCACGTAGAGGACGACCCACCAGGAAGTGTCCTGGGGTAAGCAGATTATCCTCGCTGAGGTCATCAGAGTGGAGGGGTGAGATCAGTCTCGAGTTCAGAGTCGCTTCGACCTCTGATAGCAGTGTCGTCAGTTCAGACCAGGTAAGTGCGTGTGGAGTTATGATCTTCCGGAGGCCCAGCTTCATGGCCTTCACGGCAGCTTCCCACAACCCCCCAAAGTGAGGGGCGCGGGGTGGAATGTTGTGCCAGGTGAGACCGGTGGTGGTACAGAATCGCATCAGCTGGTCCTTGTGGCAGTCAGATTTTGCCATCTGTTGGATGGCACGGATCTCCTCCGCGGCCCCAACGAAGTTGGAGCCATTATCGGAGAACACATGTTCGGGGCAGCCACGCCTCGCGATGAAACGGCGGAGGGTGGCCAAGAAGTCAGGTGTCGACAGGGTCTCACAGAGTTCGAGGTGCACAGCCTTCGTGGCCATGCAGACGAATACTGCAACATAGCTCTTGAGAAGGACAGGTTTGCGGGTGTATCCTGTTCGCAACGTCACTGGCCCAGCGAAATCCACTCCTGTGTTGGCGAAGGGTGGGGCAGGCGTCGTCCTGACAGCAGGAAGAAGACCCATAACCTGCGTTACAGGCTGGGCCAACACCCGCTGGCAGGTGACACACTGCCTTGACACGCCTTTCAGGAAGTTCCTTGCCCCAGGTATGACATAGGAAGTTGACAGTATGGACATCAGGGTGGAGGTGCCAGGGTGACCGTATGCATGGTGGAGAGAAGTGAGTAGGAGACGTGTGATAGAAGACTTGGATGAGAGTGGGATGAGTTCGACAGCTGTATTTGGTGCGTCCGGGTTCCTCACTCGGCTGAGTGCGACGAGGTGACCGGCAGGTGAGAGCTTGATGTGGAAGTGGCGCAGAGTGTGGCCTTTCGGTAGAGGAGACTGGGTGCGTGCAGCTTGGAACGCGTCAGAGTAGGACTCCAGTTGTGAAAGTCGGTAGAGCGCAGCTTTGGCCCGTTCGATTTCAGTGCAGGTGAGTGATCCAGCGATATGTTGAGCAGATGAGTGACGACCGTTGTGAAGAAACCTAAAGACATAACAGAGAACACGTACAAGAGAGAAAAAGGAAGCACGAACAGTTGCAAGGTCACGAATAAAAGCCAGTTGAGAAGGGGACAGAGTGTTAGAGGATTTGATGGACACAGAATAGACAGGGATAGGAGGCTTAGAGCGGAAGGGAGGAGGCCAGTTCGGGGAAGACAGAGTTAACCACTTGGGCCCGTGCCACCAGAGTTCGGAGGAGAGGAGATCTTGTGCGCGGACTCCTCTGCTTGCTAGGTCCGCAGGGTTATCGGAGGTGGGCACGTGGCGCCAGCATTCAGGTGGGATGAGTTCCTGTATTGCAGCCACACGGTTGGCTACAAACCGGTTCAGGGCAGATGGTGCTTTGGGCAGCCAAAACAACACAATTTGGCTGTCTGTCCAAGTGTAAGCAGCTTGAAGTGGCAGATGTAGCAGGTCGAGCGTTCGTTTCATCATCCTGGCCAGGAGTAAAGCCCCACAGAGTTCAGCTTTAGGTATGGTGACGGGTTTGGTGGGCAGTACCCTGGCCTTCGCGACGATCAGCGAAGTAGAGATCGAGTCTGGAGCCTCCGTCCGTGCGTAGATCACAACGCCGTACGCCACGGAGGAGGCGTCGCAGAAGCCGTGGAGAGTAACAGATGAGTCAGATGAAGAGCAGATAGGGGTGAGCCGAGGGACAGGGTGGTTGTGAATGGCTGGCAGATCAGCGGTCCAGTCTTGCCACCGCTGGAGCAAGTCCTCGGGTACCTCTTCGTCCCAGGTGAGTCCCCTCTTCCAGGTGTCCTGGAAGAGAATCCTCGCAGATACGACCACTGGAGCGAAGAGGCCGAGGACATCGAACACTCCAGCGGTGATGGAGGCGATCACCCGTTTGGTGACCTTGGCAGATCTGGGACGGCTACATGGAGGACGTCGGTACGGGTGTCCCAATGGACTCCGAGTGCTTTGTGTGCAGCAGGAGAGACGGAGCAGGAGTCGCTCTCTAACAGGTCAGATGGAATCAGTTGTCGGAGGGCAGGATCGTTGGTCCGCCACTTCCTCAGATTCATGCCGGCTGAGTGGCAGGGTTGAATGACAGTTCGGTGGACGAAGCTCCGGACAACACGTCATCGACATAGAAGTCCGAGAGTACGGCCTGAGCAGCGATGGGGTGAATAGACAGATGAGTGGTGGCGTGGCGGCGCAGCACTTGAGTGGCCAGAAAGGGTGAGGATTTGACTCCGAACGTGAGTCGTCGCATTCGAGCATCACGAATGGAGCCGTCGGCCGCTCTCACCAGGAACCGGTGCCAGTACCGCTCCTCCGCGTTCAGCAGTATCTCCCGGAACATCTTCGAGATGTCCGCGGAGACATGGCAACGGAACCTGATGAGGACATCAGGTAGGGGAGGGTACAGGTTCGATCCCGCAAGGAGCTGGTCGTTGAGTGACGAGCTGGTAGATGTCCTCGCGGAGGCGTCAAAGACAGCCCGCAGTTTGGTAGAGGTGGAACTGTCCTTGAGCACAGCATGGGGACAGGCAGATAGTATGAGGGCAGCTTCAGTTCTTCAGGTGGGACCTCCTCGGCGTGGCCGAGAGTGAAGTACTCCCGGACCACGTCTTGGAAGTCTTGCAGATGTCCACGTGTCTTGAGGGACCTCTCATTGGCGAGGAGCCGAGAGAGGGCTTGTCGACGGCTGTCTCCCAGTTCAGGTGGGGAGTCCGTCCTCGGTAGAGAGACCGAGTAACGGCCGTCTATCAGCTGGCAGCTTTGGTCAAACTGGTCCAGCGCAGATCGTTCCTCGTTGTTGATGGTTGGAGCTTCGGGGACTTGGTCCAGCTCCCAGAGTCTGGAGATGTCAGTTGCAGTGTCGTGGTTGGTGGTGACAGTGTTCACGGCAGGTCGGGCGTCCAAATCCAGGGGACATGATAGGCAGAGCCCCAGTTAGGTGGGCAGAGCTCCCAAGTCTCCAACCTCGAACGGCTTTCCGGTGGTCAGTGTGGTCAGCTGTGAGATTCCGAGTACCAAGTCGACCCTCCCGCCGAGCTCGGCGTCGGCGAGGGCGTAGTGTCGCAGGTCTGGCAGATTTCGGATCCCAGCTATGTTCGCCGGTCTGGCAACCGGCTCCAAGGAAGGGATGAGTGTGAAGGTCAGATCCAGCAGCTTAAATCCAAGATCTACAGAAAAAACAGAACAATTGACAGTGTATTGGCACCTGGCGGTGCCAGAGATCCCAGTGACGGGAATGGGGTCATGCCTCCGCGGCAGACCCAGAGATGCGGCCAGGCTTTCCGACATCATCGGAATGGCTGCACCGGCATCCAGCAGGGCTCGGGCGAGCACAGTTCTGCCTCCGCAATCGAAGGCGACCATAGCAGAGTACAGTGAGGCCGCACCTCGGGAAGAGGCTGCAGGTTGGCTGACCATCATTGGAGCAGGTTGGGTGGTGTTGGTGGTAGGTGCCTCCCTCTCGCGATGCAGCAAGGAGTGGTGGCGACCATTACAGGTTCTGCATGAAAATTTGCTGGGGCACGACTTACAGCCGTGTCCCTCAGATAGACAGTTAAGACATAACTTACGCTCCCTCGCGATCTTGTTCCGTTTGTCCACGTCATATCCAGTGAAGGACGCACATCTGGACAGAGTGTGGGATTCACCGCACACCGGACAGTGTAGTGCGGTCCTCCGGGGGGGAGGCAGTTTGGTAGGTACAGGTCTGGAGCGATCGTGTCCGGGTGAGGGCGGTCTAGCAGGCAGAGCAGATGGAGTGGGCAGGTAAGAAGAGCTGGGTACAGGCTGGATGCTGCGACCTCGGAGCTCCTTCTTCTGGAGTTCGACGAACTTCATGAGGTTGTCCATGTCAGGTGGGGTGTTGGGTGGCCTGTGGCGCAGCCACTCACGACGGCACTCCGGCGACATGAAGTTCGAGGCCGACATGGCCAGGAATGCGCCGAGTGAGTCTCCCACAAGGGAGCAGAATTTGTTGTAAGGCAATATGAAATTGTCATAGAGGGCATCCATGTCTGCAGAGGATAAAGTACATGAATTAACAGATAAGACCAGTGTTTCATCCAGACATTCTTGCAAGGGGGGGCAAAATAGAGTTTTGAAAATGTAAGGGGGGGCGGGCGGCACTGGTCACCATGGGAGTGAAATAGAATTATTGGAAGGCCTATGTCCTACATTAAAAAAACATAATCTTATCTAATGAGGTCTGCATGTGTCAGATCCTGACAAGTTAATTCAGCTACTCATTTTTCACCTCCACCGTCTAGCAATTTTCAGTCAACTGTGACATTCACTATTTAGATGCTTTTCACACACTATTCAACTCTGACTCTCACCTCCCCTTAGGTTTATCACACGTTGATTCACACTTACGGTTGCTGGCTGGCTATAAAAAGGCCAGCCCTCAGCTCACCGTAGCAGTTGTTGAGTTTTGATCTATACAGATTCTACAACTTCCAGAACCAGAACTCTAAGCACTCGTAGTCCCTGACAGCTTAAGATAGTCTCAAATGGATATTCGCTCTTTCTTCTGTGGTGCAAGCTCTTCAAAGTCACCTGGCCACTCAAGTAGCAGTGACACAGAAGATAAAATTGACAGCAATCAATCTGATACTGAGTTTTTGGAGCCAAGTCCTGCCAAGAAAAGATTAATTGTCCATGAGAAGCATGCAAAGGAAAGATTAACTACACATGAGAAAAGCAAGAAAATCACTGCAAGCAGTCGAAAATACAACAAAAAATGGGAAGAGAGCTTCAATTGGCTGATGTTTGATAAAAATTTCCAAGGAGCTTTTTGTAAGGTTTGCAGGAAGAGAGGAATTTCTCTTCAAAGAACAGGAGGAACATGGATCTCAAAACCTTTCACGAACTGGAAGAAGGCAATAGAGAAGATGAAAATTCATGCAAAGAGTGATATTCACCTCCTATCATGTGAAGCAGAGATGGCTGCAGCTACAGCACTACAAGAAGGGTCAGTCATTCAGCAACTCCAACAAATTAATGATGAGGAAAAGTTGAAGAACAGAATGGCCATTAAAGCTCTAATTCGTTGCACCCATTTTCTAGCTCGTCGCCACATTCCCCACACAACAAATTTTGATGAACTTATTGATCTAATCGTAAGTTGTGGTGCAGAAGATTTAAAGGGGTTCCTTGAAAGAGCTAGATTAAATGCAACCTACACATCTAAAGTTGCTGTTGTTGAATTTGTTGAGGCAGTTGGCTTATGGGCTGAAGAATGTTTACTGAAACGGCTTCGCCAAGCTTCCCATTTCAGCATAATGGCAGATGAGTGCACTGATGTGACGACCACAGAAGAGCTTTCAATTTTCTTCCGCTGGGTGAACATGGACGGTCAACCTGTTGAGCACTTCTTGGATATAGTTCCATTGAAAGCTACTGATGCAAAGACTATTTATTCTGCCCTTGTTGAATTCATGAAAGATAAAAACATACAGATTAGCAAGCTGGTGGGTATGGGATTCGATGGAGCAGCTACTTTCTCTGGGAAACACAATGGTGTGCAGAGTCTCCTGAAGAAAATTTCACCTCATGCACTTTTCGTACACTGCCATTGCCATTTGCTACAGCTAGCATGCGTTCAAGCAGCTAATGCTACCAGTGGGATAAAACATGTGTACATCACACTCACCACCCTCTGGAAATTTTTCCACTATTCTCCTAAGCGAGCTGAGAGTCTCAAAGCAGTACAGCAGGTGCTTGACTTACCTGAGCTGAAAGTTGTGAAACCATCAGATACTCGCTGGCTGTCCCATGAACGCTGTGTGAAGGCAGTCAAAGCTAGCTACAGTGCAATTGTGACTGCTCTAAACAATATCTATGAGCAGACACATGCACCTGAAGCTCTAGGTATCAGTAAAGCCTTATGTAGGCCCTCAACTTTAGTGGCCATATACCTCCTTGATTATGTTCTGCCACAAGTGGCGAAGTTGAGCAGAGCTCTCCAGACTGAGAGAATAGACTTGACAGCTATCACCCCTCTTGTTGATGCCACTCTCAATACACTTGATGATGCCATGTTACCTGCTGCTAACTGGGTATTAGAACTGATGGATGCAAAGAATGAGATCGAAGAAGTCACTGACATCACGTTAACCACGGAAAGCATTGCTACATTCCAAGGACAAGTGGCTGAACCGTTTATCAGGATGCTGAAGGCAAACATATCCAGCAGATTTATTTCACAAGATATTGTCTCCTCATTTGGCATCTTTGATCCGAAGAAAGTGCCAGCTGCTGACTCTTCTGACTTCCATACATATGGTGAGGACTTAATAGATGTACTATTAGCTCACTATGGTGCAGAGCTGCCTGCTAAGACTGCTGGTGGAGATGAATACACCAAAGAAGCTCTTATTTCCCGCGAAACCCGAGAGGAGTGGAAAACATTTCGAAGCTACTTATCGAAGAAGCCGAAAGGTAACCTGCACTTGCAGTTGAAAGAGCTCACCACAAGTGATATGCTTAGTGAAATTTTTCCAAACATTAGCACCCTGGCAAACATATGTCTATCTATCCCTGTCAGCACTGCTTCAGTGGAAAGGAGCTTCTCCAAAATGAAACTAATTAAAACACGAATTCGAAATCGAATTGGGCAATCACAATTATCCTATTTGATGAAAATAGCCATGGAGACACCCGAGACGCTCTCATCTACACAATTAAATGACATTATTACAGTATGGAACAAAAAACCTAGACGAATTGCTGTGTGAATATTGTTTATTATTAATTTGGTTTACATTTTTCTCTTAATAAATATCGGTTCTTTCAAAAGGGTGGGGGGCACTTAGAATCCAAGGGGGGGCATTTAGAACCCAAGGGGGGGCAAATGCCCCCTTTCGCCCCCCCCTAAATGAAACCCTGAAGACCTTACGTATTATGAGTGGGGCCAGAACGTCTGGCGCTCCGAAAATGGCCTCCAGCTTGTCCAACATGTTGTCGAGTGGCATGTCGTCCGTAGGCAAGTTGTGTAGGACCTTGAGGCCTTCGGGGTGCTTAACAGCTTTAATAAGCAGACCCTTCACCTCCAGGGTGGAGTGGCCTCTTGCACGTTTCTCAATTGTCCGTATAAACATTGTGCGAAAGTTTGCCCACTTGAATGGATCTCCGTCATAGGAGGGCAGTTCTATGTTAAGGTGCGTTCCTGTCTGGAACGGCAGCAGGTACAGGTGCAGGCACAGCTACGGCCGGTGCAGCCTCCTTGCAGGCTGCGGCGGTCATTGTGAATAGACGGGACATCTTGTCGGTGATGGCGTCGCAGATGGATCTCAGGTCAGGTAAGGCATGATAGAACTCCGTGCAGTGGTCAATGACAGAGACCCTGCGGGTGTGGAGCTTGTCGACAGAATTTCTATAGAAGGGCGAGTCTGGCATCGGCGACGCGAGTGCAGCCTCGATGTCGGCGAGCAGAGAGACGGCATGCCTGCGCAGGGGCAGGGCTTGCAGGACATTGGAAACTTCTGATTTCCACTCGACATGAGTGTCAAGAAGGTCCGTATCCTCTGCTTCTTTCACAGATGAGCGGAGCTCAGGGAAGTTCTCGTAAAACTCCTCCAACTGAGCTTGGAGAGCAGTATGTAGGTCAATGGCAGTGGAGAGCTGCACCGACAGTTCCTGCAGTGATGAGGCGTTGATCCTGTCAGGTCCGTAATGACCTTCACGATTCTGTTGTGGAGCTTGGTGGCCATGCCACGCCTACTGCCACGTTTCACTTCCAGTTCATGAACAGAAGTTCTGACTTCTTCAGTTATCACAGTCGACATGACTAAGTATAGGAATAGAACAAACACGGTAAGACAGACTGATAACTTACCTATCCAGATAATTGCTGTGGTAATTTGAGCAGAGCTTCGCCTTGGGAGAGCTCCGTGCAGATGCGGCAGAAGTTGAGGCGGGGCTGCAGACTTCTTGCGCAGAGGGTGTGAAGTGGCGTAGTCCTGAGTGGGTGGAGTTCCGGCACTTCGGGTGAGAGAGGCGGCTCCCAGATTAGGTGGAGTTTCGGCTCACTCGCCCAGATAACCAGCGAAGAGAAGATGGCTGAAGTCGCTGGGCTCGAAGGACCATGTGCAGTCTCCTTGATGGAAACTGTAGAGTTGGCGTCCCTTTCCCGTCCCGCAGGTGATAGATCAGCTTAGCTAAAAGTAGCTAGGGCAGTTAACTTAAGAATGGCAGTTTAGATAAAGGTGAGTTTAATGAAGTAATAGAATAGAGTAAGTCAGGGAGAGAGCAGATGAAAAAACACAATACGCAACATGCGCACATATATACGTAATGAGTATGACACGGTTCAGTGGTTTGCCGCAATCCCATGAATCTCAATACCGCATGCGGAAATGAGATATGGAAAAGGGCGGAGGACAGATGAATTAGAAAGCAGATAAGAGACGAATACAGGTACAGGTAAGATTAGAAATAGACTGAAAGAGAGCAAATACAACAGATAAACACATGAGACATAATATTCAGTTTCAAAGTTCAGTTCTGTGTGCAGTTGAGGATCGGGCCGGCCGGGCTTGATTTAGAAGCTCTGTTCGGGTATGGATCCCGAACATTGTCAAGAGCTACTCATGCTTCACGTGTAAGAACAACTAGATGAAAGCTTGTGGTCAAGAGCTACTCATGCTTCACGTGTAAGAACAACTAGATGAAAGCTTGTTGTCAAGAGCTACTCATACTTCACGTGTAAGAACAACTAGATGAAAGCTTGTTGTCAAGAGCTACTCATACTTCACGTGTAAGAACAACTAGATGAAAGCTTGTTGTCAAGAGTTACTCATACTTCACGTGTAAGAACAACTAGATGAAAGCTTGTTGTCAAGAGCTACTCATACTTCACGTGTAAGAACAACTAGATGAAAGCTTGTTGTCAAGAGCTACTCATGCTTCACGTGTAAGAACAACTAGATGAAAGCTTGTGGTCAAGAGCTACTCATACTTCACGTGTAAGAACAACTAGATGAAAGCTTGTTGTCAAGAGCTACTCATACTTCACGTGTAAGAACAACTAGATGAAAGCTTGTTGTCAAGAGCTACTCATGCTTCAAGAACTACTAGGCTTATATATTAAATATTGCAGATGCTACTATTACTCTTAAAAAATTGAGGTACAGTGAAGTATTTCGTAGCACTTTGCAAAATTAATTTTTCGGCTATGTACTTATACTTTTAGAATAGAACTACTGGATGAGGCCACAGATCTCTCTCTCTCTCTGTAATAAGTAAAGTCAACTTTGTCAGATTTAAGCTTTAAATTTTGTTGCTGTTTGTATTCTTACAACTAGGCATGTTTGCTTGCCATTTGTGACAGTCTATGGGAAAAGGGGGCACTTCACGCAAAAATTGAAATTGAGATATAGGCTCCAGAAGTAAGTCATAGGAAAAATTCTTTCTTTCTCCTATTTTTGTTTTTTGCAGAATTAGTCTTAGTGACCCTTACTCTAAGTCTACGCCAAATTGCAAATGCCGAAACAACTTAAAAGACCCCAAGCATGCCGTGGAAAGACAAGCTACTTTTTATTCTCTCTCGTTCTCGAAGTACAAAAAACGGGGAATGGGCGGAGTTTCAAATAAGCAGCTAAAAAAAAACGGCATAGCTTTGAGAATATTGCATGCAATCTACAACTTACCTCTGGTTGAAAGTTTACCACTACATGGAGTAGAGTAGCCAAGGATTCCGACAAGACAGGCTGTGAGATGCTCTGAAAGCTAAAAAGAACTCTACGCAAACTTCGTCAGTCGCCGTTAAAAAGCGGCTGTACGATTTAATTGCGTATGCGGAGTACGCCGTTAAGTATACGGAAACATTAATTATACCGGAAGTGGAAATTCAATTTATGTTTTCTCGATTTCTAGTTCAATTGCTTTGCTGAATACAGCCCAGTTCAACTGCCAGTTTCTCTGCGCGTCGAAGGTTTTACCCTCCAGTATTTTAGCACTAAGTTGAGATAAATTGTAGCTTTTTATTAGTATAAAAAACTCAATTTTTTTGGTTTGATTGAAGTGCCCCCTTTTCCCATAGACTGTCACATTTGTGTGTGGGCGTGTGTTTTGTCTTACTTGGTGTGAAGTCATTAACAACTGATTTATGACCATTCTAGGTGCATTTTAAAGATGGACCATCACTGTCCTTGGTAAGCCATTCTAATTAGTGTTTACTTAAAGTAGTTAGTGAACCCTTAAAGAGGGTCCTTAAACACTTGATGCTAGTGCAAACTACTGTAATTTCTCAGTCCTTGCTAATGATCATAACTGACAAGGGGTGATGGAAGTGCCCCTCCCCCCCCCCCCCCCCCCCCCCACACACACACACACACACTTTGAAGCAGGTTCCATTATTCCTGCTGACAGCTGTAGCTGCTACTTAGCAGCTGTACATTGTATCAGCATTAAATTTAATTCTTATTATAGCACAGTTTAGAATTGGTGATGAAAATTATGACAGTATTGCATTTGGGGGCCTGCAGTCGTCCCATGGGCCAATAAAAAAATTCCCATGGGATGTCCCATCAAAATTTTGAATTTTTTTATATTTGAAACTTTCACTGTAGAAAACCTCCTTGTGGTTGAATAGTTGTACTAGCATTTTGTGTTTTGTAATCACATGACTGATGCACCCAATAAGGAGGGGGCGATGTCTTCCATAACCTCCTTGGTGCTCTGAGTGTGTGCACCCACACCTCCCAAATGCTGTCCCTCCCAAATGCTGTCGCAATGCATGCTTTTAGCTACTGCAAGTTAATTGACAATATTATAATAAGGCATACCCATACAAGTGGGTGTGGCATCCCAGGATTACCCATACAAGTGGGTGTGACATCCCAGGATTACCCATGGACAATTGACAGCCAAACTGGACAGTCATGTAGTCTATTGGGGATGAGCAGGGTGGGTTTAGATGGAGTGAGCAGGGTGGGTTTAGATGGAATGAGCAGGGTGGGTTTAGATGGAGTGAGCAGGGTGGGTTTAGATGGAGTGAGCAGGGTGGGTTTAGATGGAATGAGCAGGGTGGGTT